>Ga0183096_1001057_pt1 | contig 26615 bp, 21 predicted proteins | sample Biomet5_FD_127791 | JGI IMG/M metagenome (GOLD analysis project Ga0183096, IMG submission 127791) | Microbial communities from bioreactor (seeded with sewage sludge) at LBNL, California, USA - Biofuel metagenome 5 (version 2) (version 3) | ecosystem: Engineered > Bioreactor > Anaerobic >... | reverse complement strand
CCCCCCCCCCCGGGCCCCCGCCGGCAAAGGGCCTGCGGCCCTCTGCACGCCCGTTATCGCGTCCGGCCTTGCCGGACGCGACCGGCGGCCCGGCGCAACGCACGGCCCGGTCCGGAACGCCCGGCCCGGCGCGGGACCCTATGCCTCCCCCTGCAAGGGGGCGCAGGGCGGGGATCGGGGAGGGGCGCGCAGCCCCGCCCCGATTCTTCCTGCGCGTTCGCCCCGGCGGCATCGCCGCCGCCCGGCGCTCCCGCACGCCTGCTGTCAACAGGGAATCCTTGTCCTTTTGCCGTCCTTTCGCGCGGATTCCTGCCCGTCCATAAAGTCCATGCTATACTCCGTTGAAAGACCTCAGGAGGTGCGTTATGGAAACACGCAGTACGGACAAGCGGGTTTGGACCTGGGTGAGCGAGGACGGCAAGCATGCCGCCGCCGGAATGAGCATGGGGCCGGGCATCGGCATGAAGCCCGGCGGACACGAGAAGGAGCAGCCGTTCAGCCTGGGCAATGGCCAGTATGTGTTGCGCCAGGCGGTGGACCCGCATGTCCGGAGCGCCTCGGACGCGGAAGGCCTCTCGGGCGGCAGCGAAGTACGCGGCAAGGCGACCCCGCCGCAGAAGTCGAAGTATCCGCCGCCACCGCCTGCCCCCAAAGAGCCGCACCTGACCTACAGCATCGAGGGGCACGCTTTGCGCAACCCCGAAGGCGACGTCATCTCGGATGCGGATACCTATAGCGGCAAGGGGCAGCACAGGAACAAGGCGGCAAGCCAGGATGTCGAGGACTTCGGACCAATCCCGGAAGGCAACTGGCGGATTGAGGAGATCACGGATCCAAAATACTACGAGAATCATCCCAAACTACACCCTCCGGTCTTTCGTCTGATACCGGATGAGGCGACCGAAAAGAGGATAGGTAAGGACGGCATGGGGCGAAACCCGGGCACGTTTCTTATTCATGGCAATAACAAAGAGAATGATGCTTCTCGCGGCTGTCTTATCCTGAACAAGTCGATCAGGATAAAACTTAAAGACTATGAGGGAGGCTGGCTTCGTGTCACGAGGTAACTTCGCCGTTGCGTTGAGCCTGTGCCTCTCCTTCCTGCTGGCGGGAGACGCCCAGGCGAGGCGAGGCAACTCGCGTATTCTGGTGGGAGAAGGCGGCTACAGCTACGTCGAACCGCGCTACGAGAAGCCGCCGTATTCCGCCGTGCTGGACGACGCGCATTACGCGCTGGCGGGGTTGGGAGCGAATCAGAACAAGCGTTTTGAGCTGGACTTGAAGTCGGCCAAGGACGTGCTGGCGTTCTTCGGCCCGTCCCCACGCACGGACTTTGGCGAAAACGACGACAAGCTCTACTGTTATCTCTCTTCCCGTCCCGGCGACAGGACCGCCATGGTGTTCACCCTGGACGGCGACGGCTTGGCCATCGTCGATGTACATGCCGACAGAGCGGCCATTCTCCATGCCGAGCGGCGCTGCAAAGAGACGCCCATGGTCAGCGCCGCGGTGCGCACGCCCGGGGGCCTGCGCCTGGGCCTGACCCGCGCGGAGGTGTTGGCCATGTTCGGGCCGCCGCACAAGGCCGTGGGTCGCCGGCAAGTCAAATACTCATCCATGCGGCCGGGGAAGCCGGGCGAGTTCGCCGGCAACACGCTCTGCACCGACGTTTGGCGCTGGGTGGAGATCTACTTCGGCGAGGACGACCGCGTGGACGGCTTCGCCATCCTGGTCAACGGCTGCGACTGAGAATTCGGCAAACATTGTTGCAGCTCCCTGACAGGTTGCGGCCTTGGCAAAACGTCCGGCTCGGAGCGAAACGTTCGGCCCGGCGCGGGACCTTATGCTCCCCCCTGCAAGGGGGCGCAGGGCGGGGATCGGGGAGGGGCGCGCAGCCCCGCCCCGATTTTCCCTCTGGAACGGCTCCGGAACTACGAAGGAGGCTGGCTCTGTGTCACGAGGTAACTTCGCCGTTGCGTTGAGCCTGAGCCTCTTGCTCGCGCTGCCGGGAAGCGTGCGGGCCAAGCGCGTGAGTTCGCTTGTCCTCGTGGGGGAAGAGCTTCCTGAGTACATAGAGCCGCGAATGGAAACTTCGCCGTATTCCGCCGTGCTGGACGACGCGCACTATGCTTTGGTGGGGCTGGGCGCGAATCAGGACAAGCGCTTTGAGCTGGACTTGAAGTCGGCCAAGGATGTGCTGGCGTTCTTCGGCCCGTCCCCGCGCACGAGCATTGGCGACCGCTATGATTCGCTTTTCTGCTACCTCTCCTCCCGCCCCGGCGACAGGACCGCCGTGGTGTTCACCGTGGATGGCGACAGTCTTCGGCACGTGAACGTGCAGGCCGACAGTGTGGCCATTCTCCATGCCGGGCGGCGTTGCCGGGAGACGCCCATGGTCAGCGCCGCGGTGCGCACGCCCGGGGGCCTGCGTCTGGGCATGGCCCGGGCGCAGGTGCTGGCCATGTTTGGGACGCCCCATTTAGTCGTGGGGCGTCGGCTCATCAAGTATTCGTCCATGCGGCCGGGGCGGCCGGGCGAATTCGTTACAGGTTGCTCATGCACCGACATTTGGCGTTGGGTGGAGATCTACTTCGGCGAGGACGACCGCGTGGACGGCTTCGCCATCCTGGTCAACGGCTGCGACTGAGAATTCGACCAAGACGGCCACAGGCCGTTCCCTCTTTTTTGCGCTGGAACGGCTCTGGAACTATGAGGGAGGCTGGCTCCGTGTCACGAGGTAATTTCGCCGTTGCGTTGAGCCTGTGCCTCTTGATCGCGATGCCGGGAAGCGTTTTGGCCCGGCGTGTGAGTTCGCGCATCCTCGTGGGCGAGCAAGTGTACGGCTACATTGAGCCCCGCAATGAAAAGCCGCCGTATTCCGCCGTGCTGGATGACGAGCATTACGCTCTGGTGGGGCTGGGCGCGAATCAGAACAAGCGTTTTGAGCTGGACTTGAAGTCGGCCAAGGATGTGCTGGCGTTCTTCGGCCCGTCCCCGCGCACGGACTTTGGCGAAAACGACGATTCACTCTACTGTTATCTCTCTTCCCGTCCCGGCGACAAGACCGCCGTTGTGTTCATCGTATACCCCGATAGCCTGACGTCTGTGAACGTGCAGGCCGACAGGGCGGCCATTCTCCATGCCAAGCGGCGTTGCCGGGAGACGCCCATGGTCAGCGCCGCGGTGCGCACGCCCGGGGGCCTGCGCCTGGGCCTGACCCGCGCGGAGGTGCTGGCCATGTTCGGGCCGCCGCACAAGGCTGTGGGCCGCCGGCACATCGAATATTCGTCCATGCGGCCTGGGAGGCCGGGCGAATTCGTTGAAGGCTGCTCATGCAAGGATATCTGGCGCAATGTGGAGATCTACTTTGGCGAGGATGACCGCGTGGATGGTTTTGTCATCCTGGTCAACGGCTGCGACGGATAATGCGGCAAAGACGGCCGTAACGCCTTTGGAGTTCCCGACAGGCTGCGGCCTTGGCGAAACGTCCGGTTCGGAGCGAAACGTCCGGCCCGGCGCGGGACCCTACGCTCCCCCCTGCAAGGGGGCGCGGGGCGGGGAGCGGGGAGGGGCGCGCAGCCCCGCCCCGATTTTCCCTCCAGAACGGCTCCGGAACTACGAGGGAGGCTGGCTCCGTGTCACGAGGTAACTTCGTCGTTTTGAGCCTGTGCCTGTTCTTTCTGCTGGCGGGAGACGCCCAGCCTGGGCGGTGCAGCTCGCGCATTCTGGTGGGAGAAGAGGGGGCCGGTTACGTCGAACCCCGATACGAAAAGCCACCGTATTCCGCCGTGCTGGACGACGCGCACTACGCTCTGGTGGGGCTGGGAGCGAATCAGGACAAGCGCTTTGAGCTGGACTTGAAGTCGGCCAAGGACGTGCTGGCGTTCTTCGGCCCGTCCCCGCGCACGAACTTTGGCGAAAACGACGACAAGCTCTACTGTTATCTCTCCTCCCGCCCTGGCGACAGGACCGCCGTGGTGTTCATCGTATATCCCGATAGCCTGTCGTCTGTGAACGTGCAGGCCGACAGGGCGGCCATTCTCCATGCCAAGCGGCGTTGCCGGGAGACGCCCATGGTCAGCGCCGCGGTGCGCACGCCTGGGGGCCTGCGCCTGGGCATGCCCCGCGCGGAGGTGCTGGCCATGTTCGGGCCGCCCCATTTAGTCGTGGGGCGTCGGCTCATCAAGTATTCGTCCATGCGGCCGGGGCGGCCGGGCGAATTCGTTACAGGCTGCTCATGCACCGACATTTGGCGTTGGGTGGAGATCTACTTCGGCGAGGACGACCGCGTGGACGGCTTCGCCATCCTGGTCAACGGCTGCGACTGAGAATTCGACCAAGCCAGCCGTAACGCCTTTGGAGTTCCCGACAGGCTGCGGCCTTGGCGAAACGTCCGGCTCGGAGCGAAACGTCCGGCCCGGCGCGGGACCCTACGCTCCCCCCTGCAAGGGGGCGCGGGGATACGGGGGCGCGCAGCCCCCGTGCCGCCGGAGGCTCCCCCCGTACCCCCCGTGCCGCCGGAGGCTCCCGGCGCGCCGCAGCGTCCGCCAAGCCCGACCGCGTTGACGCCCCGGAACGCTGAGGGTACGTAGCGTATCGGATTCCACCACATCCAGCCGAGGCGGAGGTCTGTCATGCGTTTGCCCCGCGTTGTCTTCGCCGTGTTCCTGGCCCCTTTGCTCCTGAGCGCCTGCGCGGACACCTACACCCGGGTGACCATCCCGAGGACGCCGGAGAACCTGGAAGCCTTCCGGGAGTGCCAGCGCACGGTGGCCGTGGCCGTGGGCTACGACCATAACGGCATCCTTGGGCTCAAGCGGCAGTGCCTGAGCACACTTGAGGGCACGCGGAGCGAGCGGGTCTCGGGCCATCCCAAGGCCCCGTCCGGCTGCTCCCAGATCGATCAGGCCGGGAAAACCGTGTATTATTTCTGCCCGGTGGGGCGCTAGACTCCGGGGCGGAAGGGCCGGGGAGGGGGCGTGCCGCCCTGCCGGAGCGTCCTCGCGTCACGCGGCGGCGACGCACGAGGGGTCACTTGATGGCGCTGAAGACATTGAAAGCGCCTTCCTGCCCCAATGGCGCAAGCCGGTTCAGGAATTTCCCGGCGACGGGGTCCTGGGCGATTTCCAAGAGAAGCCGGTTCATCTCCTGATCCTGCTGGGCGCGGTTCGGCAGCGAGTTGATCCAGGCGAAGCGGCGCTGCCAGGGTTTGATCTTCTTCTGGAGCGTGTAGAGATCGTACCGGGTCAGGCCGGTGTCGAAGTCGAACAGGCGCAGCGCGATTTCCGCATACGGGTTTTCCTGCCGGCCTGCGATTTCGGAGAGCCGGAGCGTTTTGCCGAAGAAAAACCAGCCTCCGGAGGCTGCGGCGATGAGGAGCAACGCTGCGGCGCAGAGGATGACGATCCGTTTCATGGGTGACTCCGCTCGTCGGTCTGCCAGTGCGGCAAACGGGTTGGCTCGGCCGGCGCGCCCATTCGGCGCGTGCAGGCCGCGCCCCGGCGACGCGCTTGTCCGCTCTCGTTCCGGGGCGCTGGGCGGCCTGCAGGATCAGAATGCCGGCTGGGTTTCGAGGAACGCATAGCGGATTCCGTCCGGCATGGTTACGACGCGGAAGTTGTTCGTCCGCAGTTCGCCGGTGTTCTGCCCGTTGATGAGCAGGCTGGAGGCGACGGTATAAGTTCCATCCTGCATGCGTGGCGGGATCTGGATCGTATGCGTGGTGGCGAAGGCGCCCGAACCCGAGTTGGGCATGGGCTTGGTGATGTTTTGCAGCACGTCCTCGCCGAGCTTCAGCTGGATGAGCTCCTGAACGCTCTCGATGCCGACGTTGGTGCCGCGCACCACCTGCGCCTGGGACTGAATGGTGAGCTTGTCGCCGCGGGGCACGGTGCCGCTGGTCGGGCTGATGCTCGTGGTGTAGCTTTGCACCAGGGGTTGGGGCGGGAGCTTGCCGCTATTGTCGGCCCGATAGTCCGCCTCGACTTCCTCCGCGGCCTTGGTCTGATTCGCCTCGGAGGTGACGGCCAGGCAGAGCGCGCCGCCGATGAGGCCGCCGATGACGCCTCCCGCTGCGCCGCCGGCGACCTTGTTCCGCGACAAAAGCGCCCCGAGAATCGCTCCGGCGATGGCTCCGCCGGCTGCTGCGGCGACGCATTTCCCGTCGCTGCCGGAGCTTTCCGTCTGGCCGCCCTTGGTGGTGACGCAGCCTGTCGCCGTGATGGCCCCCACCAGCATGATGGCCACGATGCGGTAGATTCTCTGCATGATGCTTCCCCCCGATGTTTTGCCTAATTGATGATCGTCGCGTTGGCCTGTTCCTGACGTTCCTTCTCCGCCGCGCGAAGCACCTTGTTTACAGCGGCGTTCACCACAGGGTTCTTCCCGGCCAAGGCGCGGACGGACTGCGCTTTTTCGCGGCCCATTTTCCAGTTGCCCTCCTTCACCAGCTGCATGGCCTTGGCGAGTTCCATGAGCGCCGGGGAAGAATCCTCCTTGGGCGAGGGGGGCGGTGGCGGTCGCCGCGGCGGTGTCGGAGCCGGTTTATCCGGCCGATTCGCAAAGAGCACTTTTAAGCTTTCGGCTTCCGGGCAGCCGGCGGCGCTGGCCTTGGCGATGATCTGCTGGGCATTGGCGTCGTCCTCCATGGCGAGGGCGTTCTGGAACTGATTCTTCAAATCGGCGCAGGCGGCGCGCTGGCGCATCGCCCCTTCGATTCTGGCGAGCAGACCTTGGGCCTCTCTGCTGCCGTGGTCCTCCGCGAGCGCCGCCTGGGCCGTTCCTTGGGCCTTGGACAGAGCGCCTTTGGCCAGCTGCGCTTCACTCTGCTTCACCAGCGCATCAACCCGTTGCAGTCTCCCCTGGACATCCTGCAGCAGGCTGCGGGCGTCCGCGTGGTTCGACTGCCGGGCGAGCAAAAGCTCCAGATCGTGCTGGGCCGCTGTCAGGTCCTTCTGGGCGTAGCTGGCCTGGGCCGCCTGGAACAGCTTGGCCGTGTCCGAGTTCGACTGCCCTTTGAAGAGCATGGAGATGGCGAGGGCCACGAGCACGCCGCCGACGATCTTCATCCAGAGGGGCATCGGCTGGCGGCGCGGCGCGGCGCTCTCGCCCCTGCCCGCGGCCTTCTGGGGCGGCTTGCTTTCCGCCTCTGCCGTCGGAGCTGCATCCCGGGCCTTGCCTGCGGCCTTGGCGTCCGCGCCGGAAGGGCTGTCGGTCTTGCCCTGCGCCTTGTCGCTGCGTGGGGAGATCTCTTGGGCGTCTTCTGCGCTGGCGTCGGACGGGACGGATGGCGCGCTCCGGTCCTGCGGCGGCGGGACAGGTTCCGGCAAGGGCGGGACCTCGGCTGCGTCTCGGGCGTGCGGTCCCGGCGGAGGCGACTGCGGATCGGGAGGCGCTTCGGGGGGAGTGGGCGGCGTGTCCTTGCGTGTGCGGACCCGGGGGGCCGCTGGGCCGGGAGCGGCGGGGAACGGCGTCGCTTCGCCGCAATATGGGCAGAAGGGCACGGGACCGTGCAGGGTCCGGGAACAGGCCCCGCAGTTGCTGGCGTCTTTTGTGAACGGATGGGTCATTGAGCCTACCATGTTCCAGGAAGCGTGCGCGGATTCGCTGCGGAGCGGCCGTCAGGGGACGGCCGCCCGCATGTCTGGCGTCAGTCGAGTTCGGGCGGCGCTTCTTCGTCCAGATCCGGCGGCATGACGAAGAGATCGGTGAGCTCCGGAATCTCGCCGGCCAGCGTCCAGGCCGCCAGCCCCTTCTTCCAGGCCTTGGTCTCTGCGGTGACGGTTCCGTCCCCGACCAGTTCCAGGACCCGCTTGTCCTGGCAGGGGCCGACCTTCTGCCCGTCGATGCCGAACCACCAGGGGCCGTTCAGGCCGGCCGGGGGACCCTGGGGGGCCGGCGGCCGGGAACTTTTCTTGTCCGGAAGGGGGGGGCGGTCGCCCTTCTTGGCGCACAGGGCCTCAAGCCAGCCCGCTTCGAAGAAATCCTTCCGCACGCGGCGCTTGCAGCGGTCCGAACCGCCGGGCTCCGGAGCCTTGCGCTCCCATTCGTAGGCGTCATCGGCGGAGTCCGGGACGATTTCGGTCCAGGGCTCGAACGCTGCGGTGAGATCCAGCCAGTTTTCGCCCCAGGCGGCGAGGCTGCGTTCGACCTGCCGGCCGAGCTGCTCGATATCGGCGCGGTTCATGCCCAGCCCGAGCCCGCGGTCCCGGGCCGTTCCCGCCAATTCCGCGGCCAGCTTTTCGGCTACGTTGTTGGCGAAGCCGGGCTTCGGCACCTCCGTGCCGGTTTCGCTGCGGACGAGGCGGGGGGCGTAGGTCTCCCGCGCCGTGTATTCCGCCAGCCGGGAGAGCGCGAAGAGGTGAAGCGGGCTCAATTCGTCCAGCGTCTCGTTGACCGTGGTTTCGAGCTTCAGCCTGTAGGCCGCCGGCTGCAGCCCGTCCCGCCGGAACGAGCGTTCATTGCCGAAGTCGCGCCAGTCGCCGCGGCCGAAATCGAAGCGGTACTGCCCGGGCGGGATGACCCTGTCGTTGCTGCGGACGAGCTTGCGCAGCATCGTCGCCAGCAGGAACAGCCGGAAGTCCGCGGCGGTGGACTTCAGCTCCTCGGTGCTCGGCACCATGGGATGCACGAAGCAGGTGGCGTCGATGTGGGTGTGGGTCGTCAGCTCCTTGTTTTCGATGCGGTAGCTTTGACGCCAGTTTTCGAGCCCCTTGAGCACGCGCAGCGGGAAGCCGGAGAGTTCGCAATAACAGACCGCGCGGCCGGGGATGCCGGTGGTGCAGAACTGCACCTGGTCGGCGGTGATGCCGACGGTGACGGGGATGCATTCGTCGATTTCCCCGCGCAGCACTTCCCAGTCCTCCTTGCGCATGACGCCGATGAGGCAGGTGAACCGGTCGGCGCTGAGCGGCACGTCGGCGAAGTTGGCGTCGATCCAGGGCATGGCGCGGCGCATGAACCGTTCGAAGATCTCCTTGCGCGCGGCGGGGTCATACGCCAGCAGGGTCTTGAGCAGCGGATCGGTCTGCTGCTCCTGCGTTTCGCCCAGCAGATTGATGCGGGCGCGGGAGGCCCTGGCGCGCAGTCGGGTGAGGAGCTTGGCCCGTCCTTCCGGCGTCTTGAGCATCGGGAAGAGCTTGCGCGAGCCGTCGAAGTCCTTGAAGGCCTCCTCGGCCCAGTCCCGCAGGGCCCTGCGATCCGGGTCGCGCGGCTTCGCCTGCTCGGCCTGGACGTAGATATAGTTGGCGTGGCCCTTGTCCTTGCTGTCCTCAATGGTTTCCGTGGTCTTGAGGATTTCGTTGCTGAGTTCGAGCACGGCGCGCCGTCCGGCCTGGAATTCCTCGACAAGGCCGGAGTAGAGCGTGTTTCCCTGGGCATCGACCTGCCCGGTGGAGCCGCCGAGGAATTCGCGGAGATCCGCAAGGCCTTCCGCGGCCTTCTTGGCCGCAGTGCTGCGCAGGTGCAGGGCCAGATACTCGCCGAGATCCTTGCGGATGTGGCCCATGTACTCCGTCGCCTTCTTCACATCCGGGCCGGAGAACATGCCGCCCTTGCCGGCCGCCGCGAGGTTGCCCAGCTGGTGCTCCACCAGATCGGCCATGACGCCGTCGCTTATGGCGGTGTAGTGGTCGGCGTTGACCCGCAGCTGCTCCGCCATGCGCTCGAATTCCTTCTTCACCATTTCCACGAGGGAGAGGACGAACTCAAGCCCGCCCTTGTCCCTGTCGTCCAGGTACTTGTAGAGCACGTTTTTGAAGAGTTGCTCCTTTTCGGCCACGACCAGGGTCTTGCGGCGGGCGACGCGGTGGTCGCTGGTGTTGCCGGAGGAATGGACGTTGTGGATGACGTCGTTCTTCAGGGGCGTGATTTGCTCGCGGACAAGGCGATCCCATTCCTTGACGTTGCCTGCGTCGCCCTTGATGCGTTCAATGATGTCCGTGACCTTCTGCTTCAACGCCTGCTCGATGTTCCCCTGCTCATCCTTGAGCAGTTCCTCCGTGAACTTGTTGTCGTAGAACGCGGAACAGAGCTTTTTGTATTCCGACTTGTCGGAAAATTCCGGGAAGGTGTCGTAAAGCAGCGGCGACATTCCCAACTTCGTTTCGATGAACTCCTTGCGGTCCTTGTCCGTCGCCTGGAGCGAAACCTCGTCCGAGGAGGCGATGCCGAAGAACGCCTCCAGCATCGCTGCGGCATATTTGTATTCCTGCTGATCCTGGACCTGCGCATATTTCGTGTCCAGGATGCTTTGGCCGAAGGATGAGTAGCCCATGGAATACACGAGGTTCATGCCTTCGTATTCGGCGGTCAGCGGCGGATTGTAGGGGCTGCCCTTGTGGAGCTCCTTGTTGACGGCGATGGAGCGCTTCCGGCTGGCGAAGTCCTCGCTGGCGAAGTCTTCGAACAGGGCGTCCGCGGCCATCTCGTACACGTGCTCGATGTCGCCGAGGCCGTCGCCCCGCATGTTGCCCGACTCCAGGATGTAGACATCGGAGTACGGCGTGGGCTCAAGCTGCGGCCGGCCCTCCTCCGGCGACCAGACGTCGACGTAGCCGCGCATCTTGCGCATGCAGCTTTCGAGCTCCATGAAGGCGGCGTAGCCGTTGGCCTGGGTGCGCTCCTTGTTGGCCTTGGCGTAGCCGCGCGGCGTGAAGAGCAGCAGCTGGACATCATAGCCGTTGCCGCGGAAGACCTTGTAGGCCAGAAGCTTCGCCAGCCAGCCCATGTCGAGGAACGCGCCCGAGCCGGTGCCGCCGGCGACGGACCCGATCACCACGATGCGCACGCGATCGCTGTCGACCTTGAGCCCGAGGTTGTCGAGCTTCGCCGTGTGTCCCAGGTTGTTCTGAAGGTTCTGGAGCTTTTGATAGATGGTGTCGCGCACGGTGCGGTAGGTGTCGAAGAAGTACAGCCGCGAGATGGCGCGGATTTGGCCCGCGCCCTTGCTGACGTCCAGGTTTTTCACCTTGTCGCCCTGCAGCGGGAACCAGGAGGCGATGTGCGGATAGCGCTGGATGTCGTCATCCGTGCGCATGTATTTCATGAGATCGAGGCTCGAAATGAGGCGGTCCTGCGGCGGCAGTTTGACGAGCGGCGCGAGGGCGTCGGTGTTGGCCGTTCTGCCGGACTCCAGCACTGCGCCCTGATCCAAATCGAAATGCAGGAATTCCGCCACGGGGAATTCATCCAGGGAGCCGATGCGCACGTCGTGCTGCTTGCCCCAGGTCGCATGCAGCACCCGGCGGCGGATGCGCAGGATGACCTCCATGCCGGTGCCGCCCAGCCCGATGAACAGCATCGGCTGGAGTTTGCGGGGGGCCTGCTTACCGACGCCACCGTTTTCCGCTACGTTCGCTCCCTCGTTCTCATCCATGGCTATGCCTCCTTGACTTGGCGATGCGCCGTTAGCGACGGCCGTTCATGAGCATGAAGACCAGGGCGACGATGCTGACGACACCCATCGGGACCATGAAGATCAGGCTGAGGAACTTGGCGCTGTTCACCACGGCCAGAACCGAGGCGGTGGACAGGGACGTGAGGAAGATGAAGAGCCACCAGCCCGCGGCGTTGGCCGCGCCGGGGGCGACGCGCTTGGCCGCCAGGTGGTTGGCGTAGGCGTTTTTGGCGAAGAAGAAGGCCACGAGAAGCACCAGCAGCACGCCGCCGCCGATGGCGTAGTCGCGCGCCTGCGGGCCGTCGTCCCCGCCCGTCGGGATGTTTACGTTGAGGCCCAGCTGCGTTTGCGTTGTCCCGGGCGCGGCAGGGGGCGGCGTCTGCGCCGGATTTGCGGGGGGGATCGAGAAGCCTTGATTCTGCTGCGCGTCGGCCATGGCGGGCTCCTTGGCTTTGAGGTTGCGGGTTGCTGGAGGAATTACCGGAAGGTGACGCTGTGGCCGTCAACCACGTGCTGGATGGTTGGCTTGCCGAAACCGCGTTTGAGCATGGCGACGGTCTGGCCCTGGGAGATCACCTGGGCCGAGGACAGCCTGGCGACGCTGACCTTGCAGGGCTCGCCATCGACGAGCAGCGCGTAGCTTTCCGGGACGCCCCGCTGCGCGAAGGCGAACGCCCCGCCGCCGACCAGGGCGAGCAGCAGGCCCATGGCGATCAGCAACGGATAGAGCGGGTAGTTCACGCGGATGGTCAGCGGGATTTCGGCCACGGAGCGCTTGATCTCCGCGGGCGGCAGAAAGACTTCCGGAAGCGGGTCGCCGGGAAAGAGCGACGCCAGGCGTTTGGTGAACGCCTCGTCGACGTGGAGCTTCTGATTGTCCAGGCGGAGGCGCAGCACGGCGGGGAATTTCATGCTGCGGCCGAACTGGGTGAAGCCGGACCACGACCAGGGCGAGGGCATGGTGACCCCGATGGGGATGGCGACGCTGACCTCCGCTCCTTCGCCGGGGGCCAGCGGCGGCACGCCCGTCGGCGCGACGGCCAGATCGCCGCTGAAGCCTTTGCCCGCAATCTGGGCGCTGACGGCGGCGGACTCGATCGTGTAGGGGAAGAACATGTTCTCCATGCGGGCCACGACCTGCACCACGGGGACCCGCGAGTTGACGTCGACGTCGAGGAGGAGCGAGCGCCCGTCACGGCCGAGGGTGGCCGTGGTGTTGGGCGCGTTGCGCACCTGCTTGGGCACGAGGCGGATGGCGTCGCGGTCGAGGGGCTTGAGCTGCGCCGGCTGTTGCGTGAGCACCGCCGAAAGCCGGCCGGAGGCCAAAAGCGCCCGCAGGTGCGTATCCGCGGCGTCGCCATAGGCCAGGGCGTAAATCATCATGCCGTTGGCCTTGTAGGTCGGGCCGGTCACCGGCATCCCGAGCGGAAAGGCGAGGCTGCGGGTGATGGCCTTTTCCGAATGAACCAACGCGTAGAACTTGCGATTGCACAGGGCGGTCTGGCGGTTGTTGCCCGGGCTGTTCTTGTTGTTGGTGAAGATCCACAAAATGCCGGGTGCGCCCTTGAAGGGGCCGGTGATGGTTTTGATCACCGCCTCGTTGAAGTCCGTGTCGGCGAGCGTCTTGCCCGAGAGATGCGCCAGCCCGATTCCCTGCACGGCCCTGCGGGCGTCCGGTCCGGGCGCGCCCTGGAACATGACCACCGGGGAGGGGTTGCCCGGGGCCGATTGGTTGAAGGCGAGCACGGAAATCTGATCGCCGGCCGCGCTGGCGGCCTCGATGACGGCCGCGACCAGAGGTTTGAACTGCGAGTTCGGCGCCAGATAGAAGGGCTCCATCCAGCCCGAGTTCTGCACGAGGAAGGCGTGCTGCATGGCGGAGGCGTCCGCCGGAAGCAGGCCCAGCAGAAAAAAGAGCGGCGCGAGCAGGCGAAAACGCATTCCTGGCCTCCCGTCTACTCTCCGGCGGCGAGCAAGGGCCAGCCGGGAATGGTATTGAATGCCGGATGGTAAAGGTAGAGCGCCCCGTCGTAGACGAAGGCCGCGGTGAGCCAGGGCTCCGCCACTCTGGCCGCATGGAAGCCCAGGTCGTCCTCGTGCTGGCCGACGATCTGGTAGCGGGTCTGCACGGCGGTCCTGTTGGCCAGGAAGCTGTCCGCGCTGTCCGAATGGTAGACCCGCAGCGTCAAAAGCGAGTGGTCGGAGACGGATTCGAGAATCGGCAGCACGATTTCGTCCTTCTGGTGCGTGCCGGGCGCGACCATGGGTTCGTGCCAGGGGTCCTCCTGGATGCGCTGCTCGACCTTGAAGGCGCTTTGGCCGGTCAGGAACCGCACGCCCAGGAAGGATTGCTTCTCATAACTACGCCTGCCCAGGGAGACGAAGCAGCGCCCCTCCTCTCCGTCGGGAGTGGCCTGGGGGTGCAGCACCTGCATCCACAGGCGGCCGTCGCGGGCGTAGTGGGGGGGGCCGAAGTTGAACAGCGGCTCCACCGCTTCCGGCTCCCACGGGATGAACTCGTACTGCTGGCGGCGTATGTTGGCCACGGCTTGGCCGGTGTTCGAAAGCCAGATGGCCTCCATGGGCGTGGCCGCGGAGCAGGCCCAGTAGCAGTCCGGAATGCCGGAGCATTTGCGTTCGGGGGGGCCGCCCTCAGGGGCGATGCTGAACATGGAGGTTGCGGTTTCGCCGGAGCGCCGCTGCAGCACGAAGTGCCGTCCGCCCAAGGGCAGCGCCGGCGACATGCAGCGCCCTTCCGAGATGATTTCGGCGCAATAGGTCATGGCCAGCGGGTTCAGCGCCACCGCCAAAAGACCGGCGTCGGAAGGCCAGAGCAGGGCGTGCTTGCCGCCGCGCTCGCAGGGCTCCGCGCTCCAGACTCCATAGGGCAGCTGATCCGACCCGAGGTAGGGGCAGCGCTCGTCCGCCGGCAGCATCTCGCTCCAGGACCTTTCCCGGGGCACCCAGCAGTAGAGGGCGCCGTTCTTCGCATCCAGCGCGAAGAGAAAGGAGGACCGCAGTCCGCAGGGCGAGACCATGATGTTGCAGTGGCCGCCGGGGGGCGGCAGCAGTTCGAGCGGGGCGGCCTTCTGGGAGGTGAAGCCCTCGCGCAGCCGCAGGGAACTGCGGGTGAGCTTGCCGCCGCGCAGCAGCCCCTTGTCCAGCCCCTGGCTCCCGCTGGGGGGCAACCAGAGGGGCGCGTGCTTCGGCGGAGGCGGATCGAGCGGCTTGCCCGTGGCCGGAGAATAGACGAACGAAGGCGGAAACAGCGCCGGCGAGTCGGCCGTGGCGCCGTCTTCCGGGGCGGTGCTGCCGGGACTGCCCAGCGCCGCCGCCACGTCCCGCCCCTCCCAGCAGGGCTTGGGGGGAAGGCCGCTCACGCTCTCCAACTGAAACAGGCCAGTATCCCGAAAGCGTTTCCAGACCGTATCCGATGCGCTATCCGGCCAGAGTTCGCACTCCGGCGCAACAGTTTCCGGGCTCAACGTTTCCCCCTACGCAAAAAAATCTTGGCGCTTCGCCCAACCTGCACGTTCGGCGGCGCCATGACATGGCCTCGGACCTGGAGGTGAATCATCCCACCCGATGGGAGAGACACGGTTTTTTCTGCCACAGGTTCGGTCTATTTGTAAAGGCGTTCCGCAAATAATAGGCGAGGTATGGTATTTCTTCCGGGCAGTTGCCGGAAATGCTTGCATCTCTCGCGGTGCTTCTCTATAGATGACACAAATAGTGAGCGTTGTGGAACGGACAATGGTGAGGGCTGCCGGCCCGCCTGAGCGCCGGCAGCCGGAGTTGTTGATGCGTAGAGGCCCCGCGTTGCGGCGTTGTGGAAGGTGACGGAGGCGGGAACGGCGTTTTCAAGCAGTGGAGCGGAAGAGACGGAATATGCGTGAGGACATATCTGCTGTATGCAAGAGTTGCGACAGGCCGCTGTCGGGGCCCGTGCGCTATTGCCCTTTCTGCGGCGGGGATCCGCGCGAGGGCGCGTCACGGATGACCGGGCATGGCCGTCAGGTCCGGGAGTCGTGGTGGACCCGGGCGGAGGCGCCGCCGCCCCGCGGCGCAAAGCGGCGGGGTCTGCCCGATTGGGCGCCCTCGACGGCCGCAGCCATGCCCTGACGCCGCGGCGTGCGGCCGGCTATTTGGGCAGTTCCTCGGCCAGGGCTTGGCCGAGTTCCGAAAAGCGGCCCCTGGCGGTCATCTCCGAAATGCCGCGCCACGCCAGCGTGACGATCGGCTTGCGGATGTTTTCGCGGGCGAAGAGGTTGACGTAGATGTCGACGTCGGGGGCCTCGTCGGCCATGTTCGCCCCGGCCTTCGGAACCGCCTCGACGAAGACGAACAGCACGTGGGAGAGCCCCTCCTGATGCATGAGCTCCTCCAGGGCCGTGGCGTTGCGCTTGGGCAGGGCGCTGAAGGCCGGGTCGATGCCCTTCGCCTTGCCCTTGAGCAGATCCGCCAGGCTCCATCCGAAGGTCGTGATGCCCGGCCGCACCAGAAATTCCCTCAGGTTGGCCACGTCGTGCCTTGTCCGCCACGATTCCAGGACGATGGGACTGATGTCCGACGGGTGCAGCCGGGACTGCAGCGGCCCCAGGGCGGTTTTGAGCCCGGGCATGCTGAAGTCGGTCGAAAGGGCCGTCCGGCCCGGCAGGTTTCGAACCGTAACGGGCATGACGCCGCAATGGAGCGCCAGAGGCGGCGCGCCGTCAGGCGCTTGTCCCGCCGCCGTCAGGCCCGTCGCCGCGTGGCCGTTCGTCCGGGGCGGGGGCGGGGCGTCACAGAGGTTCTGCGCGGCGGAAAGCAGCTCTTCGGCGAACTGCCTTTGCGCCCCGAAATCATTGCGATGGGGCATCAGCAGCTCCGCTGCCGCGCAAAATGCGCCCTCCTGGAATCGCGCCTTGGCCTCCTCTATGGCCTGGCGGCCGCCGTGCAGGTGCCGCTCCAAAACGCGCCGGTACACGGGGGCGAGCCGCGGGTCGGTGGTCAGGGCCTTGTCCGGCGTATAATCGGGCGCGGCCTCGACGGCCTTCGTCAGGAGCCTTTCCAGATCGGCGGCCTTGTGTTTGCGGGCCAGCATGATGTTGGCCTTGAGATAGCAGGCCTGGGCGAGATCGTCGTTGGCCCCTTTGGGGACCCGCGCCTTCTGCAGAATCTTGATGGCCTGATCCAGATGCCGCTCCGCGGCCTTCATGTTCGCATTCTCCAGATCGGCCTGGGCCTGGCTGATCAGGGACCGGCCGTCGGAGAGCGTGGCTGCGGAGGTCTCCTGCGCCGCGAGGGCGCAGAAAGCGAAGGCCAGCAATCCGAAGATGAGCAGTTTGCGCAGCATGTCAGTTGACCACCTTGTTTCCGGATGACGTGAAGCTGATCTTGATACTCTGCCCGGCGTGGACGGTGAGCGAGACGCTGCGCTCCGTGGGCACGTTGGGATTGCGCAGGCTGACGACGTGCTGGCCGCAGGGAACCTTCAGACCGTTCAACGGAGCCACCTTCCCGGTGGCTTTGCCGTCCAGGATGACGTCGCCCCAGGGAATCGCCACAATCGTGATCCGTCCGGGTTGGCGCAGCGTGTTCAGCAGGTCCTTCGCCTCTGGCGAGTCGCCGTGCTGCGCGAGCACTTTTTTGGCCTCCCTGCAGTTGCCCGCGGCCATGAGAGCCTTGGCCTGTTCCACGGCATTGGGGGGCGGCGGCGGTATGGACTCACCGACGGGGCCGGGCGGGGGCGGAACGGTCGGCGGTTGCTGGGGCAGCAGTTTGAGGATGATGAGCACGATGAGGACTGCGCACGCCAGGACGACGACGCCACGTGGGAGCGAAAGGACCGGCCGCCGCGTCTTGCCGTCTTCCTTGATTTTGCGCGTGGCCTCTTCCCTGGCGTCTCTGGCGGCCTTTTCCTCCTGCGTCTTGGCCTTTCGCCGGGCCTCCTCCTCCGCCTTGAGTCTGGCCGCTTCCGCCTTGGCCTGGCGTTCGGCCTCGGCCTTGCGTTCGGCTTCCTTCTCTTGGGCCTTGCGCTCCGCTTCCGCCTTGGCTTGGCGTTCGGCCTCGGCCTTGAGCCTGGCCGCTTCTTCCTTGGCCTTGCGTTCCGCTTCCAGCCGGGCCTGGCGCTCCCGTTCACGCACCACCGTTTCCAGCGGCTGCAGTTCCGCAGCCGAAAGCGCATCGCGCATCTGTCCCGCTGAGCCCCAGCGATCGGCCGGGTTCAGTTTCAGCGCCTTCGCGATGGCGTCGCTGAATTCCCTCGGGATTTGCAATCCGAAAATGTCGAGCAGGGGGCGCAGGGCGTCATGACGTTCGCGGGAGTTCGCCGCCGGGACCGCTTCCCCCGTGAGGGCCTGATAGATGGCGGCGCCCATGGCGTAGATGTCCGAACCCGGACCGGGCTCTTCGCCGCGCAGGATCTCAGGCGCGGCGCAGGGAGCGTCGGGGCCGGACGCTTTGCCCGGCGTCGTGCCGAAGCCTGCGAGCGCCGGCGGGGCGTCCTCGGGGAACAGAATGGCGTCCGGTGAAACGGCTCCGTGAACGATTCCGGTCTGGTGCGCCGCATCCAGGGCGCTCAGGATGCGCAGGACGCCTTGGCCCAGCTCGGGCCAGCTGAGCATTCCGCCGGCGTTGTGCATGCGCTGTAGCAGGGTGGGGCAGAAGGCCGGTTCGCTGACGAGATAGCCGGTGCCGTTGGCGGGGAAGGCGGCCAACGTCGGGAGGATGCCGTCATGCCGCAGCCCGACGAGCGCCTCGCCTTGGGTCAGGAATCGCCGCAGCTCCCTGGCGAAGTCTGTCTCCGTGCCGGATTGGGCGATGAGATCCCGGCCTTCCGGAGTGCGGCGGGCCAGAGCACGCGGGAATAATTCCCAGAGGTCCTGCGGCGCGCGGCTGGTTTTGTCGAACGCCCGGTAGGCGATGCCGAACGGACTGGCGGACAGCGCCTCCCCGACGACGAAGCGTTCGGCGAGCAACGTTCCCGCGGGCAAAGCTTCCGGCACCTTGGAGCTGGCGCTGAAATCGAAGGCGCAGGCGGCGCAGGACGCGCCCGGACCGCGGGGGCTCCCGCAGCGCGGACAAAGACTGGCGTCGATCTGGGGTCGCGCGTCCTCCGCGGCCTTGCGCCGCGTCTTGTCCTCGGCCTGGCGGCGGGCCTTCTCCCCGGCCTTAAGCTTGGCCAGGCTGTCCCTGGCAGCCTCCCCCAGACGATCCGGATCCGTGGCCGTTTTGCGCCGTGCCATCTGCGCGCCTCCTCACCCCGCATGCGCTCAGTCTCTTCGCAAGGGACGGGCCAGCGCCCCCCCTGTGCTTCCCTCGTCGTGCTTCCGCGCCGCCGGCGCCGTCCACCAAAGCGGAGCGCCGCCCTGGCCCTCCCGGGGCGCGTGGCCCGGCGTTCTTTACGGATGCGGCGAAGGGCCCCCATGCCCGCCCGAACTGCCTCCGCCACCGATGAACACGGATCTGATTGCCAAGTTGATTATGAAACGTCAAGGTTATATCGAGACTATCCATGGATTATGTCTCCGCCGATTGCCGCGGCCGCCGCAGGCGTCGGCTCTGTCGTGCGCGGCGGAGCACAGCGCCGCGGACGTTGTCGGGCGCGGTGGGGGAATTCCTCATGCGCCGCGCGGCGGAGGATTTTGTCTGTGGGGCGGTGGTGTGCGGAGGAACGCAGGCTATGCAGCGCAGAATCGGCTGAGGCCGGGACGCGCCTGAGCGCGCCCCGGATGCCCCCCGCGGTGGCTCAGCCCTTGCGCTTGCCGCCGGATTTGCCGCCGGGGCCGCCGCGTCCGGAGCCGTTTCCGTTGCCGGAGCGGCCGCCCTTTTTCGCCGCGGACCGGCGTTTGCGGCCGGAATTTCCGCCACGCGGCGCGCGGCCGCCGTCGTTGCGCTCCCGCGCGGCGCGTCCCTGGCGGCCGCCCGGCCGGGGCGAGCGGGACGTGCGCGCGCCAGCCCCGACGCCCGTTTCGGCACCGGCCTCGGCCAGCTCCAGGTCGATCTCCAGGCGGTCCAGGTGCGCGCCGATGAGCCGGACGCGCAGGCCCTGGCCCACGCGGATGACCCGGCCGGTGCGGCTGCCCAGGAGCATCTCGCGCTCCTTGATGTACCCGTAATAGTCGTCGAGCATGGTGGACAGGCGGATGAAGCCCTCCGCCAGGACCTGGGGCAGCTCCACCCAGAAGCCGTAGTCCATGAGGGCGCTGACCACGCCGTCGAACTCGCGGCCGACCTGGTCGCGCAGCACGAGGCAGGCGTAGCGCTTCTGGCACTCGCGTTCGGCCTCCTGGGCCACGCGCTCGCGGGCCGAGAGCTGCTGGCCGATCTCGGCGAGCTTCTTGAAGCCGGGCACGGGCATGTTCTGATCGCCCAGGGCGCGCTTGACCAGACGGTGGACCACGAGGTCGGCGTAGCGCCGGATGGGCGAGGTGAAGTGGGCGTAGGATTCGCTGGCCAGGCCGAAGTGGCCCTCGTTTTCCGGCTGGTAGCGGGCCTGCTTCATGCTGCGCAGGACCATGCGGTGCACCAGGAATTCGCGCTCGGTGCCGGCCACGGAGGCCAGCAGCCGGCCCAGGCCCTCGGGCGTGAAGTCGTCGTCGGAGAAGCGGCCGGCGCGCGCGCGTTTGGGCGCGGCCTCGCCGTCCAGGCGGGCGAGGAGCTCGTAGAGGGTCTTCAGCTTCTCGCGGTCGGGCTCGGCGTGGACGCGGTAGAGGCAGGGCAGGGCGTGGGCCTGGAGGAATTCCGACACGGCCTCGTTGGCGGCGATCATGAACTCCTCGATGAGCTGGTGGGCGAAGGGGGCCTCGCGCGGTTCGATGGCCACGGGCCTGCCCTCCGCGTCGAAGCGCACCTCGCCCTCGGGCAGATCGAAGTCCAGGCTGCCGCGCTCCAGCCGGCGCTGGCGCATTTTCCGGGCCAGGCCCTCGGCAAGGTCGAGCATGGCCACCACGGCGTCGCCGGCCTCGGCGGCTAGTTCGGCGCGGGCCGCGGGCTTCTTGTCCACGCAGACGTCGCGGGCGCGGTCATAGGTCAGCCGGGCGTGGCTGCGGATCACGGCGTTCATCACGCGGGGCTCGCCGCGCCGGCCGTCGGCGGTCATCTCCAGGCGCACGGCCACGGCCAGGCGTGGCACGCGCGGATTCAGGCTGCACAGGCCGTTGGACAGGGCCTTGGGGAACATGGGCTCCACAGAGGCCGGGAAGTAGTAGGAGTTGCCGCGCTCGAACGCCTCGCGGTCCAGGGCCGAGCCCAGGGGCACGTAGTGCGCCACGTCGGCGATGGCCACCCAGAGGGCGCAGCCGTTGCGCGTCTTCTCGACGAAGACGGCGTCGTCGAAGTCCCGGGCGGTTTCGCCGTCGATGGTCACGAAGGGCAGCGCGCGCAGGTCCTCGCGGCCCGTGAAGTCGGCCTCCGCGGGGGCGGCGGGCAGCCGCGCGGCCTCGGCCAGGGCGTCGTCCGGGAAGCGCGTGGGCACGCCGTGGTTGGCCTTGACCAGGGCCTCCTGCACGCCGGCCTCGTCCTCCGGGCCCAGGCGCGAGAGGATCTCGCCCTCCCACACGGCGGCGTCCACGCGTTCGCCCGGCGCGGCGAGGGCGATGTCGCCCTTGGCCAGCCCCAGGGCCGGGTCGGTGTCGTGGCTGAGCACGGCGAAGTCCAGGCGCGGATCGCAGGGGCGGCAGAGGAAGCTGCCCGGCCCGGCCGGGCGCATGATGCGCACGGGCAGGAGTTCGCGGCCGCGCTCGATGATGCGCGCCACGCGGCCCTCGTGGTTGCGGGTCGTGCTTTCGCGGGTGATGGCCACGGCCACGCGGTCGCCGTGCCAGGCCCCGCCGGTGTCCTGGCCCAGGAACACGTCCTTGCGCCGGGGATCGTCGGGGATGAGGAAGGCCACGCCGGAGCGCTGCACCTGCACGCGGCCGGTGATCAGGTTGACGCGCTCCAGCGGCGCGTAGGCCCGGCCGAGCTTGATCAGCTTGCCCTGGGCCACCAGCTCCTGGAGCAGTTCGTCCACCTCGCCGCGCTTGCGGCGGTGCAGGCCGAAGACGGGCAGGAGATCCTCGGCGGCCAGCGGCCGCTTGGATTCGCGCAGGAGTTTCAACAGCGTCTTGGCGTCGAGGACCGGCGCCGGAGCGCCGGGCTTGCGCCGGCTTTTCTTGAGTTTCATCTGATTCTCGGGATGTTGCGGGGAAATTTGGGATGTTGCGCCGCGCGCCGGAAGCGTGTTCGGGCAGCGCGGAAGACGGGGAAAGGGGTTGACGGGAGCGTGGGGCGCATGACGGCGGGGCGCGCGGGCCGCCTCACACGAGCTCCCTGGCGGCCAGCGGGCGGTACAGCTCGGCCAGTTCGCGGAAGCGCGCGCCGAACCAGTCGTCGAAGGGCGTTTGCGTGAAGCGCATGGCGCCGAAGGCCAGCTCGGTGCGCAGGGACCAGAAGCCCTCCGCGCCGGGCAGCCGGGCCAGCTTCACGGCGTCCTTGGGCGTGACCACCACGTGCGCGCCGCCGGCCGCGGCCTGGATGCGCACCAGATCCGCCGGGGCGAAGGCGTGATGGTCGGCGAAGGACAGCACCTGCCGGGGCGCGCGGCCCAGGAGCTTCTCCGCCGTGGCCGCGGCCTGGGCCGGATCGGCGATGCCCGTGGCCACGAGGTAGTCCTCGCCGCCCAGGTCGGCCGCGCGGGCCGTGCCGTCCAGGCGCATGAGGCCCCGTGGCCGCAGGCTGAAGGCGTAGACCGGCCGATCGTAGCGCTCCAGCCGGGCGTTGACGGCCGCCTCCAGGTCGGCTTCGGGCGGGCACTTGATCAGGAAGGCCGCCGCGCGGCGCAGGGCCCGCTCCCCCTCGCGCCAGGACCCGGCCGGGAAAACGCGGTTCCAGCCCGCGCCCAGGTCCGCCGGGGTCAGGAGCACGAGGTCGATGTCCCGCGCGACGGGCAGGTGCTGGAAGCCGTCGTCCAGGAGCACGAAGTCCGGGTCGAAGCGCTCGTAGGCCCAGGGGCCGGAGCGGCTGCGCGCCGGGTCCACCACCACGCGGGCCAGGGGATGCGAGCGGGCCAGGAGCAGGGGCTCGTCGCCGCAGTGCGCCGGGTCGGCCGTGCGGGCGACGAGCAGGGGCAGGCGGCGGGGCCGGGCCCCGTAGCCCCGCGTGAGCACAACCGCGTGCTCCTCGCGCTTGCCGGCCCAGCGCAGGATGTGGCCGCAGAGCGGGGTCTTGCCGCTGCCGCCCCAGCCGATGTTGCCCACGCTGACCACGGGACAGTTGGGCCGCCAGGCGGCGAGGGTTCCGGATTCGTAGGCCCAGCGGCGCAGGCGCATCAGCCGCGCGTAGAGCGCGCCCAAAGGAAGCAGGGCTGGCCCGAGGTTTTTCTGGATGGTCTGGATGTCCGGCATGAGTCGGACGCGGGACCGCCGGCCATTTTGCGGCGGCCCCGCGCTCGGGCTTGTTGGATTAGTCGCGGTTGCTGCCGAACAGGCGCAGCAGCATGAGGAAGAGGTTCAGGAAATCCAGGTACAGGGTCAATGCGCCGAGGATGGTGCCGCGGCGGATGGCGGTGCCGTCGCCCAGGGGCACGGTCTCGCCCATGTACTTGAGCTTCTGGGTGTCATAGGCCGACAGGCCGGTGAAGACCAGCACGCCCACGGCGGAGAGCACGAAGCTCATGGCCGAGCTCTGCACGAACGCGTTCACCACCATGGCGATGAGCATGCCGATGAGGCCCATGAACAGGAAGCTGCCCATGCCGGTGAGGTCGCGCTTGGTGACCAGGCCGTAGATGCTCATGGACCCGAACATGCCCGCGGCCACGATGAAGGCCTGGAAGATGTTGGTCATGCTGTAGACGAAGAAGATGGACGACAGCGTGAGGCCGGTGAGGGCGCTGTAGGCCGCGAACATAACGGTCGCCGCGGTGCCGGAGAGCCGGTGGATGGCCGCGGAGAGGGCGATGACCAGGCCGAACTGCGCGGCCACGAGCACCAGCACCAGCACGGGGCTCTGCATGAGGCTCATTCCCAGGGGGCTGGCCGCGGTGAACCAAGCCACGCCGGCGGTCAGCAGGAGGCCGAAGGACATCCAGCCGTACACGCCGCGCATGAAGGCGTTGAGGGTTTCGGCGCGGGCGACTGTACGCGCGCCGTAGGTGGGGTATTCAGCCATGTGGCGTTCCTCCTTGAGGAAAATAGTCACGTTTGGCGACGGGAAACTCCCGCCGAATCTGAACCAGAATAAGCCCTGGCCTGGGCTTTGGCAAGATCCGCCGCTGCGTATTCGCCGGGAGGGGACGGGGGCTAGAGTTCGTACTGCTTGAGCTTGCGCTGCATGGTGCGCATGTTCAGGCCCAGGGCCTTGGCCGTGCGGCCCTTTTTCCAGCGGTTGCGCTCCAGGGCCTTGAGCAGCAGCTGCCGCTCCACGGCGCGCATGGTCTCGCCGAGGGAGGCGCATTGCCCGGCCTGCTCCACGACGCCGCCAAGCCCGTCCCTGGCCGGCTCCTGCTGGACGCCGATGTCGCTGAGCACCACCTCGCCGAAGATCAGGTAGCGCTCCAGGACGTTTTGCAGCTCGCGCACGTTGCCCGGCCAGTCGTGGTTCTCCAGGACGGTCATGATGCTGGCGGGCAGCGGCAGGGCCCCGGTGGATTTGCCGAGGAAGCGGCCCATGAACTCGTTGACGATGAGCGGCAGGTCCTCCATGCGCTTGCGCAGGGGCGGAATGTGGATGGGGAGCACGTGCAGGCGGTAGAAGAAGTCCGCCCGCATGAGCCCCCGGCGCACCATGTCGCCGAGGTCGCGGTTGGTGGCGGCGATGAGCCGGAAGTGCGAGGAGCGCGGCTCGTTGCTGCCGACCTGCGTGAAGAGCTTGGACTCCAGCGCGCGCAGGAGCTTGACCTGCAGCGAGAGGTCGATTTCGCCGACCTCGTCGAGGAACAGCGTGCCGCCGTTGGCCGCGGCCAGATAGCCCCGGGTGTCCGAGGTGGCCCCGGAGAATGCGCCCTTCTTGTGGCCGAAGAACTCGCTCTCCATGAGGTTCGCCGGGATGGCCCCGCAATTGACGGCCACGTAAGGGCCGGTCGAGCCGCTTTGCTCGTGGATGGCCCGGGCCACCAGATCCTTGCCGGTGCCGGTTTCGCCGAGGATGATGACGTTGGCGTCGCTTTTGGCCGCGCGCAGGATGAGCTTGAACACCTCGCGCATGCCGTGGCTCTTGCCCACGATGTTGCCCAGGCGGTAGCGTTCGCCCAGCGAGTTCTGCAGGCGCTGGTTCTCCTGCAGCAGTTCGTATTCGCGGAGCTTCTGGGCGCTGATGTCCATCATGATGCCTTCGAGCGCGACGGGCGTGCCGTTCGCGTCGAAGACGCCCTCGCCCTGATCCCAGATCCACTTGATCTGCCCGTCGCCCAGGGTGATGCGGTAGAGGAGCTTGTAGGGGCTGCGCTTGAGCACGGCCTGGCGGATGGTCTCGCGCAGCTCCCGCAGATCGTCCGGGTTGGCCATGAGCTCCACCACGTTGGTCTGCTGGCTGACCAGATATTCCGGCGAAAGCCCGAGCAGCTCGCGGCTGCCGTTGCTGGTGAAGACGAGGGTGGGGTTGAGTTCGGCGTCCAGGCGGCAGTGGTAGACCATGCCCGGCAGGTTGTTGAACAGGCGCGTGATTTGCAGCCGGTTCTGCTCCAGCTCCGTCTCGGCGTGCCGGTAGGACTCCAACTGGCGGGAGAGCTCGTCGCAGCGGCGTTGCAGTTCTCGGTACACAGCGTCGTCCAAGGGGACATCCTCGCGTTCCGGTTCCGGCGGCGGCCGTCTGTCCGCGTGACCCACGACAACTATGTCACATCAGGCCGGAACACAAGCCGGCCGCGTTTCTATGGCCTCGCCGGCGGCAGCTTGGCCAGGCCGTACTCCGAGATCCGGTACAGGGACACGAGCCCGCCCGATTCGTCGAGGAACGATGCGTCCTCCGCGAGCAGGCCCACCGCCCGGAGCGACTTCAAATGGTCGGCCACCACCGCGAGCGAGCAGTACCGTTCGCCGGGGTACCGGCCGCGTATGCGCGCGAGCACCTCGGCGGCGTCCAGGACCTCTCCCGCGGCGAAGGCCCGGAGCACGCTGGTCTTCAATGGTTCCTGCATCATGCGCCCGCCTTCAGTTGACGTTCCGGAGGTTGGCCATTGCGCGCGGGTCGCCCACGACCAGCAGCATGCCCGCGAGGATCAGCGCCGCGCCGAGGATGAGGCTCACGGTGATCTGCGTGGGGGTGAGCAGCGCGCTGAACAGGATGCCCCAGATGGAGTAGGTGATGTTCAGGGACATGGCGCGGCTCACTCCCGTGGTGTTCATGGCCCGGTACCAGCAGTAGTAGGACGCCGACCCGGCGAGCGCGGCCACGGGGAAGATCCAGCCGATGGAGCTGGCCAGTCCGCCGCCGATGAGCGCGTAGCCGCCGGCCAGGGGCAGCACCGCCAGCAGGTACACGGCCGAGGAGGTGAGTTCGCGCACGTTCAGCGCCGCCACCGGGTCCAGCAGGTCCATGCCCGAGGTGGCGAGCACGCCCTCGATGCCCCAGCCCACCGTGGCCACGACGGCCATGGCGATGCCGAAATAGAAGTCCGCGCCGAGCGCCCCTGCGGGCGGCGTGTAGCCGATGACCACGCCGCCGGCCACGCACAGGGCCATGCCCGCCCAGGCGAGCCCCCGAATGCGCTCCTTGAGGAAGACGCCGGCGAGGATCGAGGCCACGGCCGGGTAGAGCGCGGTGATGGGCATGACATAGGCCGGCCCGGCGAACTTGACGCCGAGCATGTACGCGGACATGGCCATGGGCCCGCCGAACACCGCGCCCAGCGCCACGCGCAGGGCCGAACGGCTGGTGAGCGTCCGCGCGAGCTCGCGCAGCCGGCCGGTGGCGCCGTTGAAGGCGAGCAGCCACAGGGTGACCCAGGTGTCGTGCAGCGCGCCCACCGTGAGCGGGGCCAGCAGCCAGAACCTTTCGTCGCTGAACACCGGCGCGGAGAAGGGCAGGCTGAGGAGCACGCCGTTGCCGCCCCAGAGGATGCCGGAGACGAGGGCCAGGAGGAGCCCCCGCTTGGCGAAGGACACGTCGCGGCGGGCCTTGAGCTCGTCCAGGAGCCCCGGCGCGGCCGCCGGGGCGGCCATGTGGGAGGTTTGCGTGGCGTCGGTCATGTGCTGCTGGGTCTCCGGTTCATGTCGGGGAAGAGGGGCCGCCGGAAGGGCGGGACCGGCCGCTTGCCCGG
>Ga0183096_1001053_pt1 | contig 26689 bp, 24 predicted proteins | sample Biomet5_FD_127791 | JGI IMG/M metagenome (GOLD analysis project Ga0183096, IMG submission 127791) | Microbial communities from bioreactor (seeded with sewage sludge) at LBNL, California, USA - Biofuel metagenome 5 (version 2) (version 3) | ecosystem: Engineered > Bioreactor > Anaerobic >... | reverse complement strand
GATGCGAGGCAAACATATAACCTGTAGCCGCCGCGTTCAAATGGCTGGCCGCCAGCGCCGCCACCGCGGAAATGAACCCATCGATCACCACCGGTATCTGCTTATACGCCGCGCCGAGAAAAAAACCGGCCATTGCGGCGATGTCGAACCCGCCCACAGTCGCAATAACCTCCAGTGTGTTATCCGGGTCAGGCTTATTGATCTCAAGCGCCTGCCGCACAACCTCGCGTTTTTTCTCCAGTTGCTCATCCGTTATTCCAGCGCCGCGGCCCACCGTCTCCTCCGGCTCGGCCCCGGTCAGCGCACACAGCACCGCCGAAGACGTGGTCGTGTTGCATATGCCCATCTCGCCACAGCCCAGCAAACGGTAACCCTTTTCCCACAATGTCTCCGCCGCATCAATGCCGTGTGCAATGGCCTTGATGGCTTGCCCGATGTCCATCGCAGGCCCTTTGGCGATGTTGCCGGTACCGTTAGCCATACGCCTGTCCTCAATGCCCTTATGCGCTGAAAATCCGCGAATGCCCATATCATAGACAAATACATCCGTGCCCGTGCAAGCTGCCAACACGCCCACACCTGTGACGCCCTTCGTCATATTCACCGCCTGCATCGCCGTGACGCTCTGAGGCACAGGCGAAATGCCTTCGTCCCACACGCCGTTGTCCGCGGCGAATACGGCTATCGCCTTTTTCAACGGAGGCAGGTTCGTTTTGCCAAAGATGGCCGCCAGTCTCACCGCATAATCCTCCAGCCGCCCCAGGCTGCCAATGGGCTTAACAAGACCGTCCACGCGCTCACGCGCTTTATCGGCTGCCATCGTGGATACTGGTCTAATATTCATAATCCTCTTCACGGAAAATCTCCTTCACGGCTGTTTTCCTTCATTCTACAACGACATTTTGATACTGACAACGGCTTTATTATAGCGCAGGACAATTCTGATTGATATTTTTATCACAATTTAGCTGTTTTCATATATGTTAATGGATGTTATAATGTAGTGATAAAATTTTAAATACATTGGCAAGGAGACAGAAACGTGTACCGAATACTGAAAAAAGAGACACTGAGTGAACAGGTTAAACTCATGGTCATCGATGCGCCTCTCGTCGCCAGAAAGGCTCAACCCGGGCAGTTCATCATACTGCGCGTGTCCGAGATGGGCGAACGCATCCCTCTGACGATTGCTGACTATGATGCGAAAGCGGGCACCGTTACGATCATTTTCCAGGAAGTTGGCAAAACCACACTTCAATTGGGTTCGCTGAACGAAGGCGACAGCCTTCAGGATTTTGTCGGTCCTTTGGGAACGCCGTCGCATTTTGACAGCAGTGTGAAAAAGGCCGCGGTGATTGGCGGCGGTCTCGGCACGGCCATCGCATATCCGCAGGCCAAGAAAATGCATGCCATAGGTATCGATGTAACCAGCATTATCGGTTTCCGCAACAAGGATCTGATCCTGCTCGAAAAAGAAGTGGGCGCCGTCTCAGACAAGCTTCTCGTCATGACCGACGACGGCAGCAACGGCCATAAAGGCTTTGTGACTGATGCTTTGAAAGCCGAAATTGAGGCGGGCGAGAAGTTCGACCTCGTCGTTGCCATCGGGCCCCTGATCATGATGAAATTTGTGTCCCGGCTGACCAAGGAATATGGTATCAAAACCATCGTCAGCATGAATCCCATTATGATTGATGGTACCGGGATGTGCGGTGGCTGCCGCGTCACGGTGGGCGGACAAACCAAATTTGCCTGCGTAGACGGACCGGACTTCGACGGCCACGAGGTGGATTTCGACGAAGCTATGCGCCGTCAGGGTATGTATAAAAAGCAGGAAGGCGAATCATGCAACCTGTTCAAGGGGGTAAAATAAATGCCAGCAAAACGCAACATGGATCTCAAGAAAACTCCTATGCCGGAACAGGATCCCAAAATCCGCGCCACTAATTTCAGCGAGGTCGCTCTGGGATATACCGAGGAAATGGCGCTAAATGAAGCGTCGCGCTGCCTGCAGTGCAAAAACCAGCCGTGCGTTTCAGGTTGCCCCGTAAATGTTCAGATTCCTTCGTTCATCAAACTGATTGCCGAGGGGCAATATATCGACGCGTATAGTAAAATTCGCGAGACCAATGGGCTGCCGGCCATATGCGGCCGCGTATGTCCCCAGGAAACGCAGTGTGAAGAGCGCTGTGTTCGGGGTATCAAGGGAGAACCGGTGGGCATCGGCCGTCTGGAGCGCTTCGCGGCGGACTACGCAATCGGCAAGGGCGTCGAGCCGCCGGTGTGTGGTTATCCCAACGGTAAAAAAGCCGCTGTCATCGGCTCCGGCCCCGCAGGCCTCACCTGTGCGGCGGACCTCGCCAAGATGGGCGTGGATGTCACAGTGTTTGAGGCATTCCATACTTCGGGCGGTGTGCTGGTCTACGGCATTCCCGAATTCCGTCTGCCCAAAGCGCTGGTCAAAAAAGAGATTGACGCACTGGTCTGCATGGGCGTTAAGATCGAAACCAATATGGTCATGGGCCGCGTGCTGACCGTTGAAGACCTTAAGGAAATGGGTTATGACACGATATTCATCGGCACCGGCGCGGGCCTGCCGAGTTTTATGAAAATACCCGGTGAGAACTTGAACGGTGTTTATTCCGCCAACGAATTTTTAACCCGCATCAATCTGATGAAGGGTTATAAGTTCCCCGAATCCGATACGCCCGTGGTCCGTCACAAACGCGTAGCCGTCGTGGGTGGCGGCAACGTCGCAATGGACTCGGCCCGCTGTGCAAAACGTCTCGGCGCAGAAGAGGTTTACATCGTCTACCGCCGCAGTGAAAAGGAAATGCCCGCACGTACGGAAGAAGTTCATCATGCCAAGGAAGAAGGCATCAACTTCCATCTGCTCGTCAACCCCACCGAGATACTCGGTACTGATAACGGCTATGTACGCGGCATGCGTGTCATAAAGATGGAACTCGGTGAGCCGGACAGTTCCGGACGCCGGCGGCCGGTTCCGGTTCCCGGCAGTGAATATGATATTGAGCTGGACGCCGTTGTCGTCGCGATCGGCCAAAGCCCCAACCCGTTGTTGCGTACCGCCACTCCCGGTCTGGCCACACAGAAATGGGGCGGCATCATCGCCGATGAGGAAACCGGCGCGACTTCGATCGAAGGCGTATACGCGGGCGGCGATGCCGTCTCCGGCGCGGCTACCGTCATCCTCGCTATGGGCGCAGGTAAAAAAGCCGCCCAGGCAATGTACGAATACATGATGAAGAAATAAAACAAAATATAGGTCAACCGGCGCGGATAAAAGCTGCGCCGGTTTTTTTATTCTGAAACATTTTGATAAATATCTAAATGTCTATTGACATTTTAAGTTCACCTGATAAAATACATTTTGATGATTATCAAAATGTTTGGGAGGCATAAGGTTGGCTGTACAGCAAACACTGAAAGCACTGTCTGACGCCACACGACGCGATATCCTATCGCTGCTCAAAAGCGGTCGCCTGTCCGCCGGCGATATCGCTGAACATTTTGACATCACTGCTGCTACCGTATCCCATCATCTTGCAATCTTGAAGGATGCCGGCCTTGTGCGCAGCCAGCGGATAGGCAAAAACATCTACTATGAGCTGAATCTTTCGGTCATGGAGGAACTGATGATGTGGATCGGCTCGCTGAAAGGAGAGCAAAAATGAAAAGAGTTCATTATATCAACCTGAAGGTCTGGATCATCCCTGTGTTCGGTCTTATCGCCGCAGCTGTCTGTATGGCGTTCCTGCCGGATGAGATCCCCATCCGCTGGGACTCCGCCGGCAATGTTCAGACTGCCAGCCGCTATACGATATTTCTGCTGCCCGTCATCAGCATGGCTGTACTGATCCTTGGGCATATTGTCCCCGCCATTGATCCTAAGAAAAAAGAATACGCCGATATATCGCGCGAATATACCATTATTCATCTGCTGGTAATGCTGCTGCTGTTCGCTGCCGAAGCGTTCATCATCGTCAGCAGCCTTGGCGTGGCCGTCAGCGGAGGCATGTTTGCTTACCTTGCCGCCGGTGCGTTGTTCTGCACTCTCGGGAATTATTTACCCAAACTGCCGCCCACTTACCTCACCGGCATTAAGACGGTATGGGGATATAAAAACGATGCCGTCTGGGCCAAAATCCACCGTTTCGGCGGAAAGCTCTGGTTCTTTGGCGGCCTTGCGCTTATGGCCCTCGCATTTATCCCCATCTCTTTTCCCCTAAACCTGGTCGTCATCGCTGTTCTTGTGGTTGTACCCCGTTTTTACGGCATGATCATCAGCGTCAATTCCGACATTAACCAATAGGAGGGCTAACCATGATCGATCCCGGCGTCATCACCGCACTCATCTTCAACATCGTTGTTTGCTTCGGGCTGCCGCTTGGCTGTATCCTTTATCTCATCATCGCAAAGCGGAGAGCCTTTATCCCCGTACTCGTCGGCGCGGCGGTGTTCATCGTGTTCCAACTGATCATCCGAATCCCGCTGCTCCAATACGTGCTGGCTCCAATGGGCTGGTATTCGGATATGGCGCATCAGCCATGGCTCTATGGTATCTTTCTGGGGTTTACCGCGGGGCTCTTTGAGGAAGGTGGTCGCTATCTGGGGTACCGTACGCTGCTGAAAAAACGTACGCGCTGGATCGACGGCTTTGCGTTCGGCGTCGGCCATGGCGGCATCGAGGCCATCACGCTTGTCGGTTTCTCCAACATCAGCAGTCTTGTCATTGCGTTCATGATCAACAATGGGCAGTTTAGCCAGCTCGCCTCCTATATGCCATCGGATACTGCCAAGCAGATAGCATCGCAGCTGACCTCGCTTCAACCTTTGGATGTATGCCTCGGCGGAATTGAGCGAATACTCGCCTTTGCCATCCAGATCGCGTTGTCCCTGATGGTTCTGATGGCCGTTCGCGAAAGGAAACTTTATATTGCCGGTATCGCGGTCATCACCCATATGCTCGTGGACGCTCCCATCGTGATACTGCCCGAGGTGTTCGGCGCGAACATCTACCAAATTCAAATGGTCCTTGCCATAGTAGCCATACTGGCGTTGGTATTTATCATACTGTCCAGACAGGCGTTTAAAAAAACGCCCGTCGGAACGCCGGTCTCCACCTCCGTCACTTCAGATAACCATAGTTAAAAAATACGTTCCCGATCATAGAATCGCGGTTAGAGTTAAAACCGCCTCCTTACAAACGTACTTTACACAGGACGTACAAAAAGGCCTCCGGAAACATTTTTGCTCCGGAGGCCTTTTACATTATGCTTGTCAGTTTATCGTCAGGAAGAAGAAGTGACCGCTTCTCGATCCCACTACAATGGTGTTGTTAAACACTACAGGTGTCGCTTCAAAGTTGTTGGGCTCATCCGTGCCCTTTTTCTCACTGACGTTGATGGTATCTGCCACACTCGCCGTATCGCCGTCCACCTTGATCAGTTTGATGATCCCGCCGAACATGCACTGCACGATATATCCCTGCCCATCCTTTGTGTATACGGGAACCGGAGACGATGGCGTCCAGCCTGAGCTGCCCAGATCGATCTGCCATTTCACATCGCCTGTTTCTTTATCGAGCCCGACCATCAGCGCCGTTTTGCTGCCATCGTCCTTGATCACGGACGAAATTGTATAGATGATGAGCCCCTCCATCGAGGTGCCCTCTTTGCCGAGTATCGGGGAGGCGAGTATGCCGCCGTCCACGCTGCCATCAATCGCGGTATAAACCGTAAAGGGCTTTGTCCAAAGAATCTCGCCAGTCAGGCCGTTAATCTTGCGCGCGTAGCAGGTCCCCTTCGTATCTGTTGCTTTCACAACGGTATCGTCGTATTCGCAGCCGGTGTACAAATAGATATCCTGTTTGGCGACATCTTCCTCCAGCACCATGGACACATCGCTGTCGTCCTCCAGATTATTAGCGTATACCAATTTCATCGTATTGAGATCGACACATTGCAGCATACCGATATTGTCCGTAAAGAACAGATAGTTACGCCATCCTGCCGCCGAGTTCTCCATGCCCCAAATCTTCGTGTCTTTATTCCGGGTTGAGTTATAGTTATACTTTACCATAGGATCGGGTTTCATCGTCAGCGTTCCGGCGTTTTCGTCGTATTTCGTATTCAGCTTCACCGTATACAGAATGCCGTTTTCGCCCGGTTCAATCAGCGTATCCGTCGCCGCGTCAACCAACGGGCTCGAGTCATACGCCTGCCAGCTCCGGTATGCATATGAATCCTTGGTCTTCGCGCCGAAGGAATAAAGCAGTTTTCCGTCGATCAAACTGTAGGCACGCACATACATGTTGTCGCTCGCGGTTTTGCTGCCTTCCGGGTTCAGCCCCTGCCCCACGTAGACGATCGGATAGCCGCGTGGATCCAGACTGGGCGTCCCCTTAGTAGGAGCGCCGATCTTGATCGGATCGCGTGTTTTCTCGCCCGTTTCAAGATCCATAAAATAGATACTGCCATCCAGCGACGCCATGATCACCTCAGTGAAGTTATCTTTGGTCTTGAATTTATCATAGAGCGTCTTCATGTTCTTGCGGGTCTTTTCGGGCCACGTCACCACAAGAGGCTGGCCGGTACATCCAGACCCGCTCCATGTGCCTATTTTACTGGTCGTCTTGTCAATATCCAGCAGCGTCAGCTTGCCGTTTGTAATATCCGCCGTGCCCCAGCTGGAAGCGTCACGGTAATTGTTGCCCCGGTATGTCGTTACACCCTCGAGAGTGGTGTAAGCAGACCCCTCGGGAAAGCTCACAGAGCCATCGCGTTTGTAAGAATCCGTCTCCTTGCTGTCCGCATAGATATGTGTTTCAAACCCGAATTTGGACGGTTTCGTATCATCCACCGCAGCGGGTGCCAGATCGGCTGAAAGCGACGGTGCCGGCGTTGGCGTCGGCTTTGCCGTCTGCGTCGCTTGCTCCGACGGCAGTAACACCGATGTTTCGGGCGGCGACAGCTGCGTGGTTTCACCAGGCGGCAACGAACTGCCCGGCGTATCGTTGATTGCCTTTACGATAAAAAATATGCCCACCGCAAGAGCGGCCACCAGTAACCCAATAATAACAAAAAACCGGGTCTTGACCGTCCTTCTGGCTCTTCGCCGTCTTGCGTAGTACTTCTTTTTCATTTGCTGAACCTTTCCGTAACTTATTCCACCACCAAAATTTCTTACATTATACTATAAACGTCTGTAATTTTACAGTCTAAAAAAATCAATGTCGGCCCGCTTCATCGGCATCCGCAAAGAAAATACTTGCAAAGCGGGGTTTCTGAAATTCCCGCATAAACCTGTCGCATTTGCACAACAGCATATAGTAGATATTGAGCCCACACCCCAGCAGCGTCTCGCAGTTTCCCATTCCCTTTGAGACGATAACATCCGCGTTTTCAAGCAGTTCGCGCGCTTCATCCGATATACTCGACAACATCGTACCCGGTATGTTATCCCCGTTGCCCACTACCGGAACCACTTCGTCCAGCCTCACCTCGTGCGCATCCTCAGATGTCACGTCATTATATGTCGGCATCCCCCTGACAAGCGCTGTGATGCGTAGCGACGGATACAGCGTTTTCATCGTCTCCATGCACATCTTGTCGAACACTACCTCGCCGCAGTTGTCAAGTATATAAACCAGTGACCGCGCTTTTTCGATATCGTTGCGGAACCGGTCCAGGGCCGGCCCCAGGTCCATGTCCGGCGCGCTTTCTATCAATTCGTTCAGCTTGTCCTTGCTGACGGCGGCCACCAGGCCAAAGTCAATATAGTTACCTGCCATCGCATATTGCAGCGCCCGGCAAAGCTTATCATCCGCAGCCTCTATATGAGACTTGATATTGCCTTCCATTTCAAGGATCACTTGATTAAACAGATGCTTTTCCTCTTTGAACAAGTCTTCCTGACCTGCCTCCCGCGCAATAATGTCCATCAGTTCAGCGCTGACCGGCGGCGACGGCGTTTCTTCATCCACTGCGCCAACCGTGGCGCATACCTGCTTCAAAAAAGAAACGCGCTTGTTCTCATCATTACCAACAAAGCGCATAAAGTACCTGTCCATCTGCTCTATGACGCAGTGGACACATTCTGATGTCATTCTCATATATGGCTATCCTTTCAAATCTAATCCAGGCGGTCCGTTCCCATTACGGCTGGGCAACGGCCTCCGGTTGTTCTGTTTCTTCGCTGGCCGGCGGCTCTGGTTCCGTTTGTGCTGCGGACGTATATATCGCGTCCTTTGTGGTATACGGTTCCAGCTCTGTCAGATAGCTTGAACTCTGTTCATACCACGGTTTGGGGTAATACTCCGCCAGCAGCGGCTGATCCGTCAGAAACGGCTTATAATCCCCGACGCTCTCGATGCAGTGCCATGCGCCTGTCTCCTTCAGCTTGGCAATGAACGCTGCGATGCTGTCCTTCTGTTCCTGAGTTTCTGCCGAGAACGCTCGCGTCACGGCTGTGACCACTGGCGGGATCTCATCCCCATGCCCCTCCAGATATTGCAGCGCATATTCCAGCGCCGTCATTCCGGAAAACGCTGTGTTCTCCACCGTCTGAGCAAACTGGCCGTACCATACGCCTGTCAAGCCCTCCGCTGTGCCGCCCGCCGTCCATATGCGACCCAGCAATTCTGTGCGGTCATAGTTCAAAACAGCCTGGAGCACCTGCAACGCAGCCGCGTCATCCACCGCCACGATGCCGTCCAAATCTCCCGCGCGGTATGCCTTCAATATATTAACCGCAGCCGCGTACGACGCCTGATCGTCGCCCCCTGTCATGCTGCATACAATGCGCAGCTTGTCGTGTGAAGATAGTGCGCGTCTCAGGCCCTGTGAACGCATCATCGATGTCTCACTGCTCACAACGCCAGCCAACTCCGCGATGTTCCCCCGCGGCTCACCGTATTTTTCCGTCATCGCCTGTACGATGGAGATTCCATTCAACACGCCTGTCAGATATTCGTCCCGCACGATAGCGCAGATATAATTTCCTTGTCCCGGTTCCTTATCCAACTCGGCACCCATCGAAATATAGGGAACGTCCTTCTGTTCGCATAGCTCGTCCACGTTCGAGGAAGCGTCATCCGCAGGCTCAACGATTAACAGCTCAACACCTGACGATATCATCTCTTCCGCTGCCGCCTGCTGCTCTGCGGCTTTACCGCAAGTCCTCGCGCTGATCGTGACAGCAAATCTCTCCTGATAGCCTGTACAGATATTCCGAACCTCCGCATCAGTCCCCGACTCGCTGGTAATAAGGCCGATTCGATGCGGCGCAGACGGGATAATGCCCGATTGTGAAAGACCGGGCAGAAAATCTGACGGAATAGCCGTTACAGGCTGAGGCGCTGTTGTAGAAGCGGGAGTGGACGTCGCAATCGGGGATGTTGTCACCGATGCCGTTGCTGAGGGCTGATCAACGCCCGTTGTCGGCCCGCAGGCGCTCACCAATAGCAGAACCGTCGCGATCATCCAAAAGATGATTGTCAGTTTTGCTCTCATACATCCTTTCTCCCATCCGTCTCATTTTCCGCTTCTTTTCGACCAGCATACCACACTGCCGGGAAAAAAGCCATATTTTCAGATCCAATGGTACTTGATCCAGTACTCAAAAACATGTGTTGGAGCTGGTCGGTTGTGTTATAATACATCCAACCAATCATGCGGGAGGACATCAAATGAACGCGGAAGTGTTATGCATCGGAACGGAAATATTGCTGGGCGACATCGTCAACACCAACGGCGCTTATCTCGCGCAGCAGTTGGCCTCGCTGGGCATCAATATCTATCACCAGTCTGTAGTGGGTGATAACCCCCAAAGATTGGCCGACAGCCTAAAGCTCGCGCTCAGCCGGGCGGACATCGTCATCACGACGGGCGGACTCGGGCCCACCTACGATGACGTAACCAAAAAAACAATCGCCGACTACTTTGGCCTGAGTATGGAGATGCACGAACCGTCTGTCCAAAAGATCGAGGCCATGTTTCATCATCGCGGCGTTAAAATGACGCCCAACAACCTGCTACAGGCGCAGGTTCCCGCCGGTTCCACAGTTTTCTTCAACGATACAGGCTTTGCGCCGGGTATCGCGGTGGAAAAGGACGGCAAGACGGTGATCATGCTGCCCGGTCCGCCCAGCGAGATGCGCCCGATGTTTGATACCAAGGTTGCGCCTTTTCTTGAGAAGTATACCGGTGCCACCATACGCTCGAGGACACTCTATATATTCGGCATGGGCGAATCGTTGGTGGAAGACACGCTGCGCAGCCTGATGACCTCTTCAACAAATCCCACGATTGCCCCATACGCCAAGCAGGGCGAAGTGCAGGTGCGCGTCAGTGCCAAGGCGGCGAACGCCGATATGGCTTATGCGCTCATCGATCCGGTCGTGGAACAGATCCGGCAGACGCTGGGCGATGTTGTGTACGGTGTGGATATTGATAATCTGCAAACGGCGGTCGTCCAGCTGCTTCGCGAAAAAAAGCTTACCGTCGCGTTGGCCGAGAGCTGTACCGGCGGTAAAGTCGCCGCTGCAATCACCGATGTTCCCGGTGCGTCCGATGTGTTTGGCTGCGGCGTCTGCTCCTATTCCAACGAAATAAAGCAGAAGGTGCTCTGCGTTAAAGCCCAAACATTGGACGCTTACGGCGCTGTTTCCGCCGAAACAGCTCGAGAGATGGCTGCCGGCGTCCGGGCGCTGTCCGGAGCGGATATCGGCATCTCTGTTACCGGAATTGCGGGTCCGGGCGGTGGAAGCGCGGAAAAACCGGTAGGGTTGGTATACTTTGGCGTGGATTGTAACGCGTTTCAGGAGACCTTCCGCAAAGAGCTGTCGCGAGGGCACAAGGATGAACGCGGATTCATCCGGAATATGGCGGTGCTTCATGCGCTGGACCTGATCCGAAGGTCTGCCTATCGTCTTTAATTCCCGTCAAATCGAGTTGTAACAGCACAAAAAAGGACTGGCTTCAAATGCGCAGTCCTTTTTGATGTAACCAGATTATTGCTTGGCGCCGCACTTACCGCAGAAAACGGCGCTGGCCGGCAGCTCCGCACCGCAACTGACACATTGTTTAACAGCAGGCTCTTCCGATGCGGCGGATTCTTCCGATGCATCGGGTTCGCCGACAGCTTCAGACGGCGGCTGGACCGGCGGCACGTATTGCGGCTGGACCGGTGGCACATATTGCGGCTGGGTCGGCGGTGCATATGGCGGCTGAACCGGCGGTGCATATGGCGGCTGGACCGGCGGCGCATATGGCGGCTGTCCGATGGGCGGCTGGGCATACTGCATTGCAGGATTGGGCGCGCCGCATGCCGGACAGAAAGCAGCCGTTTTGGGAATTCCGGCGCCGCAACGCGGGCAGGGAATTACAGATCTTGCCGCCGCGTCAGTACGCATCTTGACAAACTTTTCAGCTTTGATCGCGGTGATGATGCAGATCGTTCCGAAAGCCAGGAAGTAGAACAGCGGGCTGAAAAGGAACAACCCCAGCGCGGCAAGCGACACGATCCACGCGACCAGAGAACATACGGAAACTGCTCCGGACGCGATCACGATCGTCATTGGATCTTCCGCAAATATGCTGAGCAACAACCCCGCCCATAGCAGTATTGTGCCGATAGTAACAAGCGAATCATAGATGATCACGCCGCCTCCCCTGATGTTAATGAGGAAGGCCCCAAGCAGATAGAACAAACCGCCCAGTGCAAACACTGCGATATGAGCCGACAACAGAAACCGTAAAAATCCGTTGCTGTTCAAATACATCTTGGCGGTGCTGACAAAGTTCTTATACGAAGACATGACATAAACCTCCTTGTAATAATTGGAGTTCATATGCTTAATATTACATCACTTCACATTAAATCCGCAAGCCGCTCATAACAAAAAGTTGGGCAGTCGCGTAAATAGAATGTGAATATTATTGGTACTTTCTTCGAGCCAGGCCTTCATCGACAAAATCTTTTCATTTTCTCAGTTTTTTCATAAGGGTTATTCCATGCATTAGACAAATTATTCAAGAGAAGTCCGCTAGAATAGTATTGAATATTTCCATAATGGGGAGGACAGGTTATGGATGAGCCGGAACAACACGACGAATTTCTGCCATTGCCCGATATGCTGGAAAACCTGGCCCGCATCCGCGATAAGCTGATCGAGATCAACGAGAGAAGCGGCTATGTGGCCAATTATGTTGCTATCCGTACGGAAATATCCGAGATCGGCTGGGGCGGTGTCTTGCTGAAATACCATCCGGATATCAATATCGACGATCCCGCCGCATATCCCCTTTTTGAATTGTATAAGTACGTTTACAGCACTATGAATAAACCCTGACCGCACAAAACCAAACCATTTTTCCTATTATTGTCATGCTCGTGTTTTTGTGTTACTATAAATCAGAAAACGGACACAGGAGGCTGATGATGAGAAAAGTCTTCCTTGCAGTATTGGCTTGTGTTCTTGTTCTGTTGTCTGCCGGATGTAACGATTTCAAATTTGCAGACTGGTCGGACGACGATCTCAGCCTGACTTATATGGGTAATGATTATACCAGTATCGCTACACAATCCTGCGAATACTCATATGACAGTTCAAAAATGGTGTTTCTGTTCTCCATCGATTACGGCGAATTTAACGATATGGGTGAATCGTATAATGTTTATCGGCACTCCGACGATGATACTCCCGTATATCTGTTTGTCATCCCCCAACCGTCCATTCGGGATGCAACTCCCCTTGCATATATACTCAAAATCAAAGACAGCAATCCTTCAGCTGCTCCAGCAGCCCGGCAGGCGTAGCGCAACGCGCTGATGTCAAAATGAAAAGCCGGCTGAGCCGCGGTGTCCAGCCGTTCCCTTAATCCAACTCGCTCTCCAGCGATTGATAATCGTAGTAAGTTCCATTAACCTTCTCGATCTTTGAGCCGTCTTCCGTCATCTTATACGTTCCCTTGTACATCTGAATGCCTTCCGGCGTTAAAAAAGTAATGCCGATGCTGATGCTCCCGTTCTCAATTCCGTCGATATCAAGCTGCATGTCCTTGTTTGAACCCAATTTCTTATCCAAATCATTCTGATCAGGCAATTTCACAATCAACGGCGTTACGTTTTCGCAGGAAAAGTCGGATGCGTAGACAGCGCTGTCCCCAGCCGTAGTAAAATAAAACTTCTGCTCCCCCTCCGGGATCAGCCGTTCCGACATGCTGCCGTATTCCAGCCTTCTTTTGTCAGATCCGTCCAACCCCATCCGAGTCGTGTACCAGGTCTGATTCCCGTCCTCATCCAGATCGGCATAGTTGGAATCCAGATAGACATAATTTCCAATGATGTCGAAAGCAAAACCGCGGATATCAAGGCTCTCATCGGTCGACCCATTTTTCCGGTGCAGCGGCGGGTCCTCCCCATAGTCCAGCACCGCGGCGTCTTCCTCGTCCAGATAATATGTCCAATCGTCCACGGTCACCGTATCCTTGTCGTCATCAGCTGTGTTCGCCGTTTCCACCGTGTCCGGCGGCGTTGTGGCAACGGGCGTTTCCACGGCGGATGCGGACGGCGTCGCGGAGGCCCCCCCCGAGGAAGCCGGCTTAGCGCACCCGGCCAATATCGCTGCCGCCAATATTATTGCAAGCAGTATGCTTAAGTATTTTTTCATCCTGCGTCCCATATTCGTTTCCATCTACTCAACTTTTCCCGATTTGATATACGCATCCAACCTGTCGGCATTATAGAAAGCTTCCATGATACAGGCCTGATGCGCTTCGTCAATGTGACCTGAACTATGGATCTTGCTGCCCCGGAAGTGCAGGCAAACCTGGCCGTCCATACCGTTTGTGCTGGTAGGGCCCGTATTGTGCACATAACCCATTAGTCCTGCAGCGTAATACTTACCGTCATACTTAACCCAAACCGGCCTTCTGGACGGATTCAGTTCACCGCCCCAGGCCTCTGTCATCTTCTTGGTGTCATCCTTAGTCACCGTCTCCACATCAGCATGCCACAGGGCGGAATAACCACCAAAGCGCTGCATGTTCCAGTGGATGCCCGTCCGCACGTCGATCACCTCAAATGGCGTCATTCTCTTCATGATCTTATTCATGCCGTCAAACCAGTCGATCAGCCAGACCTGCCCACTCTGCTGCGGCTTTATCTCGTCCATCTCAGTCCGGTAATTGCTCCACAGCTTTTGTACGTCACCGGGGCCAAACAACAACAGCAGCGTTTGTGTTCCGGCAATTCCATCCGCATCCAGATAAATGGATTCCTGAAACTTTTTCACCGCGGCTCTGGTCGCGTTTCCGTACACGCCATTCGCCGCCACATGGAAAAAGCCTTTCTTTCGCAGCGCGACCTGCAGCGTCGAAACGGCCTGTCCCCTCATTCCCGGATGCATCTCGGTCACATATTTGCCGGTCGGCATGTTATAGGACACAAAGTCTCCTCTCACATAGCCGGTTTTTCCCTCATAGTCGATCTTAACCCAATGGTCCTGAATACTATGAGCCGTCACTTTAACGCCGCCCTTCATGCATGTCACGACCTTACCCGAAGTGCTCGGAATGCTTCGAAGATTGACATTCGAAGAGTTGATGGTTGCGCCCATATTCAGCGTTATGATCTTGTTTTTATGCACGCAGTCCTGCGGTACAAAGCCTGTTTCCGATCCCGCTTTTATCTGATACATACTTCCATATGAGCCGGTGATCGTGACCTGGGTTTCTGCCTTCAATGTCTTGAGGGCTTTGCCGTTTTCAGGCTCGCTCGTCACCGATGTCTCAGTGATGATCACACCCGGATCACTAAGACCCGTCACCGTCACGTCGATGAAATCCGCTCTCACGTAACCCGTATTGCTCATATAGGTGACCTTATACCAGTCGTGACCGCTGTTTTCCAATACAGAAACAGACGCGCCTTCGTCCATTTTAACAAGGACCTTGGAAATTGTGGAGGGCTGTTCCCGCAAATTGGTATCCGGAGTATTGACCGTGCCCGTCTGCGCCGTGGTCGCTGCGCTTGCCGTGGATGAATATCCGACAAAAATCGAGAGAATAAGCCCTGCTGCTAAAATAAAACATGCTATTTTTCGATGTTTTGATAACATACCCATACTTCCCGCCGACAGATTTTTTCGGTTTAAGGTGAAAAAGCATAACAATAAATCAGTTCAGCCCCGTTCGGTTTTTCGGCTTGTCCTTAATTATAGTAGCTGTATGGCGGCTTGTCAAAACCAAAACTTTGGTGTATAATTATTGGAAATAACAGCGAATCATCTCGTTTTAACACTTACACTTATATTTCATTCACAGCTCCATTCAAACCAAACTATTCCGCGGTGAAGTTTTGTCTTTCAAGAGGAAGGAGCTCCCTATGAATACTCCCGAAAACAGCAGCGCCCAACTGCCGGTAAGAGCAATCCTGCGCAATTTTAACAGTATCCGCGAAAAGCTTTTGGAGATCAACGCCAAAAGCGGCAACACCGCCAGCTTTCGCGCAATGCGTGATGAGATCAATAGTATCGGCTGGAGCGGTATCGTTCGCAAGTATCATCCGGACGTTAATGTGGACGACCCCGCCGCCATGCCTTTGTTTGAGCTTTATCGTTTTGTCTATGGCACAATGAGAAAATGATACTCTCCGTCAGATATCATTCTTTTGGGAGCGGAATTGTATGGTCTTCAAGAAATCGGTTTATTTTCTTCCCCATTATTTCCAGCTCATCCGGATGAAAATAGCTATGCCAGGATTGTTCTATTAACATTGTTTCAACAGAAGCCGCCTTTAGTCGATCAACAAATATCTTCTGGCTTTTCCAGGATACCGTTTCATCCCGGCGGGATTGTATGCAAAGAACAGGAACCCGAACCTGGCCAAGCACCCGTCGCGTTTCCCTCATCAACCCGAGTACCTCGGCTAACCGGGGCATCCACAAAGGATATACCCATACCGGCCCTTTCTGGATGCTGTTTGTCGTTCGATAACTGTGTACGATTTCATTATCATGTTCCGGATTGCCCAGTAGGACTTTTAAGGAAAGGCGCAACGCTTTGAAGCCCAGCTTTAACCGCATCGGCGTCGAGATAATGACAACGCCGTCAGCATCATAGCCGACAGCTTCAATAATAGCGAGAAGTCCGCCCATGGAATGCCCAATCAGCCACACATGTTCATATCGCTGTTTCAGATACAGAAAAGCCCGATGAACCTCTTGCCGCCATTCGGTCGACTTCGTTTTGGAAAAATCCCGTGCGCTTCCGCCATGGCCCGGAAGCAAAACTCCCATGACAGTAAAGCCCTGATCTCCAAGCGCTTTTGCGATAGCCTCAAACTGTATTGGGCTGCCGAATATACCATGCACCATCAATACAGCGGTTTTGCTTCCAGCGGTTTCATATAAAAAAGGCTTATGGAGGTGTTCTGTTTGCTGATCCGGCATAGTATTTACCTTTATTATTCTTATTGAAACCATTATAATGCCAAAATGATTTAATGTAAAAAAACGCCGCCTGAAACCAATATCCGTATCACCGGCGAATCAATTTATATTTGGTTGCTTTTCTGAAGCATCTCTTCCATGACCATATCAGTCACGCCGCCGGTGTGGTTTATAATCCTAATATTTTTTCTTCTCCATATATTTAAGCAGGCGTCCGTATCCATCCTGCCACGCCGCTGTGTTATTTGGTTCATAGTAATCCAGGCTGAAAGAACGCATAACGACCTCCCTCGCCTTTGTCAGGCTTTCAATTTCTCCCAGCGCAACAGCCTGCATTAAAAGGTTCCCGACACAGGCCCCCTCAATGGGGCCGGCAATGACATAAACGCCTGTGGCATCCGCAACCATTTGGCATAAAAGCTTATTTTGGACGCCGCCTCCCACCATGTTAAATGAATTGAGAGGCTTGCCCTTAATTTTCTGCAAAATCTGAAGAGCATGCCTATATTTTAACGCCAGGCTTTCATATACACAGCGGGCCATTTCACCCTCTGTTTCGGGCAGCGGCTGCTTTGTATCCGTACAATACCGGCAAATTTTCTGTTGCATATTTCCAGGCGCGAAAAAGTCCGGATAATCAGGATCGATAATGGATTTCAGAGGCGTTGAGACCTCAGCCATATGTGCAATTTCATCCCAGGTAAAATTTCTGCCCTCCCGCTGCCATTCGCGGCGGCATTCCTGAATAAGCCATAGGCCCATGATATTTTTCAATGGCCGATATCCGCCCTGCACCGTGCCTTCGTTGCTGAAGTTGCCCTCATACACTGTATCATTAATGATGGGTTTTTCGGTTTCCACCCCTACCAGCGACCACGTACCCGATGAGCAGAAAGCAAAATCTCCTGTACTGGGAATCGCCGCAACCGCGGAAGCCGTATCATGCGTGCCCACAGCTACCAAGCGTACAGCTTCTCCCACGTCCAACTCCTCGCGTAATGCCGGTTTCATAGGGCTGCGCAATGAACCAGCCATGTCGATAGACGTAAAAATGCCTTCCGGCAATCCGAGGCGGCGAATAATGTCCATGTCCCATTTATGCGTATGAGCATTCAGTAAATTGGTTGTGGTCGCGTTTGTAAATTCCGTACAGATATCACCGGTAAAAAAATGCCCCAGCAGATCCGGGATCATCAACATCGTCTTGGCGCAGGAAAGATTTTCGTTTTTCTCCATCTGCCGTCTTACCAGCTGATAAGCCGTATTGAAGTTCATGGCTGCAATACCTGTATGGGAAAAGAGTTCTTTCTTGGGAACCAGCTCCCAGGCGGCTTTCATCTCCTCATCTTTTCCGTTACGATAAGCACGCGGATTTCCCAAAAGCCTGCCGTTCCTGTCCAGCAACCCATAATCAACGGCCCAGCTGTCTATGCCAAAGCTTGACAACGTTCCTTCGTACAAACGCCGGTAAGCAGAAAAACCTTCCTGAAGTTCTGCGACAAGCCTGTTATAATTCCAATACAGCAAACCTTTCGTTTCCACAAGAGTGTTTTCGAAGCGATGCAATTCCTGCAGGATAAGCCGTTCTCCATCGAACTGTCCCAAAACTGCCCGCCCATTGCTTGCCCCCAAATCAAAAGCAAGCATATTCAATGAACTCATGTATCTGATCCCCCGGCCAGCCCTTTTCTATACTTCTCGCTTTCCCAGTTTGCAATAAAAGCTTTTGCGGCATCTCCCATAGTGGCCAGATGATAGCCCGCCTGCCTGATGTGATCCATAATAAAGAGCACCGCTGTCAAGGTTTCTTCCATAGTTTCCGCCGTCTTTTTCGGCAGATGATAGTCCACCGCACCGGTTCCCCAGTCAATTTCAACGCTCTCCCCCAGCGTGCCGGTAAAAAAGACAAGCTGATCGGGATATAGGGGCTCTTTCAGCAATTGATTCAGCGAATAGTCGCCGCTTAAAAGCTGCTCTTTAACATAAGCCGTATTCGAGTGAAGAAGTCCTTCTTTTTCTTCTGCAATGGAAACCTTAGGATAAACATCCTCATCAAGGCCAAAGACTGAAGCGAGCCGTTTATTTGCGTCCTCATGAAGGCTCAAACAAGTCTCCTCCTCATCCGAGTGAACAATTAGACCGTGGTTTTGCATGACTATGACAGCGGGCTTCATGCCGCAAGTGCTTTCAACACGGTTAATCTCATCCCGAATGTAAAAGGATAGCTGTACTCCCGGATCAACGTAAGGCACCAACCCCCATGCATACGACGCGCCATCAAATGCCTTTGTAATAATATCTCTGCATTCATCAGTGCAGGCAGCCAAATTAGCGTATACACTATGGCTATGAATAACAAACCGATCCAGCAATGAATGAAAGCCCGCTTCCACAGACGGCCTGAGTTGAGGCAGGCCTTCTATCACCTTGATTTGTTCTTTCACAAAAGCTGCGCCTTCCTTTTCCGCATCCGCAAAATCTGAAAGCGAATGATCCTGGAAAAATGTCTTGATCGCTTTGCCGTTCAAAACCGCGTAGGCATTTCTTTCTGTGATGTCCTTCAAACAATAACCCGAGGCTTTGATAGCCATTAACCCATCAGATAACTTTACGGAGGTATTCCCGCCGCCTCCCTGCACATAGTCGCATCGTCTGCCCACCGATTGGGACATCGCTGCGAATTTTCTTAGGTCTGCGTCGTTTTCCATAAAAAAGTCATTCATACTTATACCCCCTTGAACGGAATCTATCATAATTGTTTTGTTTCTGGCGTTCTGCTTTCTTCCGCTACGAACCATTCATCTGAGTCACAAGTTCCGCCAAATCAACGGTTTCTGTGTATTTGAAGTCTCCTATTACCCGCTTTATTACCTGTTTATCAATACATCTTTTTCGTACCTTTTTACTTCATCAAGCCATTCCTTTCCAACCGGCACACCTTTTTTCATGCAGTAATAATCCCACACCGCCGAGAGAGGGTTTGTTTTCCTTTCTTCCAGAAGCGCAAGACGGCTCGTATAGTCCCCCTCCGCCTCTGCCTCAACTGCAGGCTCAGCATGCGCCAAACATGCGGACAGAATGGCTTTTCTTGCATTGCGCGTCCCAATGGCCCATGCAGCGATTCTGTTTATGGACGCGTCGAAGAAATCAAGGCCGATATGCACTCTGTTTTCATATCCGTTCCATATAATCTCATCCATAATATGCTGTAGCTCTTCATCCCAGATAACAACGTGATCACTGTCCCATCTCACAGGGCGGCTGATGTGCAAAAGCACCCTATCCAAATACTCCATCACCGCGCTGATCTTCGCGCTTACCACTTCCGTCGGGTGAAAGTGCCCAGTATCAAGGCAATACGCCTTTTTGCGTGATATCGCATAACCCAGCGAAAACTCATGGCTCGCCACCGTATAACTTTCCACTCCTATTCCGAAAACCTTGCTTTCAACCGCCTCTACAACGAGGTTCTCGTCAAGCTTTTCGGCAAATATCTCGTCAAGCGACACAATCATTCTATCGCGCGGGGTCTTTGTGTCTGCTGGGATGTCCTTATAACCATCCGGCATCCAGTAATTGACCACGGACTTCATCCCGGTTTGCTTCGCCGCATCCTGAGCAATTTTTCTGCAGCATTTGCAGTGATCAATCCAAAATTTCCTGACATCCGTCTTCGGACTCGACAACGAAAAGTTACCGTCCATCATTGGATGACTGAACAAAGTCGGATTGAAATCGAATCCCATCCCCTTGTCGATACACCAATTGATCCAATTCTGAAACAGATCGGTTGTATACTCATTCCTGTCAACGATCTTTCCGCCCTTTTCCGCATAGGACGCATGCATATTCAGCTTCAAAGCACCGGGAATGATGCTCACAGTTTCGTCAAGATCTGCTCTGAGCTCTTCGGGCGTTCTCGCCCGCCCCGGATAATTTCCGGTGGTTGCAATGCCCCCCGTCAGCGAATCAACTCCGTCAAATCCGATAACATCGTCTCCTTGCCAGCAGTTAAGTGAAACGGGTACAGCATCCGCTTTTTTCATCGCCGTTTCCGTATCCACTCCAACCTCAGCGTAGTACTCCTTCGCGTACTCGTATCCCTTTTCTATGAGCTTTTCGTTCATTTTTTTCTCCCTTATAAAATGCTTTAGTCAAGGTGAAATACATTATGCAGATCTATTGAAACAGGACTATTGTCCGGATTTGTTTCCATAATATCGGCCATATAATCCCACCATTTTCTGTTTATCGCAGTGTCGGCGCTTTCTGCCCAAAGCTTCTCATCTTCAATTTCTATGTATCCAAATAATGTGCAAGTTTCTTTATCAAAAAAAATCGTATAATTACGCCCACCGTATTTATGAATCATTTCCTTCATCTCAGGCCAGAGTTGATTGTGCCGTTTTTCATATTCTGCTTCCATCCCCGGAAACAGTTTCATTTTGAAACCCTTGTTAATCATTTCTGTTCCTCCGCCAACATTAATGCACTGCTTTTCTAAAAAGGGCCGCGGCGGTTTGCCGCCGCGGCCCTTTCCCTGCCCGAAAAGCTTTTCGCTTTTCCATTGATTATTAGTAGTTGAATTGATCCACGTTATCCTTATTAAAGATCAACGCATCGCCAAGCAGAATTGTCTTATCAGTAATCGTTCTTTCGCCCAGTCTTTCCGTCGTCATGGATGTGGAGTCAGACGTAATGACGCCGGTAGCCATCTGGTAACCAGTTTCAACGGACAAGTATCCCAGGTCCATGCAGCTCCAGAGAACGCCGGTATCAAGAGGATTGGTTGCGTCTTTGATGTAGTCTTTAAGAGCATTCGGAGTCGCAAGACCGGTCATCGTAATCTTCGAAGCATCCGGCTTGGAAGCGGCCTGCGCATACTGAGCGCCCAGAGCCGGCGTCGCCATAGACGACAATCCGATAGCAGCCTGGATTTTGTCAGAGCCTTCTCCCATTCTGGCAATCAATGTGCCGCACTGTTTGTTGCATTCGGTCTCATCCGGGCCCGGATAGTAAATGTCCGTATCTTCGTTCTGGATCTTCAGCCAGCTATAATCGTCAGTTGCAAGAAGCTTTTTGATGGAGGCGATCCATGCATTCTGGTTCGCATCCGTTTTAGCGGAAGAAACAAGCGCCACGTTCGCTGTATTGTCTTTACCATATCCCTTCGAGGACAGAGAGTCCGCAACGGCCTTAACCATTCCTTCTGCAATTCCATCAGCGGAAGCCTGATTTACGAAAAGGTCTCTGCTGTCAGCATCAGCGTCAAAAGTGATAACCTTTATACCGGCCTTCATAGCTTTTTCAAGCGTAGGAGCGATTGCCGTCGGATCGTTTGCGGATACAAGAATGACATTGACCTTCTGAGCGATCCATCCTTCGAGAATATCGACCTGCTTCTGGTTCGTCGCGTTGTCCTGCGGCGGTCCATCATAGATAAGCGTTACATCTTTGCCCGCATCCTTCAGCTCTTTAACGGCCTCTTCGGCACCCGTCTTGCACGCGTCAAAATAGTTCTCACCTTTGAACTTCGGTAACATCGCTATTGTTATGGAGCCGGTTGTCGCCGCCTCCGAGGTTGCCGCAGATACGGCTGCCGATTCACCAGCGCTTGCCGCTGCAGAACTGGAAGACGTAGCCGGTGCTCCTCCTCCCGAGCAAGCTGTGAAAACCATCAGCGCAGCCATCACAAGCGCCACAAGAACCAAAGTCTTTTTCATTTTCTTCCTCCTTTTAAACCCATATCGTTATAGGTGTTATTTTTATTCGGCAGAGTTTGCCGAAACCTCTTTATCTTTTTCCTTCGATACGTCAATCAGCCTGTTTTTCTTTGCCCGCTCAATGACTACCGCGTATACGATCAGGGCTATGATCAACACGACGCCCTGTATAACCGTCTGCATGTCCACAGGAATGTTCAACACCGTAAGCCCGCTGTTCAGCCCGGCCAGTATAAACGTCGATATAATTGTACCGCGCATATCGCCAATGCCGCCGAGTATGCTTGTACCGCCCATTATGATAACGGTGACCACCTTCATATTAAGTGAGTTTGCGACGTCATATTTCACACTTGTAAATCGCCCCAGATAGAAGAATGAGGCCAAGGCGCACATCGCGCCCGATATGGCGTATATCGAAATCAGTACTTTATCGACTTTAATTCCGGAATACTTCGCCGCATTGGGGTTCAGTCCGATCCCGTACAGGCTCACGCCGAATGCCGTCTTGTGGAGCAGCAATACGAATACAATGGCTAGCCCGATATAGAAGAACAATCCCAGCGGAATACCTCCGATGTCTGTCGTTCCCATCGTTGTTGCGAAGTCGTATGAGTATACGCTGTCACCCGCCGTGATGCCCTTTGCAATACCACGGAACAGATACATTGTGGCAAGCGTCGTAACGAGCGCCGATATTCTGAGCTTCGCGATAATAACGCCGTTTACAAGGCCGCAGATAACACCCACCGCGAGCGTCACGACAACGCCGAGGAAACTTCCACCCGCCTTAGCCGCCAGGCCTCCTGCGATGCAGGACAGTATCATGATAGAACCGACGGAGAGGTCAATGCCAGCGGTAATGATAATAATCGTTACCGGAAGCGCCAGAAGGCCTATTTCAAGTATATTCTTCACCACAACGCTCATCATGTAGTCAAACGAGATAAAGACTGGATTGGCTATCGCTATGGTCGCAATAATTACAATGAGTATAATGAGAAGCGCCAGGTTGAAGTTTATGCCGTTCTTTTTCCTCTTCTTAAGCATTTTCCTTTACCTCCCCAGCTTTGTCGACAGACTTTTTCGTCCGGCTCACTTTACTGAGCTCGCTCACGACAACCGCCAAAATGATAATTACACCGATAACAGCATCGGACCAGTCGGATGACAGGCCAACGTAATTCATGGCAGGCGTAATAATGGAAAGAATCAGCGCACCCATAACGGTACCGTATATATGCCCGCTGCCGCCCGCGATACTTGTACCGCCCAGAAGCACCGCCGCGATCATCATCATCTCAAAGCCGTTACCCATCGTCGTGGTAACACGCTGGCCCGCCGTGGCGATGATAGTCGCCTCAACGGCGTAAAGAGCTCCAGCAATAACGTAGGATATAATGACAACTTTATCTATATTGATGCCGTTCAAACGTGCGGCCTGCATGTTGTTACCAAGCGCATAAAGCTTTTTTGAAAACCGTGAGTACTTCATAAACAACATTGCAATGATTGTAATCACAACTGCCATGACCAGACTTGCCGGAATGATACCGAACAACTTTGCCTTAAAAGCGAGCGCCGTATACGAGGCCGGCAGGTCGTAAATGGAACCCTCAACCAAAAGCGGCAGGATACCGTTGAACAGCTGCGTCGTCGCAAGCGTGGCAACCATCGCCGGTATACGCAGCTTCGTAATGAGCAAGCCGTTTGCAAGGCTCAGCACCATACCCACCACCATGCCTACCGGCAAAAACACATAAATGGGTACGCCGGTCTTGCCAACAAAGGCTATCGCTATGGACACCACTGATACGATCGCCCCGGCCGACACATCGATGTTCGACGTTATAATAATCAGGTTCATACCGATTGCGCCGATAAGCAGATAGCTGAAGTAATTGAGGGTACTCATGAGATTGTTGATGGAATAAAAATCTGACGCAAATATCCCCAGCATAACCAACAGCAATATGAGAAAAAGCAGCAAATAGGATTCTGTACTCTTTTTTCTTTTCATTTTTCTCACTCCTCTAGTTCGCATCAAGCGCAACGCTCAAGATACGCTCCTGGCTGAAGCTTTCCCTGTCGAGTTCGCCCGCTATGGTACCGTTTTTCATAATGTAGATTCTGTCACACATTCCTATAAGTTCAGGCATTTCAGATGATATCATCATAATCGTCATACCCCTTGCAACAAGTTGGCTCACAATACCGTGTATCTCTGACTTGGCGTTTACATCCACTCCGCGTGTAGGTTCATCCAGAATGAGCAACTTCGGTTCAAGGGCCAACGCCTTGGATACGGAAACCTTTTGTTGGTTCCCGCCCGAAAGATTCTCCACCAGAAAATCGGCGTCCGGACATTTAATGCCGAAATCCTTAATGAACTTGTTGGTGACCTCCTGTTCCTTCTTCTTGTCGATGAAAAAGCCTTTTTTCATCTTCTGCAGTTGTGGCATGACAACGTTGTCTTTGATGCTCATCTCCGTTACAAGGCCATATTTGGCTCTGTCTTCGGAAACGTATACAATACCGGCGTTCATAGCCTCCCGATAATTGTTGATGTGAACTTCCTTCCCGTCCAGAAACACTCTGCCGCCGCTCGCTTTCCTAAACCCGCACAGTGTTTCAGCAAGTTCCGTTCTGCCTGCGCCCGCCAAGCCGGAAAACCCAACTATTTCGCCTTTATTAATATTGAAGTCAATGTTCTTAAGCACGTCGTCTTGATATAGTTTCTCAACGCGAAGCACTTCGCTGCCGATCTGCACCCCGCACTTCGGGTAATAGTTATCCAGGCTGCGGCCCACCATATCCGCCACTAGCTGGTCTTTAGTTGTTTCTCCCACCGGATGGCAGGAGATGAACCTGCCGTCCCGAATCACCGTAACGCGGTCGCATATCTGAAAGATTTCCTCGAGACGATGACTGATGTAAACAATACCCACATCCTTCGCCTTGAGATTCTTCAAGATCTCGAACAAGGCGTCCACTTCTCGCTGCGTTAATGACGCCGTTGGCTCATCGAGGATAAGAATCTTTGACCGAAACGTCAGCGCCTTCGCGATCTCCACCATTTGTTTCTGCGCCATGCCGAGGTTTTTCACCCGCTCGTCCAGATCTATATGGACGTTCATTGACTCGAAAATTCGCTTTGCTTCACATCTCATCGCGGCATAATCTATCACCGATAATCCAACTTTTTTGGTTATCGGCTCATGATTCAGAAAAATATTCTCAAGGATCGTCATCTCCTCAAAAAGGCTCGTTTCCTGATAAATAATAGCGATTCCAGCAGCGAATGCATCATTCGGATCCTGAAAATGCCGCGTTTCGCCGTCCACGATAACTTCCCCGCCGTCTGCTTTATACACGCCGGTTACTATCTTCATCATTGTTGATTTCCCTGCACCGTTCTCACCACAAATAGCATGTATCTCGCCGCTGTTAAGATCAAAATTCATATCGTGGAGAACTCTTACGCCTGGAAACGACTTATCGATATCTTTAAGTCTCAATATCTCGCTCATTTTCCTCAGCCTTTCTTGATCATAATTTCTATAACAACTGCTTAGATGTTAACATTTATGTTATCGCTCACATGGCGTGTACAGAAATTATTTCGTTATCCAAAATATCTATAGGAGCTATCGGTCTTCTTCATCCTTTTGTCAGATAAGCATTTTTGGGGCATGTTATCGGTATCATTTGGCTAAAATCTCTTTCATCCTATTAAGGCTTCATTTGTAGGATAAATTAGGACTTAAATATTTTTTTAAAACTAATATTTTTTATGCTAACGTTAGCATATTTGTGCTATAATTTATTATACAACATAATCATTGTTTGTAAAGACCTTTTTTGAAAAAACGATATTCTTAAAAAATGGTCAGTTATTACGGTTCTAAGAAGGAGCAAGAATGAAAGCAGCTACAATTTCCGATGTGGCAAAGAAGGCGGGCGTATCGCCCATGACGGTGTCGCGTTATATTAACAGCAGTGGTTATGTAGAGGCAAAAACCGCAGAGCGTATCAAACAGGCGATTGAAGAGCTCGATTATCACCCAAACAGAATTGCAAAAAGTCTCGTCACAAAAAAAACGAATACGGCCGCGCTTGTTATAGCCAGTATATCGAATCCATTTTATCCTGAATTTGTTTTGGGCGCAGAAGATGTGGCATATAGACGCAATACAAATGTATTTTTGTGCAACCTTGAAGGCAAAGGCGATCCCGGCTATTTTGCGCGTCTGCTATTCGAACAAGGAGTAGACGGCATCGTATTTTCCCACCTTGATCTCAAGCCTCACGACGCAAAATGGCTCAGCGACAGAGGCGTTATATGTTCTCTTATTGATAATGAAACACCATGTCCCTCAGCACGCACCGTCACAACGGACGATGAAGGCATGTGCCGAAGGTTAACAGAATACCTCATCAATATTGGCCATAGAAAAATCGCGATTATTACAGGCCCAGTGGAAAGAAAAGA
>Ga0183096_1001052_pt1 | contig 26695 bp, 31 predicted proteins | sample Biomet5_FD_127791 | JGI IMG/M metagenome (GOLD analysis project Ga0183096, IMG submission 127791) | Microbial communities from bioreactor (seeded with sewage sludge) at LBNL, California, USA - Biofuel metagenome 5 (version 2) (version 3) | ecosystem: Engineered > Bioreactor > Anaerobic >... | reverse complement strand
CCTTTCGGCAACAAATCCCTGCATCTGACGGCTTTTTCTACGAAAATCACCTGTGGTGTCTGCGGCAAGCACTATCGCCGGAGCGGGAAACGAAATACAGCCGGTGAGGTTTACTACATCTGGACCTGCCAGAAAAAAAGCCAAAAAGGCGCTGGTGCCTGCGACTCCAAGAACATCCCGGAAAAGATGCTCCAGAATGTCGCCGCCAATGTTATGGGCCTTGCTGATTTTGACGAGGCCGCCTTTACTGAGCAGGTCGAAGAAATCCTTGTGGTTTCCGAGGATACGCTGCGCTTCCGGTTTTACGACGGGCGCGAGATTGTGACCACATGGGAATCCACCGCCAAGACGGATTGGTGGACACCGGAGCGCAGACGTCTCTGGGGCGAGCGCCACAAGCGAAAGGATACCAACCCGAACAAGTCCACTTACTACGAATTCACAGGCTTCATCAAATGCGGCAACTGCGGTGCAAATTACCGCTGCCAGTCCGGCGTTCGCAAGGATGGCACCCGCACCCGCTCCTGGTATTGCACCGGGCCAAAAGATAAATGCCACAACACGGCAATTCGGGATGAAACCATGAAAACTTTGGTTACCGAAGCGCTTGACATCCCGGCTTTTGATGAGGCGGTGATGGACGCGCAAATTGAGTACGCCAGCATCCTTGACGGCACCGTAATCTTTCATTTTCGGGATGGGCACGAGATTATTAATACATATCAGGACAAGCGGCGCGGCGTCAAATGGTCTGCGGAGCGACGCGAAAAGCAATGCCAGGCCATAAAGGATAGCTGGACAGATGAGCGCCGGGCAGCCATGAGCGAGAGGATGCGCCAGATAAGAGGTGAAAAGAAATGGCCAAAACAGTAACCACAATTCCGGCGACGCTGACACGTTTTACTGCGACACCGCTGAACGAGCAGAAAAAGCGACGCACGGCCGCTTACGCCCGTGTCTCCACCGACAGCGACGAGCAGTTCACCAGCTACGAGGCGCAGATCGACTATTACACCAACTATATCAAGGGCCGCGACGATTGGGAGTTCGTCGGTGTTTATACCGATGAGGGCATTACAGGCACGAATACCAAAAAGCGCGAGGGCTTCAAAAGTATGGTCACCGACGCCCTTGATGGTAAGATCGACCTGATCGTCACCAAGTCGGTCAGCCGCTTTGCCCGCAACACGGTCGACAGCCTGACCACCGTCCGTCAGCTCAAGGAAAAAGGCGTGGAGATCTACTTTGAAAAGGAGAACATCTGGACGTTGGATTCCAAGGGTGAACTGCTTATTACCATTATGAGCTCCCTCGCGCAGGAAGAATCCCGCTCCATCTCCGAGAACTGCGTCTGGGGCCAACGAAAACGCTTTGCAGACGGAAAAGTCACCGTTCCGTTCGGCCATTTCCTTGGCTACGACCGAGGGCCGGATGGTAACCTTGTCCTAAATGCAGAGGAAGCCGCCATTGTAAAGCGCATCTTCAGCATGTTTCTACAGGGCATGACGCCCTTCGGCATTGCATCCCAGCTCACGGCTGATGGCATTCCGTCGCCGGGCCACAAGGATAAGTGGAACGCCGGGACCGTCCGCCACATGCTTGAAAACGAGAAATACAAGGGCGACGCGCTCCTGCAGAAAAGCTATACCGTGGATTTTCTCACGAAAAAGAAGAAGCGGAACGACGGTGAAATTCCTCAGTATTATGTGGAAGGAAACCACGAGGCCATCATTACGCCTGCCGCTTTTGAGGCGGTCCAGCGTGAGCTTGAGCGGCGCGGCAAAGGTCGAAACCGGCACAGCGGCGTCCACCTTTTCTCTGGGAAAATCAAGTGCGGGCAATGTGGGAGCTGGTATGGCTCAAAAGTCTGGCACTCCACAGATAAATACCGGCAGGTCATCTGGCAGTGCAATCACAAATTTGACAACGAAGAGCGCTGCTCTACACCGCATCTTACCGACGAGGAAATCAAAGCCTACTTCGTTTCAGCGGTCAACAAGCTTCTGCCGGAAAAGGACCGGTTGATCAGGGCCTTCGATGACATCAAATCAACTGTTATCGACACCAGTGACCTCGACGCTGAGAAAGCAGCGCTGGAACAGGAAATGGTGGTCGTTTCCGAAATGATGCAGCAGAGCATCTACGAAAACGCCCGCGTCGCCCTTGACCAGACCGAATACCAGAAACGCTACGACGGCATGACAGAGCGCTTCGGTAAAGCGAAGGCCCGCCTTGAGGAAACCCCCCCCGCCATAAGCGACAAAACCACTCGGCAAGCGACAATTGAGGATTTCCTTCGTGAACTGCGGTCACTGGATGGGATGGTCACCGAGTTTGATCCGATGCTCTGGGTCAGCCTTGTAGATTTCGTCACGGTCTACAGCAAGGACGATGTGCGAATCACCTTTAAGGACGGAACTGAGATACAGGCATAATCCTGGATAAGCAGGGCTCCTCGCTACCATTACGGCGGCGAGGAGCTCTATTCATTTCTTATCTCCTTGTGCGACCATAATTATCGCATCGCTTAGATATGGGTGATATGTAAAACTTTCTCCGCTGCATATTGCATTAAACATCTGTATTTCATAGCCGTGCAATAATGGGGTGTATTTTCTATATTGCAGTTCGTGATCATCTTTTAGCTTAAAGTCTTCTCCGTCGTCTGCTCTTAAAAGCCCAATGATATTATCTTTTCCCGTCTCTCGCAACATAATAATAGAATAATCTGAATTGAAACATTCTATGCTTTTATCCTCTGGGTCATCCATTCTATCACAAACCAACATAATCTGATACGAGTCGGAAACCAATATCGGATCAACTTCTAAATAGTAATAGTGATTTTTGGGTGAGCGCATTTTTTCATAATCTTCTTTGTTATCGAAAAACAGATATGTTTTTGGATTGTAGCATCTATGGATTACATGTAAGTTTTCACTTGTGGCATAGTACGTTTCTACGTATGCCTTTGAATCGCTAAAGATTCGCTGACAAAAATCGAGCTTACCTCTGATTGTGTCCAGCGCATCGACTTTAAGATATCGTCTTCCGTCTTTGCTAAATGCAGGAAGACCAACGCTGCCTTTTGCCGTGAACAATTCGAATCGATTGTCAACATATATTTGATATCTATGCTTTAATGTGTTGTTGAAATCAGCAATATAAAGATAATCACATGCTGTAGATAGAGAAGCAAGCTCATTAATAAATGTTCCGGTGTATTCATTGAAGTTCTGTAAATTGGCAGCGACATTTGATAGTGTTGCTCTTTTAATAGGCAAAGCGTCTTCTCCAAACAGTGCCGTATTTATCCATTGAGCAAAAGTGTCGAAAAATGAATGCATAAGCCCCATGATTTCCATTGTGAGCTTGTCCATGACTGAAGTGGCGTCCATTTCTACGCCAAGGTAATCAACGGTGTTCGTATGCGCCTTATAAGTTCCGACTCCTAAAGAAAACGCATCGGAAAATAACTTTTCGGTAATGCCTTTTTCTTTTGCCTGGTACTGCTCAATAACATTTTTCAGAGCGCAATAACTGGTTTCTGCAAAATACAGTTTATGTACACAAGATTCATAAAATGGATAGGAATCAGCCACTTTCTTATCCTTTAACATTCTTAGTAGCTCATACGACATACAATCTCTCCTTTTTGTAATTCTCGTACTCTTTATTTGTAATTTGCTTCATTCTATCCTCTGGTCATCTCTTAGATAGCAATTCGTCAACTGTGCCGGTTCAGAATAAGCCGTTTCCATCCCCAGCAGAATACCGCAAGCTCTCTCTGGAAAAACGTGCTAAACTTCTTCCGCCACCTTCTGATGACCGAATGGAAGAACTAAAGAAGTATCAGAACAGAATGGGATATACCGAAGAATCCATGCGGAGTATGCGTTACAAGATGTCCGTCTATGATGATTTTACTGAGGAATATGATTATCGTGTGAAATACAACAGAAATCATCCTTCAGAGGAGCAGCTAAAAGCACAAGGGGAACAGCAGATAATCACACCGGTTCGTAGACGTGGGCGTGGCAGATGACAAGCATGGGTAAAGAGTGATAACAAAAGGTATGTGGATATGAAAATCTGGTTTTTACGAGAAATGGAGGAGAAACATGAAGAAAAAATGGCTTAAAAGGAGCAGCGCGATTCTACTTTCAATGATAATGGCATTGTCATTATTTCCGGGAATGAATGGAACAATACCGACTGTACAGGCAGCGGAAAACACATCCCCTGAATCAGCATACTGGACGGAAGTAGATGGATTAAAAGGGTTTAGTCTTTCTGATACAAGCACAACAGTCGGTAAAATCATATCAAGATTATAGTGTTCAATATTTCTTTCTACCTCACGTCCACCTTCCATTTGAACAGTCGCAAAATTTGCGACAGTTGAGTTATCGAGCTCTTCTTTTAGGGCATTGTTAATATGTTTACCGATGGTTTTTACATCACGGTCAAAAAGCTCTGCCATTTGATTTCGTGTAATCCATACTGTTTCCTGCTCCCACGAAACAGGTACATTCAGTTCTAAGGTTCCATCTTTAAATGTAATCAACTCATTTTTCATTTGGTCATCTCCATTTCGTTTATAGCTTGTCAAATAAGAATCTGTTTATTCCGCATCCTCTTTCGCCCGACACTTATATACATTATGTTGATTTTTACATTGCGAAGAACAGAACTGCACATTGGAGCGGCTGGCTACAAATATCTTTCCACAGTGCTTGCACAGTTTCAGCGTAGAGTTTTCATCCGTTATCATAAAGGAAAACAAGGGATACCAGTAAAAAGATAAAATCCACTTTCAAGGCGAAAGGAAAATCCGGCAAGCATGTGACAAGTACAACACCGTATGGGTATCTGAAAGACAAGGATGACCCGAATGTATATGCAGACGGAAGATGCTGTAATTTTGCAAACAGTAGAAAAGATTTGTTGGATTGGCTGAAAGCATTGAAAGATGAAAAAGTTGTTGATATCCGTAAAGTGTACAAAAATGGAGTTACCGATTCTGTCATAGATAACTACCGCAGGTATCTGGAAAAATAGTTAAGAAGTTAGCAGGTAAAAATATAGAATGCGGAAAAGGCAGGACTGATGTTCTCAACGCAAATGGATGTGGTCCACCGCTCTGCGGAAGAAACTTTGAATACTATTCGGAGGCCCCCTATCTTTCCACAGAAATCGCATCCGCTATGGTGGAAGGGGTTCAGAGTAAAAATGTCGGAACAGGGGGGGCAGTGATTCGTCGGGAGCAGTGAATCAGGAAATGCTGGAACAGCTTCTTGCCGCATTAAATGCACCGAAGAAAGTTTGAAGGAGACCAGCTATGAATGAGAAAGGAAGAAACCCGGTGTTGCCGCCGGAGATATGTATTGCAGACGGGGAAGCCCATGTATTCGGAAACAGGCTGTATGTGTACGGAAGCCGGGATTTAGACGACACAACGTATTGCAGTGAGCAGTACAATGTTGGTTCCACAGAGGATATGGAACACTGGACGGTTCACGAAAAGTCCTTTGATGGAAATGATGTGCCGTGGATTCATGATAAAAAGGGAAAGGACTATCCGGTAACGGATATGGATTTGAAAAATCCGACGCCGATGTTTCAGCATATGATAAGTACAATGCCGGCATTCATCCGATTCCTGATTAAGATTTCAGGGAAGAAAAACCTGAACATGGGAAAACTGATGCCAAACCAGCAGTATGTGTTTGCACCGGACTGTATTGAGAAAGACGGAAAATACTACCTCTATTTTTGCATGACAGGCAATTCGGAAGGCGTTGCGGTTTCCGACAAACCGGAAGGTCCGTTTGAAAATCCCGTACAGATGCCCAGCGGGGGAATCGATCCGGTAATCTTTATTGGTGATGACGGGAAAGCCTACTACTATTGAGGACAGTTCCGTGCTTGCGGCGTACCGCTGAACGAGGATATGGTCTTCTTTGACGATGAAAACGTAGTACACCGGATTGTCACAGGGGAAGAACACGGTTTCCACGAAGGAAGCTCCCTGCGGAAGCGAAACGGCATTTATTATTAAGTATATCCGTGTGTGTACCGGGATAAAAAACTGACCTGCCTTGCCCTATGCAACGTCGAAAAGTCCGTTAGGGCCATTTACTTATCAGGGGATAATTATTGATAATGCCAAATGCGACCCGAAATCCTAGAATATACACGGCAGCATTCAGGAATATGAGGGGCAGTGGTATGTGTTCTATCACCGTTCTTCGGGAAACAACGAGTATCACAGATGTTTATGTGTGGAAAAAATCAATTTCAATGGGGACGGAAAACTTACGGTTTTGGCAGATGGAAAAGCAATTGCGGAAGCAGAGCCGGGAACCTATGAAATCAAAGTAACCTGTAAAGTAGATGTGGTACTGCATTCCGTGACCATTCAGTAAAGGAAATGCAAACCTATTCTTACAATAAATAACTCAAAACTATAATACGAAAAGAAAAATATATGCTATCTTTATCCAAAAGAGAAAGATTTGCAGGAGGATGAAACATGGAAACAGCAAAAATAAAAGAATTGGTCTCCAAAATGACTCTGGAGGAGAAAGCATCTTTGTGTTCCGGGCTTGATTTCTGGCACACAAAAGGAGTGGAACGTCTCGGAATCCCTTCGGAAATGGTATCAGACGGACCTCACGGACTCCGCAAGCAGGACGATAAAGCAGACCATTTGGGAATCAACGACAGCATTCAGGCTGTTTGCTTTCCAGCGGGATGTGCAACCGCATCCAGCTTTAACCGTGAGCTGGTGACAAAACTTGGAGAAACACTGGGGGAAGAGTGTCAGGCAGAAAATGTAAGCGCAATCTTAGGCCCGGCTATGAACATTAAGCGTTCCCCGCTGTGCGGACGTAATTTCGAATACTATTCAGAGGACCCGCTTGTGTCAACGGAAATGGCAGGTGCGCTTGTCCACGGCGTCCAGAGCAAACATATCGGAACAAGTCCGAAGCATTTTATGGCAAATAACCAGGAATATCACCGCTTAACAAGCTCTTCAGAAATGGATGAACGCACCATGCGTGAAATTTACCTTGCTTCTTTTGAAGGAATGGTAAAGAAGGAAAAGCCGTGGACCATTATGAACGCATACAACAAGCTGAACGGCACATACCTTTGTGAAAACAAAGAAATGCTCACAGATGTGCTCCGCAGGGAATGGGGATTTGACGGCTATGTAATGACAGACTGGGGTGCGATGAATGACCGTGTGGAAGCTCTGAAAGCAGGCTGCAATCTGGAAATGCCGTCCTGTGAAGGCGCTACGGATGCGGAAATCGTTGCCGCAGTACAGGACGGAACACTGGATGAATCTGTACTGGACAAGTCCTGTGAAGAATATTTGAATGTTATTTTCAAATATGAGGAAAACAGAGACAAAAACGCGGTATTTCAGCATGAAAAAGACCATGAGACAGCCCGGGAAATCGAAGAGGAGTGTATTGTGCTTCTGAAAAATGAGGATGCGCTTCTCCCGTTGTCCGCAGACAAAAAGGTGGCTTTTATCGGCAAATACGCCGAGAAACCACGCTATCAGGGCGGCGGAAGTTCCCACATCAACAGCTTTAAAACAGAATCTGCAATGGACGCCGTAGAATTTCTCGCAACTGTAAAAAAGGAAAACATCACATTTGCCAAAGGCTTTGATGATGTTGAGGATAAAGCGGATGAAGCATTGGCTGCAAAAGCCGTAGAGGCTGCTGCAAATGCGGACGTGGCGGTAATCTTTGCCGGACTGCCGGACAGCTTTGAATCCGAAGGGTATGACCGGAAGCATCTTGGGATGCCGAACTGCCAGAACGCACTGATTGAAGCGGTGGCGGAAGCACAGCCGAACACCATTGTTGTGCTTCACAACGGCGCTCCGGTAGAAATGCCGTGGCTCGGAAAAGTAAAAGCCGTGCTGGAAGCCTATCTGGGCGGACAGGCTGTGGGCGGTGCAGTGGTCAATGTGCTTTACGGAAATGCAAATCCAAGCGGACGATTGGCGGAAACATTCCCACTTCGGATACAGGATACGCCATGCTATTTGAATTACGGCGGAGAACATGACAAATCGGTTTATTCAGAGGGCGTATTTGTGGGATACCGCTATTACACATCCAAAGAAATGGAAGTCCTGTTCCCATTCGGATACGGATTGTCTTATACGACCTTTTCTTACGGCAATCTTACGGTGGACAAAAAGGAGTTTAAGGAAAGCGAAAAACTGCTGGTATCCGTAGACGTAACAAATACAGGCGCATGTACAGGAAAGGAAGTCGTACAGCTTTACGTAGCGCCGAAGGGCGGAACAATCATCCGCCCGGTACGGGAGTTAAAAGCATTTGAAAAAACAGAACTTGCACCGGGTGAGACAAAAACCGTCACCTTTGAACTTGACAGCAGAGCCTATGCATACTGGAATACGGAAATCCATGACTGGCATGTGGAGACCGGAGCCTATGAAATCCAGATTTGCCGGAATGCACAGGAAGTGCTTCTGTCAGAGGAAGTACAGGTAGAATCAGAAACCGTCCTGCCGAAAGTGTATACCCTCAATTCCACAATGGGAGAAATCATGGCAGACCCGAAAGGAAAAGCCATATTGGAACAGGCAATGGGTGAAATGGAAGGAATGGACGGCGAGAGTACAGAGGAACAGATGCAGGATGATTCCGGAGTGATCAACGACGAAATGATGGCGGCAATGATGGAAGCCATGCCGCTCAGACAGATGCTGAGTTTTGTACCGGGAGTGACAAAGGAAGCACTGAACCAGCTTGTTGCAGCGCTAAACGCAGCAGAATAAACATACAGATCTACAAAAAAAATACCGGGACAGGGGATTCAAGTTTCCTCTGTCCCGGTGGTTTTCTAGGACCACCAGGTGTCAGGCACTATTAAATTATGTATCATTAAGGTCGGCTGGATCGGATACCGGGCTCTGGTTCTCGGCGCCGTGACGGAAGGATATTCCGCTGTTGAACAAGGATTATTTAACAAACAACTCCCGCAGTGCTTTTCGGAATTCGAAGAAGAACAGTACTGCAGTGAATGTGACCGCCAAGAAGTCTGCAATCGGCTCAGCCATATACACAGCCATTGTCTGGTTGCTATGTAAGATTTCCGGCATGATGTAGATCAACGGAATGAGAAGGATGAATTTTCTCATAACTGCAACGATGATCGATGCTTTAGCTCTTCCGATAGATGTAAATGTCATCTGGCAGGCAATCTGGATACCGAACATAAACAGACATGCCAGATAGATGCGCAGCGCTTTTGCAGTAAATGCAAGCAATGTGGCATCGGAGGTGAACATTCCTGCAAATACCTGCGGGAAGATCATGACGCAGAGCCACAGGAAAACGGAGTATGTCAGACTGACCTTCAAAAGAAGTTTAAAGGCAGATTTGACACGATCCACATTTTTGGCTCCGTAGTTGTAGCTGATGATCGGCTGTGAACCTTGTCCGACTCCCTGCAGCGGAAGCATGGCAAACTGCATAACACTTGTCAGGATTGTCATTGCACCAACTGCGATATCTCCACCGTATTTCAAAAGAGAAGAGTTGAAACAAACGGAGATGATACTTTCACTTGCCTGCATCACAAAGATGGAAGAACCGAGAGCGAGTGAAGGCAGGATAATCTTAGACTGAAGTTTCATATTGCAAACTTTCAGTTTCAATGTTGTCTTTTTTCCAAACAGGAACGTCAGAACCCAGATGCAGGAGCAGGCCTGAGAAATAACAGTGGCAAGGGCAGCACCGCGGACTCCGAGTCCAAATCCAAAGATGAAGATCGGATCCAGGATAATATTGGTAACAGCACCGATCAATACGGAGAGCATACCGGTTTTGGCAAATCCCTGAGCTGTGATAAACGCGTTCATTCCAAGTGTGAGTTGTACAAAAAGCGTTCCGATAGCGTAAATGTTCATATAGGAAACAGCATATTCAATCGTGTTCTCACTTGCTCCAAAAGAAAGCAGGAAAGTCCGGTTTCCAATCAGAAGCATGATAGTAAGGATCGCAGATATGATGAGCTGTGTGAGAAAACAGTTGCCGAGGGTTTTCTCAGCAGACTCTGTATCTCCCTGTCCCATGAAAATAGATGCGCGCGGGGCCCCACCGTTTCCGACAAGGGCAGCGAATGCCGCTACGATCATGATCAGTGGCATACAAACACCTACGCCGGTCAGTGCAAGAGCACCTACATTTGGAATGTGACCAATGTAGATACGGTCTACGATATTGTAAAGCATGTTGATCATCTGTGCTGCAACGGTAGGCAGTGCCAGACGCAATAACAATTTACCGATAGGTTCGGTTCCTAAAAAATTCTTGTTCTCGTTCATTTCTCATTCTTCCTTTACAAATTATTTGTCTGAGTTTTGTTGCTGCATTTTGAATGCATTTTTTGCATTTTCCATCAGTTTCCGGTTCAAAAATTCCAGCTGCTCTTCCTCTTCTTTGGAAAAACCATGGAAAAGCTCTGTACGGAATGTCTCCTTTATCGTATCAATCTCATTTGTGATTGGAATTGCATCCGGAAGCAGCTCAAGATGAATCCTTCGCCGGTCATTTTCATCCGGAATCCGTTTCAGTAAAGATTTTTGAATCAGCAGTTCTACAGCCTGAGAGACATTTCCCTTGGAAAGCATCCGTAGTTCTACGATGTCAGCAGCTGTGTCACGACCTGAATTATTATAGAGAAAACTGATGATCGTTGTCTCAATCAATGTCAGCTTATGCCGTCCGCATATTTCTTTCAGCATACATTCGTACAGTTTGTTCAGTTGCCGGAATTGTACAAGAAAATGGGTTGAATTCATTATCCAAAACTCCTTTTGTGTTCAGATACAGAATGATTCGATTGATTTCGATCAAAATGTGTCACAGAACAGTTTTAAATAAAACAGTTCTAAAAAGGACTTTTAATTGTAATCATACGCACAAAAAGAGATTTGTCAAGAATAATATGAAAAATAGATTGCTGATCTCGGACAGATCTGCATACATTTTCCGCAGCGGATACATTCCGAACTATTCGGATTCTCATAGACTTTCACATTTATATCGTACCACCAGGTGTCAGGCACTATTAAATTTCAGAATCTGGTACAGATGATCGTGAAGAAAGCATACGGCATGGCAAAACAGATGAATATATGAGGATAGGCTCTCGTGATAAGTTCAAGTATAATTTCTTTAATGCCGTGAACGATCTCAATGAGAACGGCATCACTTAATCCCTGTTGTTTTTCTTCCATGACGGCTCCTCCTGTTTTACAAATTCATCCTTTTCAATGCTTCAGCGAGTGCTTTCGTACCAGCAATCAATCCCGGATATTTATCTATGACCGATGGTCCTTCTTCCTGGTTACGTTTCAAATAAGAAAGCTCATCTGAGAACAATTCATCTAAAGAAATGTTCAGTATCACTGACAAACACAAAAGTGCTTCAACCTTTGGATAAGCTGCGGGCCCCGTTTCCCATTTAGATATAGATTGGCGTGTAAGCTCTTCGTCTATGAGAGCCGCCAGTTTTTCCTGTGTCATGCCCATTCCTTCTCTACGTTGTTTCAGTCGTTCACCAAATGACATCTAATCACCTCGCTTTCTAATACACATTCTACTCAGAATGACTGGAGCCGTCTAAAACTTGAATTTGCATCGTGCAAATTGAAGTTGCGTCAGCATGTAAAATAAAAGCAGGAGCTTACCCTGCACACCTTAAACTTACCCTGCATAACCCCAACTTACCCTGCAAGAGGGAGAATGTCAAAGGAAAAATTAAATTGTATCAAACTCTGCAAAATTATATCTATGTTCCTACGGATTTTGGTACAATAGAAAAAGCCCTCTCCAGCCGGAAAAGACTGAAAAAGGTTTGAAATATGGGCTTCCGTGCTCAATCGCTGACTTCGGAAGCCCTGTATTAATTTATACTGTTGTGTGATTTGCTACTGTGGACGGATGGCTACTTACCCTTCAAAAAAACTTTTGAATGGTACCGTTGAAAACAATGAATTTGCGTTAAAAGACCTCCTTGATAGGCTTTTTCATCACCTATGTATTGATAACCTGAAATCTATCTACAAAACAGGAGAAAGGGACTTCTGCATCTTTCCACTTCCCGCTGCCAGTATTTGACGGAATGTGTTTCTCAACTTCATCGACAGTAATTCTCGCGAGTTGCTTTTCACAGCCCAACAGCCACAAGTAAAAATAGTATCTATCTCTGTTGCATGCACAACTTGCTACGTTCCACTCATTCCGCGAAATAACCATGCTGGCCATAGTGCAGTCAAGTGTTGATGTCTTAACCTCAATTAGAATTGGTTCAAGGCAACTCTCTTCCCTTGAGGACAGGACATCATAACCAACCACATTTGACTCAATAGACTCCCACTCTGGTTCAAGGTGTGTTCTATTACGTTCGTACTTAATTGTCAATCGTTCACCTATTCTCCCGGTCTCTTCTAGGGTAACTTGGTGTTCTTCACGAATAGTTTTTGTAATAGTATCCCACCACTGAACGATAGCATCATCAACGGGCTTGTCCATGAGCCCAGACTCCATGAAGCATCTTTTTTCATCAGGCGTCATGAAAATGTATGCTTCTTTTCGCCCTGAAGGGATGCGTTTAGACCACGCTGGAGAACTACTTATAACATAGTCCCGAAGAATAATCCGCCAGAGTTTTCGATTTAACGAGCAGCCATCAAACTGACTAACGACACTCATTCCTGTGGCTGTAATATTGATACTTCCATGGTCTTGAATAGCCCATCTACACTGTAATGCAAATGATAAGGCAGCTTGCTTGTTAATACCGTAAGTAATGCGTAGCTCCATTATTTCATGGATATTTGTGCACTTATATTTTACAATTGCGTCAAGCAATAATACAGTTTCGGAAACAAGGCCATCAGAAATATAAGATTTCATAGCCGTTCCTCACCAAAGTATCGCAAAATGGCTGTTACATCATCTCCTGAAATATCGTCATATTCCGATTCAAAATCGACGTCATATCGAACCGTACCGACATCAAGAGAGGGATCATTCAATGCATTAGCCATCGTGTTCACTTTTAGTTCTAGACGCTGCCTAACAACTTGATCAATGGTGTCTTCGCATTCAACTATTTCGATGATAGGTATCTGGTCCTGCCGCAATCCGAGACGATGAATGCGGTCTTCTGACTGCAGATAATGTGCGGCATTAAATGACCGATCTAAGTAAATTGCATATTGGCAAACTTTGTGCAAGCTTATGCCTTCTGAAGCAGCTGCCGGATTGGCAACAAGTACCATTTTATCGGGGTTATCATGGAATTCTTTGATTTTCCACTCTCTTGTATCATTCTCATCTTCGTCTCCTGCATCTACACCGCCATGAATGTAGTCGGCTCCGAGGTCCTTTAGGCGTTCAGTTAGCAGCTCGACATTTTCAACAAATTGAGACCAAATTATTACTTTTTTTCCTTCGGACGCTAGTTCGTGCGCTCGTTGACAGACATAAGCAATTTTTGGCCCATTGTCTCGTAATAGGAGACTACCAATACAATCATCGAAAATATATTCCATATCCTTTGCGAGAAGAGCCGGATTTGATACAAACTGCATGACTTTCATTATTTTCTTATTTATCTCGCGCAATGATACACGTGAGATATCCGAAAGAAAGGGGACGAGTTGCCTTTTGGTTTCATATTTGATCGACTCATAAACCTGAGCTTGAAGTGGATCCATCTTTAACATTATACGTCGATGCTGAACCTCAGGAATACCCAATTACCTCATATGAATCGACAGCGGCCCCATTATTCGTAACTGTCAGCTGTCTGCCACAGCCGGGAAAAGGGCATGAACGTCCATTTTCAATCAAAAGGTAACTGCCATATTTTGCTTTGAGGTCAGCAGCGAGTTGCTGTTGTTTTTTCTTTTCAAGCTCTTCTTGAGGAACAAGTCCCGCTGCAGTTTGGATGATATCGGCCATCCACTCTGCGACTTTTTCAGCAACATTATCAGCAGAAACGGAAGGATCATATCCTACAAAATCGGCTGCAAGAAGAGCACGAACCGTCTCTTCTCTTTCATTTATTCGCTCCGTTAGGACTTCCGGGGTTAGCCTGTACACAATGGTCTGAGCAAGCTTTTTAGGCAGTCCGCGCTTGGCATAGCTCCGAAGGGTTTCATCATTTACAAATCTGGCTGAAGGGTCTCTTCCGGTGCCCCATTCTGCTTCCGAGACAGTTGTAATCATTGCAAGAATCTCGCGAAAGAAGTATGGGACGTCGTCTCCATCGGCCATATGCTTTTTCAAAATATTAAACAGCGTTTTGAAGTCCATGACCGAAGAATCTCCTTTAATGAAATTTTGCACCACGGTGCACCACGGTGCCCTAAACCATCCCCAAATCTAGGAAGCCCATTTTCTATAATAAAGGTGACCTTTGGAACAGATATGTGCCTGCAGACATTATAACACATATTCGTCCATAGTGCGAATAAAATATTCGATTTGCAGATATTTTTTTCGCGAACTGAATCGACGCTCGGAGCCTGACGAGGATTTCCGGCTGCGTCTACTGCGAAAGGGTGGTTTGAAGTGAGGGATTCAGCAACTGAGATGTGGCAGATGAATATTGAGAACAGTGCCGGCGCCGTCTGCGCCTTATACGGTCCAGAGGTAGTTCGCTCTGTTTTCAGGAGGTACGACGCCCACAATCTCGATGACTTGTCAGCCTGCTACTACAGCGAGGTATTTGCCGACTTAGAGCAAATCGTCAACGACTAACGCAAACCGTCCCGGATAAGACGTAAAAAGGTCTGTCTGATCACCGGCGCGTCTCTGTGGCCACGGAGATGCGTTCGTAGTCGTTGTGACGGCGAGAAAAAGAATAGAGTGCCAGCTGCGAACGGCTGGTCACCGATGTGAAGCGGAGAAATCCGTATGAGGTGACCATCTATGAAATTTAGAACTGGCAGTTATGTGGGTTATCTCCGCTTCGGCTTAAACGCCGGAAGGAGAAAACCTAATGCAAAACCAAGACAATCAAAGAAAAATCTACATCCGCAACACCAAACAGTGGGTACCGGTAACTGAAGAAGTTTATAGCGAATACTACCGCCCCATCTGGCGCTTACAGAAGGAAGCGCAAAAGAACGGTCAGTGCGTATGTCCCAAGTTCAAACTCTGGGTCTGCGACGGCGACTGTGCCACCTGCGAATACCACGCAGCCGGAAACACTGTCTCGCTCGATGCGCCGATGGAAAACGCAGCCGGTGAGGAGTTCTGCCTCTTGGATACTCTTGAGGACAAGGACAGCAGCTTTGCCGACGTCCTTGTGGACAGGCTTCTGCTTGAACAGCTTCTCGACGAGCTTGCGGAGCGTTACCCTGAAGGTAAACGTATCTGTGAGCTTATTATGGAGGGTAGCTCCAAGACGGAAATCGCGGATACCCTTCAGCGCGAGTTCGGTGGCGACTGGTACAAGTCAAAAGCCGTCTACCGCGAAAACCAGGTGCTCGACCAGCTTCGCAAACGTATATTAGGTCTCAAGTAATCACATGGTTTTGCCCTCTGTCACAGAAAGTTGGCGGAGGGCAAAATTATTTTTCTTTTTTTTGTACGATGGGCTCCTTTTTTTCCAGTGGGTAGTGAGGACAGGAAAAAACGATAAGTTCTCAGATTGGAGGAAGCGCTAATGAACGAGAAGAGACAAGTATCCGGCACGGACGAGGAATTGATTGATATCTTGACTGCGATTTCCGTCGTGTCCAAGCGGCTGGCGAGAAACCTCACTATCCTCGCCGCACAAAGCAAATCTAAGGAAGGAGAGAAAACGAATGAGCAAAACGAGCGAGATGGCTTTGACCATCGAAGAACTGCTCAAGTGTGCTGCTGTTATCAGCGACGCGGCTAATTGGCTGGCGGAGAAGTTTAGCGGCGATGAAGCGCCGGAAGCGCCCACACCCGTTAAAGAACCACCGCTCACGCTGGAAGCGGTCAGAGCCGTCCTTGCGAACAAATCCCGTGCGGGCTTCACCGCTCAGATACGCTCTCTTCTCCAGAAGTACGGTGCCGACAAGCTGTCGGGCGTTGACCCCGCTAATTACAAAGCACTGCTTGCAGATGCGGAGGAACTGAACAATGCCACCTAAAGGACACGCGGTACTATCCGCATCATCTTCTGAGCGCTGGTTGCATTGCCCACCGTCCGCTCGGCTCTGCGAGAGCTATGAGGATAAAGGCTCGGACTTCCGATTCGAAGGCACCAACGCTCACGAGCTTTGTGAATATAAGCTCCGCAAGGCACTGGGCATGGAAGCACAGGACCCAACCGAAAACCTGACATGGTTCAACGAAGAAATGTCTGACTGTGCCAACGGGTATACCGCCTATGTTCTCGAACAGGTGGAAGATGCAAAGCAGACCTGCGCTGACCCCGTCGTCTTGATTGAACAGCGCGTAGACTTTTTTCGCTGGGTTGAGTCAGGCTACGGCACCGCCGACTGCATCATTATCGCGGACGGCACCTTGCAGATCATCGATTACAAGCATGGTCTGGGCGTGCTCGTAAGCGCAGAGGAAAATCCACAGATGCAGTGCTACGCGCTTGGCGCTCTGGAACTGTTCGATGACATCTACGATATCGACTCAGTGCGAATGACCATCTACCAGCCCCGCCGCGACAATGTCAGCACCTATGAAATCTCAAAGGATGAGCTCTACCGCTGGGCGGACGAAGTGCTCAAGCCCACAGCCGATCTTGCTTTCGCCGGTGACGGCAACTTCCTCTGCGGTGAATGGTGCGGTTTCTGCAAGGCAAAGCACGATTGCCGCGCCAGAGCCGATGCCAACATGGAGCTTGCTCGCTATGACTTCAAGCTGCCGCCTCTGCTCACGGACGAGGAAGTCGAAGAAATTCTCTCCCGTGTTGATGACCTTGTCGCATGGGCAACGGATATCAAAGACTACGCACTGCAACAGGCTATCAGCGGTAAGGAATGGAACGGCTGGAAACTGGTCGAAGGTCGCTCCAACCGCAAATACACAAGCGAAACAGCGGTCGCCGGTGCTGTCACCGACGCTGGCTTTGACCCTTACGAGCGCAAGGTTCTCGGCGTCACCGCCATGCAGAAGTTGCTCGGCAAATCCCGCTTTGAAAAACTCCTCGCTGCGTATATCGAAAAACCACAGGGTAAACCCACACTCGTCCCAGAGAGCGATAAGCGTCCGGCGATGAACACAGCCAAAAATGATTTTATGGAGGAAAACGATTATGAATAACAACACAAACAAGGTAAGCAACCCGATGAAGGTTATCACTGGTCCTGACACCCGCTGGTCTTACGCCAACGTCTGGGAGGCAAAGTCCATCAACGGAGGCACTCCGAAGTTCTCGGTCAGCCTCATCATCCCGAAGTCCGATACCAAGACGGTCGCAAAGGTTAAGGCAGCAATTGAAGCCGCCTTCCATGAGGGCGAGTCCAAGCTCAAGGGCAATGGCAAGTCTGTCCCCCCGATGGCAGCACTAAAGACGCCCCTTCGTGATGGTGACACCGAACGCCCGGACGACGAAGCGTATGCGGATAGCTACTTCATCAACGCAAACTCTGCTACGGCACCCGGCATCGTGGACGCAGACCGCAATCCTATCCTGACCCGCTCCGAGGTGTATTCTGGCGTGTATGGCAGAGCCAGCATCAGCTTTTATGCCTTTAACAGCAATGGCAATAAGGGCATTGCCTGTGGTCTCAACAACCTGCAGAAGGTGCGCGACGGTGAGCCTCTCGGCGGTAAGGTAAGTGCAGAGTCCGACTTCGCGACTGACGATGACGACGAGTTCTTGAACTGATGAGGTGATGATATGGAATTCTACGAATTTGCAAAGCACTTTGTTGTATGCGGAGCTTTCGGAGCACTTGTCGGCTTGATGAGCTGGTCTTTTGGATACTGGATTTACCAGTTGGTTGCCTACATCTGCAAAAAGGTCAAGGCGCATAAAGCGAAAAAAGCTGTCAAATAGCAGGACAACAACTAAAAGGATTCAGGGCGGCGGCGACTTGTTCAATGCCGCCCTGTCCGTATAGGAGGACGAAATGAAATCACTCAGTATAGATATTGAGACCTTTTCCAGTGTGAGCCTTGCCAAATCAGGCGTTTACCGCTATGTCGAAGCGCCGGATTTTGAAATATTGCTGTTCGGTTATTCTGTGGACGGCGGTGCTGTGCAGGTTATTGACCTTGCCTGTGGCGAAAAAATCCCTGCCGATATTATTGCCACTCTCAACGATGAGGCTGTTACAAAGTGGGCGTTCAACGCCAGTTTCGAGAGGATCTGTCTCTCCCGCTTTATTGGGCTGCCGACTGGCGAGTACATTGATCCGGCTTCCTGGCACTGCTCTATGGTCTGGGCGGCGACGATGGGCTTGCCGCTTTCGCTTGAGGGCGTCGGTGCGGTGCTCAAGCTGGATAAGCAGAAGCTCACCGAAGGCAAAGACCTCATCAAATACTTCTGTCAGCCATGTACGCCGACAAAAGCTAACGGTGAACGAACCAGAAATTATCCATATCATGCTCCGGACAAGTGGTCGGCGTTCAAAAAATACAATATCCGCGATGTGGAGGCAGAAATGTCTATACAGGCGCGGCTTGCAAAGTTTCAAGTGCCGGAGTCCATTTGGGACGAATATCACCTCGACCAAGAGATAAACGACCGAGGTGTTGCTTTGGATATGGAGCTGGTACAAGAAGCCATCGAAATAGACAGTCGTTCCCGATCCGAGCTCACTGCAGCTATGAAGCACATTACCGAGCTTGATAATCCCAACTCAGTACAGCAGATGAAGCTGTGGCTTTCCGACAACGGCATGGAGACCGACACCCTTGGCAAAAAGGTAGTCGTGGATCTGCTCAAGACCGCGCCGCCGGTACTCGCCGATGTACTTATTCTCAGGCAGCAGCTTGCAAAATCGTCTGTGAAAAAGTATCAGACGATGGAAAACGCAGTCTGTGCCGACGGTCGTGCTCGTGGGATGTTTCAATTCTACGGCGCGAATCGCACAGGCCGCTGGGCAGGTCGGCTCATCCAGATGCAAAACCTACCGCAAAATCATCTGGAGGATTTAGCTGAAGCCCGCAGCCTTGTTCGTGTCGGCGACTTTAATGCTCTTGAAATGCTCTACGAGGATGTGCCGGATACACTCTCTCAACTTATACGCACTGCTTTTATTCCGAGAGATGGTGCAAAGTTTATCGTTTCCGACTTCAGTGCTATCGAAGCCCGCGTCATCGCATGGCTTGCCGGAGAAAAATGGCGACAGGATGTATTTGAGAGCGGTGGAGATATTTACTGCGCGTCCGCGTCGCAGATGTTTAAGGTGCCGGTCGAGAAGCATGGCATAAACGGTCACTTAAGGCAGAAAGGCAAAATTGCAGAACTTGCGCTCGGTTACGGCGGCTCGGTCGGTGCGCTCAAGGCAATGGGCGCTCTTGACATGGGCTTGACCGAAGATGAGCTTCAACCGCTGGTCACAGCATGGCGACAGGCAAATCCGCACATCGTGCAGTTCTGGTGGGATGTTGACCGCGCTGCTACGGAGGCAGTTCGGGATAAACGCATCTGTGTCACTCATGGTATCAAGTTCTACTGCCAGAGTGCGATGCTGTTCATTGTGCTCCCGTCCGGCAGACAGCTCGCCTATGTAAAGCCGCGCATCGGTGAAAACCAGTTCGGTGGGCATTGCATCACCTACGAAGGTGTCGGCGGCACAAAGAAATGGGAGCGACTGGACTCCTATGGACCTAAGTTCGTGGAGAACATTGTACAGGCTACTGCTCGAGATATTCTCTGTTATGCCATGAGGACCCTACGCTGCTGCTCCATTGTCATGCACATACATGACGAACTTGTTATCGAAGCGGACCCGCGTATATCTTTAGCAGCGGTTTGTGAGCAAATGGGCAGAACTCCGCCGTGGGCAAAAGGCTTACTGCTCCGCGCCGATGGTTACGAGACGGATTTTTATAAAAAAGATTAGAAGATTTTTGTACGATGGGGCTTCTTTTTTCCAGTGGGTAGTAGAGACGGACAGGAAGCCCGTCGTGAAAGGAGTGTTCCCATTGAGTATAAACAAATTCAACAGCGAGGGCTATTACGACCCTACCGCCTTTGAAGCTATGACAATGATTGAAAAAGAGGAACGTGCGCTTCGTGCATTCCGACCTATCGTGTATATCTGTTCGCCGTTTTCGGGTGACGTGGAAGGTAACGTGAAAGCAGCGCAAGGCTACAGCCGTTATGCCGTGGACAAGGGCTATATCCCAATCGCGCCGCATCTGCTCTTTCCACAGTTTCTGGATGACGACAACCCGAAGGAGCGCGAGCTTGGGCTGTTCTTCGGAAATGCCCTGATGAGCAAGTGCTCGGAGGTATGGGTGTTCGGCGGTGTTATATCAGCCGGTATGGAGGCTGAAATCAAACGGGCGAAGTGGAAAAACTACCGCCTACGATATTTTAACGAAAGCTGCGAGGAGGTCAGCGATTATGCGCGAATTAAAAATAGCCCTCGGTAATTCCCGACAGGCTAAATTCTGGTCAAACAAGACCATGTCATTTGATGCTATATGCGAACGGCTGAAAACACCGATACGCACTACTGAGACGGCGGAGGAATACGCCAAGCTGCCAAAGCCCAAGCGTGATGAAATTAAAGACAAAGGCGGCTTCGTCGGTGGGCACCTGCGAGACAATCTCCGAAAAGTGGGAAATGTCGAATGCCGTTCCCTGTGGACGCCCGACATAGATAATGCTACGCCGGAGTTTGTTGCAGCGTTGGAGAAAAAGCTGAATTTCAAATGTGCTGTTTATTCAACCCATAGTCACACGCCAGAAATGCCTCGTCTCCGAATCGTCGCTCCATTCACAAGAGATGTTTCTGCAGACGAGTTCGTGGCAGTTTCACGCTATATGGCTGCGGAACTCGGAATTGATATGTTCGACGAGTGCTCGTTTATACCAAACCAGCTTATGTACTGGCCTACCTGCCCGTCCAATGGAGAATACATTTCCAAATTCTTTGATGGTGAGTATCTTGACCCAGATCGGATTTTAGCAGCGCATCCCAATTGGCAGGATTGCTCTCTGCTGCCCACCACATCACGTGAAAGCAAGGTTAATAAGCCAAGCCAGAAGCCGCAGGAGGACCCGATCTCAAAGTCCGGCGTTGTCGGAGCTTTCTGCCGCACCTACTCAATTACGGCAGCAATCGACAGGTTTCTCTCCGATATTTATGCTCCGTCAGTCATGGAAGGCCGCTACGATTATATCTCCGGCGAAAGCACTGCAGGTGTCGTTATTTATGATGACAAGTTTGCGTACAGCCACCATGCGACAGATCCCGCCTGCGGAAAACTACTCAACGCCTTTGACCTCGTGCGTATACACAAATTTGGCGGCGACGATGAGAAAAAGTCCTTTGCCGCTATGACGGATTTTGCAATAAAGGATGATGACGTAAAGTCGCAGCTTGCGACGGAGCGCATGGAACAGGCAAACGCCGACTTCTCCGATGCCGATTGGCAGAAGGCCCTGGTGCTGGACAAACAGGGACACGTCAAGGATACACTCGACAATCTTGTACTTATCCTGCGCCATGATGAGGCTCTGCAACACATCGCGTTCAACTGCCATCGTGACGGCATCGACGCAAAGGGCGGTCTGCCGTGGGATCAGCTTAAGGACGGATGGAACGACTCCGACAACGCTGCGCTAAAGGTGTATCTGTCAAACACCTACGGCCTCTATTCTCCTACCAAGACGAAGGATGCTGTGTTGGCGGTCGCTGCTGAAAAGGCATATCACCCCATAAAGGAATATCTGGAGGAACTGCCCGCTTGGGATGGCATTCCCCGCGTGGAGACGCTGTTCATTGATTACTTCGGCGCGGCGGACACTACTTACACAAGAGCAGTCAGTCGCAAATCTATGGTGGCGGCAGTCGCTCGAATCTATCACCCCGGCACAAAGTTCGACAGTGTTCCAATATTGAACGGCCCTCAGGGCATCGGCAAATCGACCTTCTTTGCAAAGCTGGCTGGCGAGTGGTTTTCGGACAGCCTGACACTTACGGATATGCGCGATAAGGCAGGACCCGAAAAGCTGCAGGGCTATTGGATACTGGAGCTGGGCGAACTTGCCGGAATGCGTAAGGCGGATGTCGAAACGGTGAAGTCTTTCATCTCCCGTGTGGACGATAAGTATCGCGCCAGTTACGGAGTGAGCGTGGAAAGCCATCCGAGGCAGTGTGTCATTGTCGGATCGACAAATGCGGAATCCGGCTTCCTGCGAGACATCACCGGCAACCGCCGCTTCTGGCCTATTCCAGTCAGCGGTAGCTCGCGTAAAAAGGCATGGCAGATTACAAAGGACGAGGTTGCTCAGATATGGGCCGAAACACTGATGCTCTATCTCCGTGGCGAAAAGCTCTACCTTGAAGGCGACGATGCTGTGCTGGCAGTCGCGGAACAGGCGGATGCTATGGAGACAGATGAGCGCGAAGGGTTGGTGCGACAGTACCTTGATACCTTGCTGCCGAACAACTGGGATGAGCTCGACATTTTTGAGCGGCGCAACTTTTTGAACGGCACTGGTGTTGCTGACATTGGCAAACAAGGCACAGTACAGCGCAAGCTGGTATGCAATCTGGAAATCTGGTGCGAGTGCTTCGGCAAAGACCCGTCAGCACTAAAGAAGGTGGACTCCTATGAACTCGGCTCTATCATGCAAAAACTGGGGTCTTGGGAGAAGTACACTGGAACAAGACAAGGAACAAGTAACTTCACCCACTACGGAAAACAGCGAGCTTATTCCAGAAAGTAATGGAACGAGCGGACTTGTTCCCGCGATTGTTCCAGTGCTTGTTACGACTTAATCCCTTATAGAATGGAGGTTTTCGGGCATTGCGGAACAAGAGAACAAGAATTTATCTATTGGTATCTATCATAAAAAAAGAGGTAGTAAAGGAACGCAAATATGGGTGCGTGCGCGTGTATAGGAAATGTTGTTCTTCTTGTTCCGCTTGTTCCGACAGAAAAATATGAGAGAAAAAACGATAGAACACAAGTTGACAATCGCGGCAAAAAACATGGGAGGCATCGCGTTGAAGTTCGTTAGTCCGGGTTTTGACGGAATGCCTGACCGCATCGTGCTTATACCGGGCGGTCATATGGGCTTCGTGGAAGTAAAGTCAATGGGCTGCAAGCCGCGGCCGCTTCAATTGGCAAGACACCGGCTCCTACGAGAACTTGGCTTCAAAGTATGTGTGCTGGACGATGAACAGCAGATTGGAGGGATTCTTGATGAAATACGAACCACATAACTACCAGACCTTTGCTATCAATTACATCGAGGAACACCCAATCGCCGCTGTTCTCTTGGATATGGGCCTTGGCAAGACAAGCATTACGCTGACGGCATTGAACGACCTGCTGTTTGATAGCTTCAAGGCGCATCGCATTCTGGTCATCGCCCCTCTTCGAGTAGCGCGGGACACATGGCCAGCTGAAGCGGATAAGTGGGATCATCTCCAGAGCCTCATCTGCTCCGTGGCAGTCGGTACCGAGGCAGAACGCCGGTCAGCACTTTTGAAGCCCGCCGACATCTTTATCATCAACCGCGAAAATGTCCAGTGGCTCATTGAGGATAGCAAGCTTCCTTTTAATTATGACACCGTTGTAGTGGATGAACTTTCCTCCTTCAAGAATTATCAAGCAAAGCGGTTCCGTGCGATGATGAAGGTCCGACCGACCGTTAAACGCATCATCGGGCTGACCGGCACTCCTTCCGCAAACGGACTCATGGATTTATGGGCGGAATTCCGGCTTCTGGATATGGGCGCTCGGCTTGGACGGTTCATCAGCCACTACCGGCTTGAATACTTCCAGCCGGACAAGCGCAATGGTCAGGTTATCTTTAGCTATAAGCCCCTGCCGGGAGCTGAACAGCGGATATATGACAAAATCTCCGACATCACCATCAGCATGAAATCCACCGACCACTTAAAAATGCCGGAGCTGGTCAGCAGTGAATATACTGTCCACCTGTCCGACGAGGAGCTCCAGCGTTACGATGAGTTAAAAAGCGATCTCGTGTTGCAACTTCCTAATGGCGAAATCACAGCGGCAAACGCTGCCGCTCTCACCGGCAAGTTGTGCCAGATGGCAAACGGCGCTATTTATTCCGACGATAGCAGCACCATCACGATTCACGACCGAAAGCTGGACGCACTGGAGGACATTATTGAAGCCGCTGGTGACAAGCCACTTTTGGTGGCGTACTGGTTCAAGCATGACCTCGCCCGCATTACCGAGCGAATGAAAAAGCTCCATATTCCGTTCTCCAAGCTGGACAGTGCCGAAAGTATAAAGCGGTGGAATGATGGTGAGCTTCCCGTGGCACTGGTACATCCCGCCTCTGCCGGTCATGGGCTAAACCTGCAAAGCGGCGGTTCCTGCATAGTCTGGTTCGGGCTGACCTGGTCACTGGAGCTTTATCAGCAGACCAATGCACGCCTTTGGCGACAGGGACAGAGTGCCAAAACAGTTGTGGTGCAGCACATCGTTACCAAAGGCACTATCGACGAACGCATCCTGAAGGTGTTATCCAAGAAGGACAGCACACAGGCTGCGTTAATCGAAGCGGTAAAAGCCGACCTGCAAATCTGAGACAATCAACGACAATCCGTGCCAATCCGAGAGAAATAAAAATATCGGAGGTACAGATTATGAATCCATACGAAGAACTGGCAAACGCCATCGTGCTGCAAGCTGTCAAGGACTACCGGCTACATGACGATGAACAGGAGCTTGCCAGCATCGAGCGCTTCTTCCGTTCCGGCTGGTTTAGCACCCTGACAAGCATCAACCCAGAAATGCTGATCTCCAAGCTGAGAAAGGAGAAGGTTCGCTATGACTACTAAAACCTACCTTTCACAGGCGCGTTATCTGGACATGCGTATCAAGTCCAAGCTCCAGCAGGTTGATTCCCTGAATGAACTGGCGACGACCTGCACTTCTGTATTGACGGGTATGCCGCGCAATCCCAGCGGTTCTGTCTCCCGCATGGCTGACGCTGTATGTAAAATCGTTGACCTGCAGAATGACATCAACCGTGATATTGATAAGCTGGTTGACCTTAAGAAAGAAATCATGGGCGTCATCAAAGCTGTGGTAAATCCGGAGCACCAGACCCTTTTGGAGAAGCGTTACCTCTGCTTTCTTTCTTGGGAGAAAATTGCGGTGGACATGGGCTACGATCTGCGTTATACACACAAGCTCCACATTCGGGCGCTGGAGGAATGTATTATTCCCGCTCCTCCTGAAGTGGACACGAAAAGACACTGAAAGACACCTGCCTCTTATGATAGTATTATAATTAGGAAAGCAGAATGAAGATGAGCCTTGTGGGAGCAATCCCGCAGGGCTTTCCTTATGTCCAAGGAGGTGAACCGATGCCATACAAACCCAAACGTCCCTGCTCCTACCCCGGCTGCGGTCGGCTCGCTGTGCGTGAGCAATACTGTGCCGAGCACCAGAAGGTCATGGACAAACAGTACAACCAGTACCAACGCAACCCTGCATCCAACAAACGCTACGGCAGAAGCTGGAAGCGCATCCGTGACCGCTTCATCAAGGCGCATCCTCTCTGCGAGGAGTGTCAGAAGCAAGGCAAGCTGACGCCTGCCGAGGAAGTCCACCACATCCTCCCGCTCTCCAAAGGCGGTGGCAACGAGAAGAGCAATCTCATGGCTCTTTGTAAATCCTGCCACTCCCGAATCACAGCCGAGAGCGGCGACCGGTGGGGGCGGTAAAATCCCTAAAACTTTTTCAAGCGGACAGCGGCGTGGGGCTTCGTGTTGAAAAACGCGGTTTCAAAGGGTTGAATAGCCCAAGTTAAAAAGGAGTGTGATGAATATGGCGAAAGACGGCACCTGTAGAGGAGGTGCCAGAGTCGGTGCTGGCGCTAAAAAGAAGCCACTCGCCGATAAAATATCCGCCGGTAATCCGGGTGGCAGGAAGCTGACGGTAATGGAGTTCACTGACGCACCTGCGCTCGAAGGATGTGAAATGCCGGAGCCGAACAAGATGCTGTCAGCAGAGCAAAAGGACGGTACGACGCTTGCCGCTGGTGAAATATATAAAAACACATGGGCATGGCTTAATGCACGAGGCTGCGCTGCGCTCGTTTCTCCCCAGCTTCTGGAACGTTACGCCATGAGCGTGGCTCGATGGATTCAGTGCGAGGAAGCGGTGTCAAGTTTCGGCTTTTTGGCGCGGCATCCTACTACCGGCAACGCTATCCAAAGCCCGTATGTGGCGATGGGACAAAACTACATGAGCCAAACAAACCGCCTGTGGTATGAGATTTTCCAAATCGTGAAGGAAAACTGCACCGGCGAATACAGCGGCTCGAATCCGCAAGATGACGTTATGGAACGGCTTTTGACCGCTCGGAGAGGAAAATAAAATATGACTACTTACAAAACCGCCGAAAGTGTATGTATGGGGCACCCGGATAAGCTGTGCGACCTCATCGCCGACAGCATTCTGGACGCCTGTCTTAGAAAAGATAAATCCGCTCGTGTCGCCTGTGA
>Ga0183096_1001039_pt1 | contig 26929 bp, 31 predicted proteins | sample Biomet5_FD_127791 | JGI IMG/M metagenome (GOLD analysis project Ga0183096, IMG submission 127791) | Microbial communities from bioreactor (seeded with sewage sludge) at LBNL, California, USA - Biofuel metagenome 5 (version 2) (version 3) | ecosystem: Engineered > Bioreactor > Anaerobic >... | reverse complement strand
TACCAAATCGTGCAGGAGAAAATTGTGTTTTTTAATCGATTGTGGCGACTTCGTTATAAACGTAAGTCAGCCCGTCACGCTGCACAGAAACCTTGTCTGCTGAACCAACTTGTTCGATGTACCGCTTTACGATAACATCGCAGTATTTTTCATCCAGTTCGATAGTGAAGCAGATTCTGTCCGCCTGCTCGCAGGCAATCAGCGTACTGCCGGAGCCGCCGAAGGGGTCGAGCACGATACAGTTTGTCAGGCTGCTGTTCATAATGGGATATGCCAGCAGCGCAATCGGCTTCATGGTGGGATGGTCGGCATTTTTCTTTGGCTTTTCGAACTCCCAGATGGTCGTCTGCTTGCGGTCTGCGTACCAGTTGTGCTTGCCTTTTTTCTTCCAGCCGAAAAGGACAGGCTCATGCTGCCACTGATATGGGGAGCGCCCAAGTACCAGTGATGGTTTCTTCCAGATACAACAGCCGGAAAGCTGAAAGCCCGCGTCCGAGAAAGCTTTGCGGAAGTTCAGCCCTTCGGTGTCGGCGTGAAACACATATATGGAAGCGTCCTGCGCCATCGCCAATTCGGTGTTCGTAAACGCAGCAAATAGAAAATCGTAGAAAGCCTCATTGCCCATATTATCGTTTTTGATTTTTCCGGCACTGCCTTCGTAGTTCACATTATAAGGAGGGTCTGTCACCACAAGGTTTGCGAGTTTGCCGTCCATGAGAATGGTGAAGGTGTCTGCTTTTGTGCTGTCACCGCAGACCAGCCTGTGCCGACCGAGTATCCACACATCACCGGGTTTTGTGACGGTGGGCTTTTGCAGTTCCGCGTCCACATCAAAATCATCGTCGTGGATACCATCTTTCAGGGAATCCTTGAACAGATCATCAATCTCACCGGGGTCAAAACCCGTCAGCGACACATCGAAGTCCGCGCCTTGCAAATCCGCGATGAGCAGAGCCAGCTTGTCTTTGTCCCAATCACCGGATATTTTGTTAAGGGCGATGTTGAGCGCCTTTTCCTTTTCGGCGTCCATCTCGACTACCACGCACTCGACCTCGGTGATGCCCATATCAAGCAGCACTTTCAGACGCTGGTGGCCGCCGACAACATGAGCAGTGCTCTTATTCCATATAACTGGCTCAACATAACCGAACTCCTCAAGCGAGCGTTTCAGCTTTTCGTATTCCGGGTCGCCCGGCTTGAGGTCTTTGCGAGGATTGTAATCGGCGGGGAGGAGCCTATCAGTCTGAATCTTTTCTATCAGCATATTTTTCCGCCGCCTTCCTGATTCCTTTGTACATATCGTAATTCTCCCAAGGGAACAGACAGGAATTGAAGTATCCGTAGACCGCCGTATCCTCGTAGATGACATTACGAAGACGCAGCTTTTCAATGATTGCCGCCGGACGCAGGTTGAACACCGATAGCACAATGTCTCGGAGTTGCTCATCCGTGAGTGCGCTCGTGCCAAAGGCGTTTATATTAACCGCCACGGGATCAGCCTTGCCGATAGCATAAGAAAGAGCGACCTCGCATTTTTCTGCTAAGTCGCTCAATACGATATTTTTTGCGATGTACCGCGCCATGTATGCGCCGCTGCGGTCGACCTTGGTGGGGTCTTTACCGCTGAACGCACCTCCGCCGTGAAGAGCAAGTCCTCCGTAGGTGTCCACCATTATCTTTCTGCCCGTAAGTCCTGTATCGGCGGCGGGTCCACCCTCGACAAATCTTCCGGAGGGATTGATGAGAATTTCGGTGTCATCGTCAAAGGGAAAGTCCTCAAAGCACTGCCACAGAACATTTTGCTTAATGTCGGAGTAAAGTTGCTCCTGCGTTTTATCCTTGTCGTGCTGAATGGAGACCACGATGGTTTTCACACGTTTGGGCTTGCCGTCCTCATATTCAACCGTGACCTGCGCTTTGCCGTCTGGCAGAATGCCTTTCACAATTTTGTCTTTGCGGACGGTATCCACACGATTAACAATTCGGTGCGCCAGCACCAGCGGGAGTGGAAGCATCTCGCGGGTTTCATTGGTGGCGTAACCGTAGACAGTGCCTTGGTCACCCGCACCGATGGAGGCATAGCGTTCCTCACTGCCGCTTCGGGCTTCGAGGGCAGTAGTCACTCCGGCGCTGATGTCCTTGCTCTGTTTATGGACGAATACGAAAACTGTAAACTTCCACGGATTGTAGCCGACCTTGCGGAGGACTTCACGCACCTCCCAGCGGATGTCGACTTTGCCGTCGCAGGTGATCTCGCCCGCAACTATAATTTTGCCCTTGGTTGCCATAACCTCGCAGGCAACGCGGGAGGACTTGTCTTTGCGCAGACAGGCATCCAGAATATTATCAGCAATGAGGTCACAAAGCTTATCTGGATGCCCGGCGCATACGCTTTCTGCTGTTTTGTAAGTAGTCATATTATTTCCCTTTCCGCGCCGTGAGCAGGCGCTCCATCACATCATCCTGCGGATTGGCTCCGCTGTACTCACCGGTGCAGTTTTCCTTGACAATCTGAAAGATCTCATACCACAAGCGGCTGGTCTGGTTCATGTAGTTCTGGCCCATCGCCACATACGGGCTTTGGATTGCATTGCCCGTGGTGGGATGCTTTGCCAGAAAGCCGTATTCGGTGACCGCTTCCTCACACTGAATCCACCGTGCCACACTCATGGCGTAGCGTTCCAACAGTTGCGGTGAAACGAAAGCGGCACAGGCACGTTTATTCAGCCACTGCCAGGTGGATTTATAGATTTCACTCGCAACGAGTGCTTTGCCGTCCTTTTGCACCGCTTCGAGCATTTTGTTTGGTGCGGGCATTGCTTGACCTTTGAGGTCCGCAGTATCCGAAAACTCCATTATGGTCAGCTTTCTGCCGCCGAGATTGCCCTCTGCTATTTTGTCGGCGAGCGGCTTCTTTTTCGCGCCCGCACCGACACGAGCGCCGCCACGACTAGTACCATCCTTTGCCACATTGTTCACCTCATATACTTAATGGGGTTATTGCCCCGTTTGAAACTGCGTTTTTTAACACGAAGCCCCACGCCCGTTCCCCGGCGATATGTGCGCAGAGATTCAAACCGCCCCTGATCCGTACCCCGAAATTTGGACAGTCATTGATTGAAATTCGAGAGTGTGAAATCAAAATCATCACACAAATCGCAGAGTTGGAAATCAAGTTTTCGGACAGATAATATAGTTTGCATCCACAGACCGGACAGATAATGCTATAATATCTGTATTTGAAATCATTTCTCTCTGCAAAAGGAGGAATTATCAATGGCAAACAGCAGTAATCGTGGGGGTTCACGTCCCCTACCGGTCAAGCGCGAAGTGATTATGTTTTCGTGATTTTTGTATTTGTTTTGGTCTGTAGCAAAATGTGATACAGACCTCGCGGAACTGCATTTTGTTCCCATCCTTAACGATCGTGCCAGCGGTCGCCCATCTCGGCAGTGATCTTCGAGTGGCACGGTGTGCAGAGCGCCTCAAGATTGGAGTCGACATGCGTGCCGCCGCGAGAGAGCGGAAGTCTGTGATGGACTTCGGTTGCAGGGGCATAGACGCCGCGCTTCAGGCACTCCTCGCAGAGAGGGTGGGCGGCGATGTATCTGTCACGGATGCGCTTCCACGCACGGCCGTACCGTTTCTTCTCTACAGGATCGCGGTCGTACTGTTCGTACTGCTTGTCAATGAGCTTCTGATGCTCCTCGCAGTAGCGGCCGGGCACCAGCTTCGGGCAGCCGGGATAGCGGCAGGGCGTTAAAGGTTTGTGCGGCATGGCTGCCTCCTTTCGGGCATAAAGAAAGCCCTCGCGGGTTTGGCCCCGTGAAGGCTCTCCGGATTCAATTTTCCTATTGTAATGATACCACATTCGCCCTGTGCGAAATAGTGCGTTTTACTGCGCCGACAAGATTTCCTCTACTTTTTTCAAAGCATCGTTGTGTACCTCATAAACGTGACGCACCCGGAAATCCATCTCCACGGCAATCTGTTCCCAGGACTTATAGCAGAGGTAGCGTCCTTCCAGCAGAAGCTGACAGTCTATATCGTCCACGGCTTTGATGGTCTTCACAAGGTCGCACTTGATATCCACCAGAGTGTCAATGTCGCGGTTGATCTCCGCTTCCAGATCCACGATCTTCGCAATGGCGTCCGCCATCTGGGAGTTGCCGGGGCTGGGATTGTGGGGCATCCCGGTCAGGCGTGAGGTACACTTGGTGGCGAGGTCGTTCAGCAAAGCGATTTGGTCGATCTTGCTGTTGATGCGGTTATCCAAGCGGAACGCCTGGGACAGATACTCTTTCGCCTCCATCTCACGCCACCTCCTCGCGCAGCATCCGAAGCAGCGTTTCTCCGTCGACGGAGGTCAGCAGCGTGTACCATTCGGAGCGGAAAAACCGTTCCACCTCCGACTTGTCCTGCAGCGCCGGGGTGTATTTTGGATTTCGCTCCAGCGTGCGCAGCGCGGCGCGGTAGTCATTCGCGGCCTGTACAATTATCGCGTTCGCCAAATTTTCATAGGGTGTGTTCATGATCTGTACCTCCGATTATTTTTTGTTCCCTCGGATTGGCACGGATTGTCATAGATTGTCTTAGATTTGCAGGTCCGCTTTTACGGCGTTGATGAGAGCCGCCTGTGTGCTGTCCTTTTGCGAGAGGGCTTTTAGGATGCGCTCGTCGATGGTGCCTTTGGTGACGATGTGCTGCACCACAACGGTATCCGCCGTCTGGCCCTGTCTCCACAGACGGGCATTGGTCTGCTGGTAGAGTTCCAGCGACCAGGTCAGCCCGAACCAGATGAGTGTGGAGCCGCCGGACTGCAAATTGAGTCCGTGTCCGGCAGAGGCAGGATGAATCAGCCCCACAGGTATCTCTCCGGCATTCCACCGCTTGATGCTGTCGGCCGTGTCCAGCTTGGAAAACGGGATGTGGAGTTTGTGCAGGCACTCGGAGATTCTGGCGAGGTCATGCTTGAACCAGTAGGCCACCAGCACGGGTTTCCCGTTTGCCGCCTCAATCAAATCCTCCAGCGCATCCAGCTTGTGGTCATGAATATGGATTGTGCCGCCGGTGTCGGTGTAAATGGCGCCGTTGGCCATCTGGCAGAGTTTATTGGAGAGGGCTGCGGCGTTTGCGGCTATGATATCGCCATCCGGAAGCTGTAGCACGAGGTCACGCTTGAGTTCATCGTAGTGCCGGCGCTCTGCATCGGAAAGGCGGACGGTGTATTCGCTGCTGATGAGCTCAGGCATCGGCAGGTAGTCGGTGGACTTCATGGAGATGGTGATGTCAGCGATCTTGTCATATATCCGCTGTTCCGCACCGGGCAGTGGCTTGTAGCTGAATACTACCTGTCCGTTGCGCTTGTCAGGCGTGAAGTAGTTAGTACGGTACTGCCCGATGAACCGCCCGAGCCGCTGGCCCATATCCAGCAGACGAAACTCAGCCCACAAATCCATAAGGCCGTTGGCGGACGGTGTTCCGGTGAGGCCGATGATGCGCGTTACCTTTGGCCGTACCTTCATCAGCGCACGGAAGCGTTTTGCCTGATAATTTTTGAAGGAAGACAGCTCGTCCACCACAATGGTGTCGTAATTGAAGGGCAAGCCGCTGTCCTCAATAAGCCACTGGACATTTTCGCGGTTAATTATGTAGATGTCGGCGGGTTTCAGGAGCGCCGCTCTCCGTTCCGGCTCAGTGCCGACCGCTACGGAACAGATGAGGTTCTGCAGGTGATCCCATTTCTGGATTTCTGCCGGCCAAGTACCGGAAGCCACTCTGAGGGGTGCGACCACAAGTATTCGGTGGGCCTCAAAGCTGTCAAACAGCAGGTCGTTTAAGGCGGTCAGGGTTATACTCGTTTTGCTCAACCCAAGCCCATATCAAGCAGAACTGCAGCGGCTTTGTGCGTTTCGATAAACGAAACCGCATAGCTCTGGTACTCATGAGGTATGAACTTCATCAGGCATCACCTCCCATCGAGTTTAGAAAACTTAGGCATACCATCTGGGCATCTCACGTTCGGCAAGGTCAAAGATGAAGTCTCGCCCCTTCGGGGTCCATAGCAGCATAAGCACCTCGTGGCCGTTGTTCAACTTCACATAGCGCGGTAAAGCAAGGCTGGCTCCAACGTAGCTGGTATAAAGGCGCCAAGTGTCAGAGCCGTTCGGTTTGTACTGCACCCGGCAATCCTGGAGAAACTGGTTCAGCGTGACAGCGGTCGTTCCTAAGTCTTCAGCAATCTCTCCGATTTTGTACAACTCAGCCGTGTCCGTCTGCCCTTCATACTTGGCGGCAGCTAGTTGCAGCACCTTGTTTTGTGATTCAAGGGCTTCCCGCGTTTCCTCGGCGGCCACAAGAGCAATCAACGCGTCTTTGTAGTTTCTTGGAACAAGCCTGCGCTCCATTTCGTTAAAAGCCGCAATGTACGCTTTTTTAAACTGCATTGCCTTTTCGCCGGTGTAGCCCATGACCAGTAGCGTAAAGCCGTCACGAGTCATGAGGTATTCACTATAAGTCTGATGGTTCTGCGGATCGGTGCGGTGGGTATGCTCAAAATTGAGCCGTCCCCATTCAGGGTCACCATCTAAAATAAAGCGGGTGCCGCGGAGTACGTTTTTATGTTCTTTCTCAAAAACCCACGTGATGTCAAGGCTTGATACGACGGCTTTGCCATCACGCTCGGTCAGGCCGAGATTGATAAGTTGATTATCCATTTTGTATATCCTCCAATATTTTGGTTATTTGTTCAGGGTCATCCAGCACATAGACTTTGAAGCCCAGTTCGGTAAGTAATCTGTGCCTTGCGACCTGTAACGGCCTCGGTTTTTCTCCCGGCGCTTTCACTTCCACGAATGCCATCCTGCCACCCGGAAGGAGCAGCAGTCTGTCCGGCATTCCGTCAAGGCCGGGAGATACGAACTTGGGTGCGATGCCGCCGGCGGCTTTGACCTTATGCACCAGTTTCTGCTCTATCAGTTTTTCTCTCATATTCCATCACCTCAAATGCTAAGGTCTTCGCCGCCTCAAGTGTTTCTATGCGGTGGTTCTCCCACCACTGATATGGTTCGCCGTCAATACTGACCGTGTAATACTCTTTACCGCGAAAGCTGTCCTTTACCGCCTTTATCCTGCCACGCGTTTTGGATAGCTCCATCACAAGGGATGACGTTTCCTCCCACTGCTTTTTCAAGAACGCCCGCCTCCGTGCCTCTTTGCGTTTTGCCTCATCATCGCGTTCCTTTGCCGCAAGCAGATCACTGGACATCGTGCCGTCGCATACACAGCCGACATGGAATTTGTCCGGCCACTGCGGGTGAACCATGACGTGAACATACTTGATACGGTCGTAATCGCAGAGCTCACAGGTAAAGTCGGTGTCCGGCATCGTTATGACTTCTTCGCAAAACCATCCATCACGGGGCGCACCGATGGAATCCAGTCTTGCGATGCATCTCTGCGAATATCCGCTCATCCTTTTTCCTCCGTTCTGATCCACTCTTGTAACGATAGTAACTATCTTTTAGGGAAACACTAACTACGTATAGGCCCTTTTTATTCGCGTATCCCCAAAACTTAAAATCATACATATAAAAGGTTGTGTTCAAAATGTGCGCGTTGAAAGCGGTATTCTCGTTACATGAACTCTTCCGCCTCGGTCTTGGCATCGATTTTAAGGCATATCGCGCGGACGTTGACGCCCTGAATGCGCTTTTGAATCTGGCAGTTGTTCTCGCCCTCCGAATCTGAGAAAACCTCGATGTAGTCCCTGTCTCGAAATCCCTTGATACACTTGGTATAGACAAACCCGGCTTCGTCCAAAGTCTGTCGCAGCACCGACGCGATAACGAACACATGACGGGCTTCGGTTTTTCCATAGCACGGAGATACCACTGTATCGAAACGGCTCTTGTTCTCGGCTATCCAGCCTTCGACAAAATGCCATGCTCTGTCAATGGAATCTTCCTTCTCCAGAGATTTGCAGTTGTGCAGCAGCGTCATACCGAGTTCCACCGCCTCCGCTATGGCGTCCGTTTCACTCATGCCAAATATGGACTCAGAGGAGTATCGGTCGGCAAGGGCAAGTGCCGCGATGTTGTCGAGGTGAGCGCCGGGGTCGCCGATGTCCAGCATTTCAAAGGAGCTTTTCAGTTCACTGCGAAGCCGGCTGTAGTCGCCGCTCAGTTTGCCTTTTACCACCAGCACCTTCTCAATGAGAAAGCGAATGAACTTCTCCCCGGCAAAGCCGTAGTTGTCCTCGCTGATCTGATGGACGTACCGCCCGTACTCCACGTCCTCAATGGGCTGACCGTAAACTTCCAGAACACGGGTGTTGACCCCGTCCATAGAGGTTTCGTTGGTAATGGGCTGTTCTCCGGTACTGATGATGCTGTTGAGCCAGGTTTGGACTTCCTGCAGACCGCCGTTTTTTGCACCTCTGGTTTTGCCGTAGCCATTACCCAGAGAGTACACAATGGTGGAGGAGGACAGCCTCTTTTCGTTCAGCACCTGCAGTTCGTCCAGACCAAGCGGCAAATGCTTCAGCGTTCCAGCTCTGCGTTCCAACCCGACTGCCGTGGAGTTGAAGTTGCCCATCAGCTTCAGCGGGTCGCCCCAGATGGAAAGCGCAAACTTCAGCATGGCGGTCTTGCCGCTGCCGGACGCATACCAGAAGTGGAGATTGATAATTCTGTTTTGAAGCGGACTCAGCATCGGAGACACAAAGGAGCCTGCCAGCATCGCTCTTGACACGGGCGAACCCCTCAGTGCTTTCGCTGTTTCAAGCCACACACCGAAATCACCATGCGCCGTTAGCGCCGGGAGTATCTCATCACCGTCGTCACCGTCAAAGATGATCTCGCCGTCTGTGACATAGGGGTAGAACTCTTTCCCAATCCATCCGATACGGCTCACACTGCGAATAAAGGGAATGACGCCGCTGTTCTCGGTTTCATAATCGGTGAAGTAGCGCACCATGCCCTCGGAGTTATCGGAGGAAACAAGCAGACCGCTGTCGGCAAACTTTACAAGAGAGGTTTTGTTAAACAGGCTTGATCTGGGAGCGCGGAGCGTTTTCCACTTGCCGTTTCTCATGAATGCGATCTCCATCATTTCCAAGCCACTGTCGATATTTTCAAGCCGGGAGGTAATGACCACCGGCTGATGGCAGAGACAGACTTTGACGGGATTGCCGTTAAAGAACGAGGTGGAGATAATGCCTTCATCGATGCTGATTTGATAATCCTTCGGTTCCACAGCGCCGTGCAGGTCTATCCCGTCAAGGACGATTTCGCCCTGTACCACGTCGAACTCCGGCTCGACTGCCTTGTTAGCCGTATACTTGACTGCATTCTCAAAATCACGGACGCCTACGCCGGATGTTCTTATTAGCTGTTTCAGCCTTGCGTACAGAGCCGGGGCATTCTGCTTGGCGTAAGCCGCCAGATGCAGAGTGCGGTCTGCAAGCGCCTCGTCGCCGTCGAGTTTCTTTTTACTGAGAAGCAGATCAAGTTGCTCTTGCGGTGACAGCAGCGCGTGAACTACCGGGGCCTTTACTCCGCAGCCGCCTACGGGACAGTCAAAGCAGAGGGTATCCTGGATATACCGGCAGGTGACCGGGCGCTTGACCTTCTGCGACCGCTGAATCTTCCGTTCCGTTTCCTCGACGGAGTAACCGTCATACAGGGCGCTCCACTGGTGAAACAGTTCCGTGCCGTCCGGGACGAGTGAAATGTTGTCACACATGGCTTTCCATTCCGGCTCGGTCACACCGTTTGGGTCGTTCGTGAGCTTCTGCACAAATAGGCAGCGTTCCATAATCCGCTGCGCACTGCCGACGGTTTCTGGGTCTGCCTCAAATGGCTCTCTGTCGAAAGATGCCGGTTTTACGTAGTATTCGTTGAAATCGGCAAGCGTGTACCGTGGACCGTCAAAGGTCAGCACATTGCAAGGCGCTGGCTCTTCCAACTTGTGGTTCAGACTGCCGGGAGCGCGGAACATATGAGAGAGGTTATACACGTTGTCCAGTTTCCAACCGAGCTTTGAAGCCTCTGACATCAGCAACTTACCGAACCCCCGGAGCAGCCCCTTTGCCCGTTCCCGGGCTTCGTCATCCGTGAAGGACACGGGAGTGGCAAAGAGGTAATAGCCGTAGATGCCGTAGCCGGAGTCCACAAAGCCCGTGGGTTTTATCTTTATTCCGTGCAGAAATGCTATGGCGGCATCTTTGTCCGGCGGCAGATTGGTTTCCTTGTGCGCGGGACCGAGGACGTCGACGTCGGCAACAAACGCAATGAGCGTGTCCACATCATCGTCTTCGCCACGGAGGTGCGGCGGCAAATCGGCTCTTCTGGGGTTGGGACTGATATACACATTCTGGCTTTTGCCGAGTTCCGTGACGCGGTCATAAGCCTCATCCGCCGGGATACGGTAGTGCTTTTTATCCGGCAGCGTTGTGTAAATGGTCTCCGAGCCGAAGAGCTTATAAAAGTCGCGGTTTTCCATATCGTTTACACCTGTCTTCCTCACTGACGAACTTTATCGTCATACCTTTCACACTTGCACGGTCGAATTCCGACTCCATGCCTGAACTCAGACTGTCTCCGCATACCCACACCTCGCTGCATCTGTCCATGAGCGCGTTGCCGAAAGCCAATCCGAGCCTGCGCTCTTCCGGGTCGTTATCGTCCATGAACTGCGGATACAGCAGATGCGGCGCTACGGGGATATAGCCTTTCTCCACGGCAATGCGGCAGTATTCTCTTGCCGCCTGCACATTGGCCGTGACATTCCCGGAGTATGGACTGCAAATATACACGAGCGGTCGGCAAGATTGCGATGCGCGTTTTTCTTTTTCTACATTGGTCATTGCCTTATAAGCGGTGGGGTCGTAGTAGCCCTCGCTGTTGAATTTGTTTATACTCATGTAGCCGTGCCTCCTTGCATTTTCTTAAGTTTCATAAACGCTTGTAGAAAATCGGGTCTGAATAACCCGTATTCCTCAGATTCAAGCCAGATTGTTTTATCATCGCCCGATGTCAGCATGATGTTGGCGTCGTCTATCACCTTAAGAAACTCGGAGATGGGTTTTTGGTTAGGACACAGCTCATTCTCCGTCATGCCGCACCTCCAGAACCTTGCCGAGCAGGTCATCTACGAAGAGCTCGCATTCCTCCGGGATGAGTTCACGTACATCCTCGATATCAAAGTCACCGAACAGCTCTCCGATAACGAGGCTGTAACCCAAATCGTCCAAAGCGTCCACAAGCCGCGCAACGGCATCAAAGCTGATATCGCTCATGCGCATCATTTTATCGGTGCATTCCGCGCAGTTGATGTCCGTCCCGTAGGGGTTTTCCGCTCTGGCGAAGATCAGTTCCCGCAGGTCGATTGGGATCTCCTTTCCGCATTCGGCACAGCGCGTATAGGTGTTTCCGGCGGTAACGGGACTGCATACGACTGTGCCGTCCTTCAGCTTGTTCCTGGTATAAATCATGTTCTCTTCCTCCGCAATTTCGTGATAAACGGAAATTCCGTCCTCACCTCGTACAGGACAGGCAAGGACGGAAACCGTACCGTTATCAGTCTTTTTTATAGAAATCGCATTCATAGCCGTCGGCGCGGAGGACAAGACCGGGAGCCCAGGGCGGCACTCTGCCCATCTGTTCGCAGACCGCATCAAGGGACATGGCTCGGTCGGCTTCGATGATAACTTCATCATGAACATGGGCAACGATGTCACAGCAGCGGAGTGCTTTTATGGAATGGCAGAGGATGTCCCGACTCGTTGCCTGAACGATGTTTTCCACCAGCTTGGGACCGTAAGTTTCAAGCCGCTCCCACTTTTTCGTGCCGCCGGTGCCTTCATAGGTGATGGACTCACCGCCGAAACGGTTCTCTCCGATGCGGGGCTTCACATAGGCAAGCCGTCTGCCGGACGGGAGCGTAATAAAGAGGAATCCGCTCTCATAGGAAAATCTGACGCCGGATGCAGATGCGGTGGTCTTGCCCTTGATGGCAGTCTTTGCCGCACGGTCGACCGCCCACCAGAACTTGACGATGTTGGGGTTGGCTATCCGCCATGAGTCCACGATGGGCTGAAGTTCGTGTTCCTTCAGTCCCATATCGAGAGCACCCATAGCCTTGAGCGCACCCACGGAGCCGCCGTAGCCGCAGGCCAATTCTGCGACCTTGCCTTTCTGCCGGAGCTCGCCGTTCACGCCGTGCTTTACCACGGGGACGCGGAACATCTGCGAGGCTGTGGCGCAGTAGATATCTTCGCCTTTGGCGAAAGCAGCCGACTTCCATTTCTCTCCGGCAAACCACGAAATGACTCTCGCCTCGATTGCCGAGAAATCCGCCACGATGAACTTTCTGTCGTGCTGCGGAACGAACGCAGTGCGAATCAGCTGAGAGAGCGTGTCAGGGATATCCTCATACAGCATTTCCAGAGCGTCATAATCACCGCAGCGTGCAAGCGCCCGGGCCTCGGACAAATCCGGGATATGGTTCTGGGGTAGATTTTGCAGCTGCACCAACCGTCCTGCAAACCGGCCAGTGCGTGAAGCACCGTAGAACATAAACATCCCGTGGGCGCGGCTGTCGGTACAGACTGCGTTTGCCATTGCCGTATACTTTTTCACGCTACTTTTCGCAAGCTGCTGCCGCAGTTCCAGCACGGGAACAAGCTCCGCCGGAGCGGTCTTCAGCCTTGCGGACACTTCCTTTTTGCCGAGGGTGTCTATTTCCATCCCGTTATCCGCAAGCCAGCCTTTGACCTGCGCCACGCTGTTGGGGTTTTCAAGTGCGGTCAGCCGCCGCATGGATTCAGTCAGCCGCTCCCCGGATTTCTTATCCAACGCGAGGCAGGCGTTTACAAAAGGCATATCCACGCCGATGCCTCTGTCGTTTATGGTTTGGTCAAGGGCGTATTCATCCCACACGAAATCGGGTACCGTGAATTTCGTGAGCTTCTGCTGAATCTGCATCTCGACTTCTACATCGCGCAGATTGTATGATTTGAACAGCGCCCATTTATCCGGGGCGTCCGAGGGCAGATTCCTCGTTCTGCCGCCGTTGGCCTTTGTAGGAGCGCAGGGTTGACAGAAGTATTTGATGAGTTCCTTGCCTTCGGTCAGCTTTTTCTTCTCAAGACCGAGTATTTCACCGACTCCGGCAAGGGAGAGTGGGAGTCCAAGATATGCCGCCCAGGTCATGGAGCAGCGCCATGATGCCGGGTTCAGAAACCGGGCGCACTCCTTTGTCAGAGGGTGATTGTCATAAAACGGGTCGAGGCTGACGCCAAGGTCGGACAGATGGCGTGACAGGCACACCCGTTCAAAATTGCAGTTGTGCGCCCATTTGAGGACGGCATCGTCGGTGAGCGCGTCAAGGACATCCTGCGGGATGCTTTCACCCTGCAGCAGGTCGACCACCTGTACTTCGCCGCCGTCCACGCTGTAGCCAAAAAGGATGATCTGGAAATCTGGGGACTCGGCGTACTTATACACGCCGCATTTTTGCAGATTCACGCTGCTGTAGGTCTCAATATCTATCTCAAGGGTATTCATGTGTTTTTCCTCCATAGAGAAGCGGCGGAGAAAGACCGTCTCCCTCCGCCGCCTGTTCAGATTACTGCTTATCTTCGTTTTTTCTGCGCTTTTTCTCCCTGCGCTCGTCAATGGCAAACCTGATGATTCCGACAAGGTTGCCGATAAAGGTTCCGACCACCGCGCCGAAGCACACGGCAAGCATCATAGACTGGATTTCTGTCATGATGTACGCCCTCCCTTAACCGAGGAAGTCTTCGTCGGCTTCAGTCTGGTAGCCGTCATTGAAATCGTCCTCCGCCTTGGCCTTGCCGCCGAGGGATTCGCCGTCCTTGATCTTCTGAATGTTCTGAAGACCGCAGGCGATGCCTTTGTTGCCGTTGCTGTTAAAGGCATAAAAGCTGAGTGACACACGGGCATACACGCCGGAATAAATCTCCGAGGTGTCGAAGATGGGCTGGCAATGGATGTCCACAACACCGGGAGCGGTGTTGCTGTTGGCGTTCACGAACCAGCAGCCCTTGTAGGCTTCATCGTCCGGGCGTTCGGCATCGCCGTCTCTAAGAGGTGTCTTCAGTGCAGAGAGCGGAGGCACGGTCTTGCCGTTGCCTTTCAACTTGCCCTGACCTTCCTCATAGGCCGCCTGGATGGCGGCTTTGATCTTGCTGACGGTGACGGTATCGGACTTGGGGATGAGAACGGAGGTGGAAAACTTGGGTGCGCCGCCGTTGATGGACTTGGCCTGCCAGATATTTGCGTAAGAAAGCCGGGCGAGGCCGGTTACTACTTTTGTGGGGTTAACAGAATTTGTCATGATAATAATCTCCTTAATTTTCAATAGGGTCGGCGAAGTCGTCCGCCGCCGTGTTCAGTTCGTTACGCTTGTCCGATGCCGGAACAAGCACGGGCTTGCCTTCGGGCTTGCAGGTCAGCCCGCCGAGGAGTTCATCAAACTTTTTCCTGCCGAGAAGCGTCGTCATTGCGGTGATGCCGAGCAATTTGTGTTCATAGGGATCGTACCCGGCATCGGTGACCGCTTTCGCCGCAGCCTGTTCATCGGTGTACTTGCGGTTGCTCCTGCCGGCGACTACTTTCCAGCCGTCGAACTTCGTGCCGGAGAGCGCCTTCGCGAGAGCGTAATCCTTGACGTCGGACGCCCAGGAAACCAGCTCATCGACCTTGCCGAGGATATCGGCTATCTCGCATATCTGCAGCAGTGCCGGGTCGGTGAAGTCGTACACGGCAAGCGCCATGTTCGCTTCGGCTCTGGCTTTGCATTCGGCTTTCGCCTTACAGAACCGGCAATGATCTCCGGCGCTGTATCCGCCCTTACCGTCCCAGGCGAGTTTCGCCGCCGGGATGAGGACGGTTTCCGCCCATTTGACAAGCTCGGCTGCGGTTGTCTCCCAGGTCTGCACATTTCCGAGCCTCGGCTGATAGATACTCATCCGCACGGTATCAAACCGATAAAGGGAGTCGAACATCTGCATGGCTCCGAGCGCGTAGATGCGAAGTTGGTCGTTCTCTTCGGCATCGACCTTAACGCCGCGCCCGCTTTTGAGGTCAATAATGTGCAGTACACCGTCCGAAACGATAAGGGCGTCGCAGGTGCCGAAGCACTCCGGGACATAGCGGGAACAGTCAACGCGTTGCTCCACATACACGATGGGGTCTTTCAGACCGTCGGTCTGCTCCATTACGAAGTCGGCATAATCGGATGTGTATTCATCCATTTCCGCGTCATCGCAAGCCGGAGCGTTTTCGGCTCGTCCGAGCCGATGATTGAGTTTCTCCTCCGCAACGCTGTGGGCGAGGGTGCCTTCCGCCGCATAGCTCGACTCGGTGTCCGCAAGGAACTCCGTGAGCCGTGCCGACGGCGGGCAGGCGATCCATCTGTGGCTTGCCGAAGGAGAGAGGAGGGCGTGACTCATAACAGTGCCCTCGCTTCCGTCATGAGTTCTTCATAGAACTCGGTTTCGACCTCGGACAGCTTTTCACAGCCATAGCTTTCAAGCAGCTTTTTTACCTCCGCCGTTTTTCCGCCGCGGGATACCTCCGCCAGCAGAGCGCGGACTTCGGCAAGCTCCGGGGCCTTCTTCTGAGGTGCTTTGGGAGCGGGACTGCCAACCTCATCTGCCCTGAGCGCCGTACTCAGCTTCGTCACGCTGCCAGCCAGCGAGGTGAGTTCTGCGATTACACGCGCCAAGGTTTCCGCGATGTTGACCAGTTCGCTCCCAATTTCTGTGATTTTCATTCGGTTTACCTCCGTTTCTTTTTTGTGAGAGGTTTGTCCCTCTCCACCTCGTACAGGACAGGTAGAGAGGGAAACCGTACCGAAACGCAGAAATTATTCGAAATAGTTTTTGAGAGCAGGATTTTCACGGAGCGTCCGTGCGAGCTTCTTCACGCGCTTTCGGATAGCGCCCTCGCTTAAGCCGCACTCTTCGGCAATCCTTGCCTTGGTTTTCTCACTGAGAAGCTCGTCCCACAGATACCGCTCTTCCGAGGTAAGGGAGTCAATGGCGACGAGGATAGCTGAGGACTGCTCTTCTGCGATGTATGTAGCCTCGATATCGAAGCATTTGTCCTCAAGTTCGAACAAGACTTCTGTGCCGTCATCGTTGAAGCCAAGAGGCTTGTCCAGATCAAGGGTGCGGCGCATATATACGGAACAGTAATCACACTTGCACTTGCAGCTGATGCCGTTGGTGGCACGGTGTGGTGACTCGCAGTATTTGCAGTTGGGGCAGGTTTCACAGGTTACTGAGCAGGTTGCTGCTAAAGTCTGGCCGATGCAAATGTTTGGTTTCTCCTGTGCACGTTCCTGACTCTTAAGGTCGGCGGCGTTCGCCTTGTGGGTATCGTCACCCATTGTGTTTCTGGGGAGGCGTATCGCCATCTCTCGGTCGGGGCTGTAGTACCAGCGTTGAACGAAGGGGTTGTCCGCTGTGGGTGTTTCTGTTGGGGCGAAGCACTCCTGTCGGGTGCATTCGACCGTCTCGCCGCTGGGGCGCATACGGTAGTAGTGGCGGTAGTGGAACTGTTGATAGTTTTTCATGGTGTTTCCTCCTGTGATGCCGCCGAGGGTGGGCGGTGGAGGGAACAAAAAGAGGGTCTGCATCCGATGAACACAGACCCCGTTTCGCCGAAAATGGGCGCACGAAACTAAAGTGATGGCACATCGGAGCTCCGAGAGCGGTCGTTATCACCGTTCCGGGAACCTCTATGTAACCCCCACCGTCTCATGGCCACTCGACGATGTGATATATTGTCAGAGCCGTATAATCCGCGGCTCCTACGGACACTGAATCGAGAAGGACAAATTCATTTAGGCAAGAATTATTCTGCGAACACAAATATGAAACGTACAAAATGGGTAGTTTTTTTCATAAAAGTGTGATAGAATATAAAGTTAAATCGGTATGAGCTTGTCCTCTTTTCGGAAGTCGATGTTTTTCTCGTCGACTTCTGTATTCATTATAGAAAATCAGTTCGGTAGAACCCGGTAGCGTTGGGTAGCCTTCGGTAGGCTTGGGTAGGAGGAGTAAAATGGAGTTTTCTGAATTTGCGAATCTACTGCACCCACTAATCGGTGGTAAGAGCAGTACTCATGCGTTTGCGAAATCTATATTTGAAGCAATCGTTACAGATGAAGGTACGGCTGCCCTTGATGAGCGTGAACCCGAAACATATAAGGCATACTTTAACGGGAATACGAAAATAACGAAGTTAGCCAAAGACATCACTGCTTACATTGAGCCGGAAGAGTTTATCTGCTACATTGAGCAATTTTCAGATGCCGCCGTACAAAATCTGTGCGTCGCTTTCCGTCAGTTCTTGCCGGATATCAATCTACACAACGCCGGAGAAGAGCTTGCGAACTTGTTCGTGGTCATAATTACTGATGCCGCAACAACAAAGAAAAAAGGCACCCCGAAGGGCGCCAATAAATCTACTGCCACCAGCGGCAGCCTCAACGATAGAATCCTAAAAAGCGGAGCTGCGCTGACAGATGCCTGGAGTTCTGCTGTTAACCAGTTGCTGGATGACGACAAACGACTGTTGGAAAAGTTCAAATCTGACAGTGATGATGTACTCCGATACATAATTGAACACGATCCGTCCGGCGAGTCCACTTCCATTACTCTCGCTGATGAGATTGCCGCCATAGATAGAACCTGGCAGTTTGATTTGCGGAAAATAAAGAACACCGAATTACGAGGTCTTGCGATTGACACCCTCAAGGTATTAGATGAGTACACTTATTACCTTTCAGACAAGTTTTTAAGGGTAATCCCCGACAGATGTGTCCTTTGGTTCCGTAATGAATCTCTTGAAGAAGGAAACCAACTCCGTGAAGTATTGCGCCCCCAAACAATAAGGCTACGAAAAGAGTTGGCGGCTTTATATAGAAAGCTGTTTCCTATCCCGGAAGACAGCACTACGGAAGATGAAGAAACAATAGAGGCGGAGGTCGTGGATGACAATGAGCCATCAGGTGCCGCCAAAGAGGATAAAAAAATAACCGTTATTCAGCACCAGACGAATGTTGTTCAAAACGGAGAGAAGAACATTAATCTGACGAATAACGGCACTGTCAATATAGAATTATGAGGAGGCGCCTATGGACAAAGAAATAGCGGTAAGAGATGTGGCGTCCCTTACGGAGCCGACCGTTCAGCAAACTGGAGAAAAGAATGTCAGTATTACAAATCAGCCCGGTGGAACGGTCAATGTTATCAGCAACTATTATCCGAAGAACAACGGGGCCAATGCCGAAGATGTAATCGCAGTGCATTCCTTCAGTAGTGAGTACTATCAACTGCTTGTAACCTGCGAAGAGAATGTCTTTGCAGATGACATTATTACAATTACTGAGAACCGGGCGCTGACAAAAGGTATTGTCCCATCAGAAATTTTTGAACGATGCTCATCCCTAACGGAAACGGGCATCGAGGAGCTGAAGACATTTCCGGCAATCATCTGCCAGGAAAACACCGAACTTAAAGGGAAAGCTAACCCCGCTCAGTGGGCATTGTTCGGATATATACGTAGGGTTCAGAAGGTCGGGAGAAACATAAAGGTTGTTTTTAAGGGTCTAACGCCGTTTAAACAACAGATTCTTTGCGATAAGAAAAATGCGGTCTTTTTTGGGCTTAACATGGACTGCGCTATTACCGACCTGAACTACAGTGCGTGGTCGGTTCATAAAGTTAATGTATTCGAGGCTCTGGATGAAGCCGGAATCCCCGGAATTCCAAGACCTATGTAAGGAGGTGCCTTTATGAGCAAAATTTCATCAGAGATTATCCGCATCGATTTGTCAGACGCAAGCTATAAAGGCACTAACACCTCTATCCCCGAGTTGACCTATGTGAATTTCTTCTTCGGCAACAACGGCACAGGAAAATCCACCGTGGCGAAGGCCATTCAAAGCGGTACCGGCGTCACATATGCACCAGGAAGAACCTTTTCTGATTACTTGCCGTTGGTCTACAATCAAGCTTTTATTGACGAGAATTTTCGGAACTACCGTAATATGCACGGCGTTTTCACGCTTAACGCCAAAAACGATGCTGCGCAAAAACTGATTGACGAGAAGACTACCGCTCGTGGTGAAGTACGCAAGGCAAAAACTGCCGCTACAGAACTTCGAGACAAAAAAGTGGCAGCCCGGACAAAACTGCAAAAGGATTTCTATAAAGATTGCTGGGATCGAGAAGAATCGTTTCGCACAGAATTTGAGAAAACGCAGGAAGGTAAGGGAAAATCCAAGCCTTTTACGGAAGAAGTAATTCGTCACGCACCCAAAGATACGGATATAGAGGAACTTCGGCGTCTATATGATTCCGCTTATGCCGACACTGCAAAGCGATATGACCGCTTTGTGTCTGTTGAAGATACTACTGTGCTGGATGCACTTGATGGGGTCGATATTCTGTCAACTGTTATTGTTAACAGCGCCACAACAGAACTCGCCGGATTCCTACGCGATATTGGAGCGACACAATGGATGCGTCAGGGGCATGATGCCTACACCGAACACGCAGATGGTCGTTGCCCCTATTGCAAAAGAAAACTCGATGACGATTTTGAGCAGATTGTAATCGACAGCTTCGATGACAGATATCAGAAAAACATCATGCGCTTGGAAGAATTTCTTGCTCTTTACAGAAAAACGGCAAACGACTTGTTTGTGCCACTGGAAACCTTCCCGAACGAAGTCCATCCCAAGGTGGATGTAAAACCACTCACCGATAAACTTGCTGTTTTGAAAGCGGCAATACAAGCGAACATTGAGGCGATTCGTGGAAAACAAGAGGAGCCGGCAAAGGCCATAGCTCTGACAGATACCGCCCCCATCCTTGCCGAGGTAAAAGAGATTATTTCCAGTTTCAACGCCCTAATCGACACCAACAATACCGTTGTTGATGCCGGGCCAAAGAAAAGGGCTGAATGCACCGATATGGCGTTCTCTTTGCTGGCGTTTCGGCTGAAAGATGTCATCGCGGCTTACAAAAAGAGTGATGCCGATTTAGGCGAAGAGATTGGTGGACTGGAGAAAGAAATCCAAGGTCATACAGCTACGCTCGAACAAATAAGCAAAGAGCTCAAAGCGGCACGAAGCGATACCGTAGAAACGGAAACCGCCAAAGACAGTATCAACCTCATGCTGCGCGATTCCGGGATGCAGGGCTTCAGCATGGAGCCAAAACCCGGCGTAGACCATGTTTATGAAGTACGCCGCCCGGATGGCTCTATTGCCGAGAATTTGAGTGAAGGCGAGAAGAACTTCATAGCGTTCCTCTACTTTTACCACCTCGTGTACGGCAGCAATTCCGAGGACGGTGAGGCGAGGGATAAAATCGTTGTTATAGATGACCCGGTTTCCAGTATGGACAGTGGCTGCCTTTTCATTGTGAGTACGCTTGTGCGGCAGATGATTGAAATCTGCCGAAATAACGCGGACAACCGCAACAGGACGGTCGAGGGTAACTTTATCAAGCAGATTTTCATCCTCACGCACAACGCTTATTTTCATAGGGAGGTTACCTACAGCTATGTTCCAAAGTATGAGTATGTGTCATTCTATTTGATTCGCAAGCTGGACTCGAAGTCATCTATCAAACTTTCGGACGATGTTAATCCCAAGATACCGACCGAGCGGATGAATGTAAACCCCGTGAAAAACTCCTATGCCGCGCTGTGGGATGAGTATAAAGAAGTGAAGTCGACCGTTCCGCTGATGAATGTTATCCGCAGAATCCTGGAGTATTATTTTCTGCAGCTCTGTGGATACGAGGGAGCCACTCTCCGCAAGGTAATTCTGGTGGAGGGTAAAGCCAAAGGCCGTTATAAAGACGAAAACGGGAACTACGATGAAGAAAAGTTTCAACTTGCATCTGCGATGCTCGCCTATATAAACGCAAGCTCCATCGGAATGAACGATGGCATGGATTATGTCGAAGAATGCCTCAATGCCGCCGAATGCAGAAGTATTTTTGAAATGATATTTGACGCTATGAGCCAAAAACAACACTACGACATGATGATGGACACAAGTAGCATTACACAACAAGGAGAGCAATATGGTACGAATCAGCTATAACAAACTATGGAAAATGCTTATCGACAAGGAAATGCAGAAAAGAGATTTGCAAGAGTCGGCTGGCATCAGCTCCGCCTCTATAGCAAAGCTCGGTAAAGGAGAAAACATAACCACCGATATCTTGCTGAAAATCTGCGAGGCATTGGACTGCAACCTTAACGACATCATGGAAACCAAGAAAGATTAACTCAAGAGTACGGTATGCACAAAAAATAAAATAGGTGTACCCTGACAAATGCACAGTTTTGTTGGGCTGTTTCTCTATAACATATAATTTTAGGAGGTAAACATGGCAAAGCTATTTGGGGTTTCAGAACATAATACATTGAATATGTTTCAGGTTGGAACACGTTTTTATTACGGGCGTGACGAATATACTGTCATTAAATCCGGTAAACCCACTTGTAGAAAAGGAGAGCCGAAAACTGATATTTTTATCGGTGCAAGAAGTGACCGACACAGAATTAAAGAATTTAAAATTTCCTTTAAGCAAAGTAACGCCGATTTCCTTGAGAATAAAACTAATGCAGAAAGAGCAGAACAGCTTTTTGGTGAAGATTGGGAAAATATTATTGCTACTGCAACAAACAATCTAAGCAGAGAATTCGCATCTCGGATGCTAATTTACAAATCTGGTTATGGGCGTACCGAAGCTGGAGCAATCACGCTCGGTTGGAAGTTCGAACTACTTAATGTTGAGAGCGGCCAATTAAGTGGTGATATGCATTTGACACGAGACCAGGTTATTGATGTATATTCTGGCACTAATCTCGTAGGCGACAAACGAAATGCTACTGTGGATGGAGAAACCATCGAGGATAGTGGCATTTCAAATTTCATATTATTTGAGGACCGACCTGTTCGAAACGCACAGGAAGCTATTGATGCCCTTATCACTGTAGAAGAGTATGTCGACCTTAATCCTCGAGTGTATTTTGCATGTAAGGCGCTGAACTATCGTACTTTTGCTCGGAAATATGATGGCAACAGACCGCTTGCCGTCTATGTCGACTGGTTTGCCAGAAATGGGAGACTCGATTATATGCTTCGATATGATACGCCATTACTCCAGGGTGGAGATGCGGTGTATAATCATTTGCACTCCGCAATGCGAGAATTGAATATCGAAACAACCGATGATCTGAATCATAACAATGTAGCAGACCCGAGGATTATCCTTGAATAAAAAACAGAGAGGCGGGTTAAGCCTCTCCGTTCTTATTACGCTTCTAATGCTTGCCTAATTGCAGTAGCAATTTCGTATGCGAGATTAACTGGCACGGCGTTACCAATCATTTTATACCCAGTATCCACGGTGTCATATATAAACACAAAGTCATCAGGGAATCCTTGTACTCTTGCAACTTCTCGGACAGTCATCCTTCGATATAAGTCCTCCTGACCTTCAACAAACCTGCAGTCATTCTTCCCATACTTATCCATTTTTGGTGCTTGTGGATGCAACTGGCATTGACGTCCCGAGGCTTGCACAGTAAACGCTTGTTCGTCCCAGCCTTTGACGCGATTTCGGCTCATGAAAATAGTGGAAAACGCTCCTGTAAAATATTCATTATTATTAATCGCGTCTGGGTTGTGGTGGTTTTTATCTCCTGCCGGAACAGCAGTATCTTGCAAGTCCCAAATAATATCCCGCAAGGTGAGCTTTATGTCATCATCTTGAGTAGAGCCTTTCGGAAACACAAATTTAATTCCGAGGTCTTTCCTAAAGCCAATATAGAACACCCTCTTGCGCTCTTGTGCAACACCATAGTCTTTTGCATTTACCAGTGTAACCGAAACATCATAACCACACTCTTCAAACATGGAAATGATATTTTTTACAGCATCAGAGTGCCTATTCGCCAACATACCGCTCACATTTTCAGCCAGGAAAAATTTGGGGTGCTTTGTTTTAAGAATCCTTATGTAGTCATAAAATAACTTTCCTCGATCATCTTCAATTCCGCGAAGTGATCCAGCTTCAGACCAAGATTGACAAGGAGGTCCCCCAATAATCCCATCTACTTCATCGGGGAAATCATCCTCTTGTATATTCCGTATGTCACCACGAATGAGCTTGGTTTTAGGGTGATTAGCTTCAAATGTCTCCCATATATTCTTATCAAATTCGTTTGCAACGGGAATATCAAAACCAGCTCTTTCAAACCCCAAGTCCAAACCACCGCATCCACTAAACAAGCTAATTACGTTCATTTTTATCCTCCCATACCTTTTCATCAATATCAAAAGGTAGGCTATTTTTGTCGCAGAAATCTTTAATTTTTTTCAAAGCCTGGTAGTTAGGAATTGCTTTATCATTTTCCCATCGATTAACTGTTGAAAATGAAACCTCTAACGCCTGGGCAAACTCTGTTTGATTTAAGAGGCATTTTTGCCTTATACCCTTTACTGCTTCGCTTAAGTCCACGCCAAAACCCCCTCCCCATTTATAGCGTTATTATAGCATAAATAAAGCGTCTTGTAAAGGTCTTCAAGGAAAATAGATGCGTTTTACAGCTTGGAAAAGCGTGGTTGTAGTGCAGATAAACATAAAAATTGTTCATTGGTTTCTGTTTTACATACTGAAAAATAGGAATTACTAATTTAGGGATAAAGAGGCTATATTATGAAAAAAGTATGGGCAAATTTTGAAATTGGTAACCCGTGGGTTTACAACGACCTTGGTTGTAGTCCCGGGTTTCTTGTCAATTATTGCAATTGGCTCAGATCGTTTACAGGGAAGGCAGAATTCATTTATATTGCACTATATCTTTTCAATAACCTCGAATTATACAACACCCTACTGGAGCTTGCTGCAAGTGGATGTAAAACAATTGTTTATTCAATCCCCTTGGAGGGGTATGACAATGATAGACCAATATCAATCGTCAAACACATCAATAACGAGAGTATGGGTAGCATGACAAAGCTTGATTTTGCAGAACCGCTTTACAAAGATATTCTTGCAAGCCATAATACGAATTTTGAATTAAGAATCGTTCCTCATATGTATCTTAGAAGTAAGAGAGTTAAAGCATTTTCCAGAGGCAATTTGCCTTATAGTTTACATTGTAAGACATTCCTTTTAAGTTGCAAAGACGGAACAACTTTCGCCGGATTAACTTCATCCAATTTAGCTGTTCGCGATGCTCAAAAAATAGAAATAGCATCTATTATGTCTCTTAGTGATGATGAAGTGGTGTCTGTATTTGACTTTTACGAGGGATTAAAAGATAATTCGATTTCTATTAAGGATTTTGATGAAACGGCAGATTATTCTCACTATCAAACTATACAGCGCAATATTCCTCCGAAATCTCGCCTGATGTACATTGCACCTTTCTATAGGGACTCTGCCTCTCAATTCGAGAAAAATATTGAAACAATCATAGGAAACGCCAAGAACAGGATAATTGTTTGCGCACAGCATGTTTGTGCATTCAACTATTCATACCAAGAAACCTACACGGCACTGAATGCACCAGAAGGGGTTATCCGAAAAGACGGCTTTTTAAACGAGGTACTTAAAAAGGCAAAATCCGGTATACAGACTCAACTATTATCTCAAACTTATGTTGATTCAAGAGGTAGTCATGGCTGCCGAGCACCGGAGAATAAACAGTCCTTTATTAACTTTACATCTGCTGCAAAAGCTGTCAATTGTCAGTACTATGTTAACGAAAGCATTCATAGCAAGTTTATTATTGTAGACGACAATGTTATTATAACAACTTGCAACTTTACTCCTACTCAATTTATTTATCTGCCAAATGTAAATATACCTGATTTCGATAACATTCCTGGGTATTCTTATTCGGGGGTCCATTGCGAATACGGAGTATATAGCGTAATCTCAAATCACGATTTTGCAAATTATATTGCTTCACAATTCCAAAGAATTATAACTCTTGATAGTACACACAGGATGTTCTAATGGCTGAAATTGGCGTTTAGTACTATTATCCCATTCTTCTTTTTTTATGGTCTGGGGAACGTCCTTTTTTGGTTTTCTGTCATACTTCAAAAAGCACTTTGAGCAACAGTTCCCAAAAATGAACTCTTTTTTAGAATGATTTAATTGAAGTGTTTGGGCAGAGCGAATTGAACCTTTTAATTTTTCCTTGTACTCCGTTATTTTTCATAGAACTATTATATTTTTCCTCTTAGGGTATTCAAATTGCGTCTTGAGCCGAGAGTGCTGGAAAACCTCCTTAACGCAGAAAAAGCCTGCGATACAAAGGATTTTGCATACCCCTTTTGAGCAAATCCCTTGTATTGCAGGCTTTCTTGATACGAATAATAAAGGAATTGACCGTAGCATTGTATCAATGCTACGGTCAATGTTTGGTGGAGATGACAAGAGTTAAACTATCTTCAGTAGGCTTTACATTAACCATTTTCTACTCTTGCTATCATATTTCTTAACATATTTTGGATTGTCAACAGAAAACTAAACAACTTTTTTAAGGTTATTCGACTTGAATTGGCAGGGAGTCAGATACCCCAAAGATGAATGAATTCTATGGTTGTTGAACCAGTTAACATAGTCAGCCAGTTGGAGCTTTAAACTTGCCAGGCTTTCAAAGGTTTGTCCGTGAACGAATTCCGTTTTGATAATTTTAAAGGTCGCCTCAGCGACGGCATTGTCATAAGGACAGCCTTTCATACTGAGAGATCGCTGGATTCCAAATGCTTGTAAGGCATCATCAATCAGCTGATTTTTGAATTCGTTCCCTCTATCTGTGTGAAATATTTCAATATTTGTCAGACTTGTTTTCACCGTCGAAAAAGCCTGCGTAACTAATCTGGCGGTTTTGTGGCGTCCTGAACTGTAACCGATGATTTCTCGATTAAACAGGTCTACAAGAACACAAATATAGTTCCAGTTCATGCCCACCCTGACATAAGTCAAGTCACTTACCACGACATTAAGATGAGGACGGTTATCAAATTCCCGGTTTACCAGATTAGCCACTTTAGATTCATTACACTTGTCCACATGTGGCTTAAACTGGGCTGTCGTATAATTCGACACCAAGCTTTCCTGCCTCATAATCCGTGAGATACGTCGGCGTGAAATTTGAAAGCCTTCTTTTCTGAGTTCTACTTTGATTTTTCGTGTGCCGTAGTTATTTCGGCTTGCCAAAAATATATCCCTGATAGCAGCGGAGAGTGCGGATTCATTCGGCTTTGACTTGGCTTCATAGTAGTAGGTACATCTTGAAATCTGAAGGACTTTACACATTGCTGATACAGAGTATTTGTGAACGTTGTTGCGAATCACATCAACCCTCGTCCCATGATCAGCGCTGCTTGTTTTAAAATGTCATTCTCCATTTCAAGCTGCTTGTTCCTTTTGCGAAGTTCGATCAACTCTTGCTGTTCAGGAGTACGGTTATCCTTCTCTTTGAAAGAGCCGGTAGATTCTTCTTGCTGAATCCACCGATCAAGTAATGAGGATGCAATATCATATTCGCGTATGATATCACATTTTCGTTTTCCACTATGATAGAGCTGTACAATTTGTTGCTTTAATTCCGGCGTGAATGTCCGCCGTGCCTTGGTTCGATTTTCATTGGACATGATTTATCCTCTTTTCATTTGCTTTTATTTTACATGCCCTTAAAAAATCTGTCTAGTTTATTGTAGCCTATCCATTTCGATCGACCAATTCAACATTGTTTATATTCGCTAATTTTATTGCATTAGGAGTAAATTCGCTATTTGTCACAACAATACCCTTAGCTGCCCCATAGTAATTAAGACTTGCCTG
>Ga0183096_1001036_pt1 | contig 26959 bp, 19 predicted proteins | sample Biomet5_FD_127791 | JGI IMG/M metagenome (GOLD analysis project Ga0183096, IMG submission 127791) | Microbial communities from bioreactor (seeded with sewage sludge) at LBNL, California, USA - Biofuel metagenome 5 (version 2) (version 3) | ecosystem: Engineered > Bioreactor > Anaerobic >... | reverse complement strand
ACCGTCCAAAAGGCCATTTTTAGCATTGACTTTGCCCCAAATCTCTGACATAATAGCTTGCACTGGTCTTTTGTCGGGGAACAGGCCGAGCGGTTGAAGGCGCTGGTCTTGAAAGTCCTACCCGAGCCAACAAAGCCTTATAAATCAAGGGCTTCGCCGATGTCTGACATCGGCGTTTTGCTTTTTACGGGGTTATTCCGATGGCAGAAGTATTAAGAAAAGGCTGCCATCAGATTTGCGAAAAAATCGGAGGGCAGGCGCTTTCAGAGCGTGGCGATTCTGATGGCAAAGGTAAAAAGGCGTTCCATAATACGAAAATCATCCGAGCCCATACCGAGGAGAAAAATACTGCCATCAGGCCATTGCATAAGCCGGATGGATAATGTGAACCGCCCCCTGTCAAGTAGAGAATTGAAAAAACCGAAGGATGTTGGAGGCAGATTTACAATTCAAGTGCAACAGTAAGGGAGATAAGTGGCTCAGAGGGTAAAAATCCTTTAGAACGAGCTTGCGAGGCAACGAATAAAGGAGAATACCCAATGAGCCACTACGAACATCTTAGCATAGAAGAGCGAGAAAGTATATGGGAGCTTCAGCACGAGGGGAAAAGGCCGCGAGAAATTGGCCGGGAGATAGGCCGGTCAGCATCGACGATTAGCCGGGAATTGAGAAGGAACAGCTATCTGTTTTACGGCAAAAAGGCGATCTATCGACCGAGCACGGCGCAACGGAAGTATGCGGCCGGCGAGAACGGTGCAAGCGGAAGGTGCTGCTGGAGGACGAGGGGCTTCAGAGAGTGGTGGAGCGGCTGATCGTAGAGCAAGGCTGGTCACCGGAGCAGGTAGAGAACCGCCTGAAGATGGAGGGGAGCCAATACCGGGTCAGCTATACAACGATCTATCGATGGCTGCACGCCGGGAACTGCCCATGGAGGCCGGACGCGCAAAGATTCAAGCAGATGGTACTTCATCTTCGGCGCAGGGGAAGGCGAAAGGGTGTAAACGGCGAGATCAGGCGCCAGGGCCGGCGGAATATTCCCCATCATCTGTCCGAATGCCCGGACGCCGCCAATAAGCGAGAGGAGATCGGGCACTGGGAAGCAGACACGATCCAGGGCAAGATCAACAGCGGCTGTGTGGTAACGATGGTGGACCGAAAGAGCCGATTCCTTCTCGGCGGCAAGGTGGACAGAAAGTTCGCCGACGGTGTCGCACAGACGATGTCCAGGTTGCTTTCCTCGGTACCGCCGGAGTACGTGAAGTCGATCACGCCCGACCGGGGAACGGAATTCTCCGCCCATGCGGTTGTGACGGAGCAGGTACATCAAGTCCCGTTCTACTTCTCGCCTCCGCATGCCCCGTGGGAGCGACCGTCCATCGAGGATACCAACGGCCTGCTCCGTCAGTATGTACCGGCGCGTTCGAACCTTACGACGTTGACGGAGGCGGACGTCCGCCTGTACGTCCGCCTCCTCAACACCAGACCCCGCAAGTGCCTCGGTTGGAAAACGCCCGCTGAAGTCTTCTTCGGTTCACTGTTGCACTTGACTTGACAATCTGCCCTGGAAATACGCCTCGACTGCTGCGATCCCCTCCTCCGTAGATGTCTTCCCTTGATGTGGCCTGTAATTGCTCCCCCTTCCGCTAGCAGTGGTTTTGTTAATCCCACTGTCTACTTTAGGGGGAGCATATCATAATGTTGGGCCGGCTTTTTTGTTTGTTCCCGCACTTCCGCCATCTGTGCGGAATCGATCTTTGAGGGGATCGGAAATCAGATATGATAATCCTTATAGTAGTATTCCAGATCCCGATCTGTGATCTCACGGATGGCCTTGCAGGGATTCCCGGCGGCCAGGGTGTTGGGCGGCACGTCCTTGAGTACAACGCTGCCCGCGCCGATCACGGAGTTTTCGCCGATCGTCACACCCGGACAGATCATCACATTGCCGCCGATCCATACGTTGTCCTTGATGATGACTTCAAAGGAATACATTTCTCCGTGCGGACGCAGCTTATGGTGGACGGGGTGGCCGGTGCAGCTGATCAGCACGTTGGGCCCGAGCAACACGCCGCTACCGATGGTGATCTTGTAATCATCAACCAGCGTCAGGTTGGAATTGATGTAGGTTCCGTCGCCGATGGTCACCGTCTTGCCGAAAGCGCACATAAGCGGCGGCTCGATCCACACATCCTTGCCTACGCTGCCAAATATCTTGGGCAGCATCGCGATGCGCTCTTCCGCTTGCTCCGGGCGCAGGTGGTTGAAATCATAGCAAAGTCCCCGCGCACGCCGTTGGGCCGCCATAGCCTCTTCCGTGTCTGTCCACAGCATCCCTTTGGCCTTCCGTTCCTCCATAGTCATACCGATCCCTCCGATTCTGTCAGATTATTGAGCCATTTGTTTTTTGTGTATCGAATGAGTACGACGGGTGTTTTGATGAATTCATCCAGGTTGACGATTACAAATACCGCCAGCGGCGGCAGCTTCAGCACAAACGCCGCGATGCCGCCAAGGAATACGCAGAAGCCCCACATGACCGCCGCATCCACATACAGGCCAAACTTCGTGTCGCCGCCGGACGTGAAGATGCCGTTGAGGGTGGTGTAGGTGATGGCGGCGAAGATGACGTTGACCGAAAGAATCTTGTACATCACGTGAAAGTATCCGAGCGCTTGCTCCGTGAGATTCAGAACGGAGGTTGCTGGGCCTTCCGCCAGCAGCATCAGGGCGCAGCAGACGACGCCTACGGTCACCGATACCCGAAGCAGCGTGCCGGCGTCCCGCTTGGCTCCCGTCAGATCACCCCTGCCCAGGGTATGCCCCAGCAGAATGGAGCCGCCTTCCGCCAGGCCGAAGCTGGCTACGGTAGCGATGTTCTGAACGACGGCAGCCAACGAGTTGGCGGCCACGGCGTCGGAACCCATGCGCCCCATAATCGCGGAGAGCGTGGCCATCGCGCCGCCCCAGACGAATCCCTGTGCCATGATCGGGCAGGTCATGCGAAGATAATCCCGGCGGATACCGTCATTGCGCCGGACGGAGAGGGAAACCAGTTTTGTCTTGCTCCGATCAATCAGGCAAAGCACCAGTTCGATGAGCCGGGAAACCACTGTGGCGATGGCCACGCCCGTAACACCCATGCGGGATATCCCGAGTAGGCCGAAGATGAACACTGCGTTCAGAGCCACATTCACCAGCAGCGTAATGGTGGAGATCAGTAAGCTTTTCCTGACGCGCTGGTTTGCTTTCAGTGCAACCAGATACACCTGGGAAAATGCGGAAAGCAGAAAGGAAACACCCACAACGCGAAGATATACGCCGCCGGTCTGGATGAGCGCTGCCTCGTTGGTGAATATGCGCATAACCAGTTGCGGCAGGCAGATGGCCAGTAGCGCAAACACAGCGGACACCATCAGCGTCAGATTCAGAGCGAAGCGGAAGATGAAATTGGCCGCCTGTTTATCGCCCTTACCCAGATACTGAGCCATCATGATGCCGGTTCCGGAGGTCAGGCCCATGTAGAAAAGGCTCAGCACAAACTGGGGTTGGTTGGCCAGCGAGACGGCAGACAGCTCGGTCTGGCCCACAAAATTGAGCATGAAGGTATCTGCCGTTCCCACCGCCGTGGACATCAGGTTTTGCAGGATGATGGGCAAGGCGATATAGGTCAGCGCCTTGAGAAAGCTTTTGTCTTTCACGAACAGCCCCCTTGTACCGGACAGATGGATACGATATAATTATATCATCCGGCGTATGTAAAATATACTCAGATATGCGCAGGTGATATCCGAATATTCACATTTTGGAGGGTATCATGAACCCTATCATCATTCCGGCGGACAATGATTTCAATTCGACGCTGACCATCGGCACGGAGTCGTTTCCGTTTCAGTTATTTCAGGACAATCTGGAGAACTTTGACGGCGGCTTCGTCAACTGGCACAAGCAGCGTCAGGTTGAGATTTCTGTGCTGCTGGAGGGCAGTGTGAAGGTGAATGTTCTGCAAAAGGAAACCATCGTCAGGCAAGGCGACGGTTTTGTGATTATGCCTGGGTGTCTGCATGCCGTGAAGCCCAATCCGCCGGATGTCGGGCGGTATTTTACCATGATTTTCGATCCTTCCTTCCTCTGCGGCTATTCCGGCAGCTTCTTTGAGAAGTCCTTTTACGCGCCGTTGCGGGACAGTGACGGCGGCTTCTGCGCGATACCCCATGACGCGCCCTGGGCACAGCCTGTTTTTAAATTGCTGCATTGGGTTGCTGATCATGCCGATGATGATTCCAACGCCGGAATGCTTATGATCCAGCGAAAAATCCAGGATGCCTGGATATTGCTGTATCCCCGACTGTCATCCGCATGGGAGCAAACGGTATCTCATCCGCAGAACGGACGCATCTATCTGATGATCGACTATCTGCACCGGCATTACAATGAGAAATTCTCGTTGACATCCTTGGCGAAGGAGCTTCACGTCAGCCGGGGAGAATGCTGCCGCTTTTTCAAGAAGATGCTGCAGATGACCCTTGTGCAGTATCTGACGGAATATCGCATCACCAGGGCTGTGAAGCTTCTCAAGGAAACCTCCATGAACAGTACGGAGATTGCCCAGGCAGTGGGCTTTGGCAGTACCAGCAGCTTCATTGCTCGATTCAAAGAGAAAATGCGGGTGAGTCCAATGAAATACAAAGAAACAATAAGCTAAGAAGCTGCTGAATAAATGGCTCAGTACACAATGACCACGAAGAAATTGGGGAAAAGCAGCAACAAAAGGGACGGACGATGGCTATGGCCCTCTCCTTTTCCGGCATGAAGGCCGGAAGAAGGCAGACTTCCCCCTATTCGGCAACCATAAGTCTTCGTCCGGCCATGGCCAGCGCGTAGAGGTTGCTGCTTGCAAACAGCGCAAACAAACGATTTGAGTTTTTCTGCAGGCCGCGGTACACCGTCTTCCGGAAACCGAATTGGCACTTGACCATTCTGAACGGCCACTCCACTTTACAGCGGATAGAAGACTTGCGGTGCTCGATCAGACGCTCCCAATCGATGGCACTATCGGAAACTCCGGGTAGACTGTGCGGGCGACGGTTGATGCGGTATTCGATGGCGGAAAGGTGACTGTCAGCGAGGATCTCTGCGCGCTTCTGTATGCCAGGGTAGCCCGAATCGCCGTAAACAACCTCGTCATCCGGCCGGAAACCCCTCAGCGTTTTCTCATGACTTCGAAGCACTCGTTGTACCACAGCGCGTTGTCGATGGGCGTGTTGGACGGGATGTGGTTGCCCACCGCCATGAAAAACCCTGGGCAGCGCTTGCCGATGTCCATGCAGCGCTTGACCTCCCGGAAGATATCGTCTCGGCTGCCGCTCAAAAGTACGCGGGTGTCGGCGTTGCCGACGAAGGCGTGAGTCTTCCCGTACTTTTCCGCGATGTAGCCCATGTCGGTACAGGGCTCCAGAACGAAGCCGTTCACGCCGCAGGCGGCGATGTCGTCGATAAACTGGGTGAAGTTGCCGTCGCTGGTGTAGAGGATCAGCTTTCCGGCCTCGTGCAGCGGCTGGAACAGCTTCCTGTAGCTGGGAAAGATGTGGGCCCGATAGAATTCCGGGTGCATAAACGCGCCGTTGGTCCAGACGATGTCGTCGTGCACCATGACGACCGGGGAATCGCACTTGGCCAGCGCCTTGAAGTACTGCAAAATCCAGTCCGCGTAGCGATCGGTGAACGCGCCGAAGGCAGCGATGTCGATGCCCGCTGCGGCGAGCAGCGTATCCCACCCCAGCATTTCAATGAGCCCCGACATCATCGTCACATAGATGCCGGTCATGTTGACCGTGTCCGGATACAGCGCGCACTTCTCCCGGAAGTCGGCGTTGTATTCCGCGATCAGCGCCTGTTCGTCGCGCGGGCCGAGCTTCTCGTCAAAGTCGTAATCATACACGTCCTCCGGATCCTCAAACAGATTGTGGACCTCGCTGGAGAAGTCCACGCCGCCGTCGGCGTAGACGGCGTGCCCCATTTTTGTGCACTGGTCGCCGAAGATCTGGTTATGGGTCAGGATGTTCCAATAGAAGCCATAATCCCAGGCTTTGAGGAAGGCGCTGCCGGCCAGCGCTTGCGTCCGGGCGTCGCTGTGGGCATCCACGCGGCAGCCGGTCACCCGCTCGATCAGCGGCCAGTGCATGTGGGCAGAGTACTCGGTGCGCGGAACGCGATCCGGCGTCTCCAGCCGGAGCGCCGCCATGCCGTTCTGATAGGACATGGGAACCCCTCCTAAAGCGAAGCGATCAGTTTTTACGAACGCATGATACCATAAATTTCGGAGGCATACCACAACAAAACTGGAAGAAGTAAATATATTTCAAGGGTGGTAAATATATTTCCTGTACAGCCGTCCGGGCCGTCATGTACAATGATCGTGACGAGGCGTCATGCCGGAATATGCAAGGAGGTTTCCCGCTATGAGAAGATTCGCCTGTTTCCTATTGGCCGTCCTGATGATGCTGTCGGCGCTCAGCGTCGTGGCGACGGCGGAACAAGTGCCCGCGTGGCAGACGAAGCCCATCACGATCCGGTTTCTGAACCGCTGGGCGGAAGGAGTCGACGCGCTGTACGGGCCGATCACCTCCGCGATCAAGGAGTTCACGACCAAGTACCCCAACGTGACGGTGGAATACGACGCCGTGGCAGGCGCCGACGACGTGCAGTTCTATGAGAAGATGCGCACCGCCGCCGCGACCGGCAACATGTACGAGATCTTTCAGAACTACGGCGGCAGCACGATCCGCTCCTACGTGGACAGCGGGCTGCTGCTCGATCTCACCGACGAGTTCAAGGCCGACCCGGCGTGGCACGACAGCTTCATGGACGTGTTCAGCATGTGGCAGTTCGACGGCATGGAAGGCGTCTACGGCGTGCCTTTCACCTACTTCGCCACGGTGCTCTACTGCAACACCGATCTGTTCAAGCAATATGACCTGCAGATCCCCAAGACCATCTCCGAGTTCGAGTCGGTCTGCGACGCGTTCGTCAAGGCGGGCGTGACCCCCATCCCACGCTCCGGCGAAGGCTGGCGTTGGGCGCACTGGGCCACCGGCATGGCGATGCAGAAGTACGGCCAGCAGCTCTTCTACGACCTGGCCAACCGCTCCAAGAAGTACACCGGCGAGGAAATGATGTCCATCGCTCAGATGTTCCTGGACTGGCAGGCAAAGGGGTACTTCGGCCAGAACATCGCCTCGATGGACTCCGCGACCGAGCAGCTGCTGTTCTCCACTGGCAAGTCCCCGATGATCGCCATCGGCACCTGGCAGCCAGAGAACATCGTCATGAACAACCCGGATCTTCTGGATAAGGTGGAGGTCGTCTGGTTCCCCTACTTTGATGAGCATCCGGAGCTGGCCAACGGCAACATGGGCGGCCCCAACGAAGGCCTGTGCATCACCAAGAAGGACCCGGACACCACCGCCGCCACCGTCGCGCTGCTCAAGCACCTGACCAGCGCCGAGACCGTTTCGAAGATGTGGGAGTCCGCGCCCTACACCCCGTTCGCCATCACCACCGCCAAGCAGCCGGACAACATGAACTCCCTCACCAAGCGCGCGCTCAAGCTGATCACCGACGAGAAGCCCGTGCTGATGCAGGAAATCGACCAGTACGATGAGATCGCCGGCCTGCAGGACACGTTGCGCAACGCCTACGCGGGCATGATGGCGGGTAGCACCGCCGAGGAAGCCATGAAAAAGGTGCAGGACGAGATCGACAGCTACATTCCGTAGTTTGTCCCTGGGAGATCGGGAGGCGGCGCCCTTTGCCGCCTCCCGGCGAATGGAGGGAAGCGCGTGCGCGTTCGAAAAGCGCTCCGGAAGGGCTTCGTGCCGGCGCTCATGTTGTTGCCGTCAATGGCGCTGATCGCGATCATGTTCTTTTATCCGATCGTTGATACGATCAAGCTTTCGTTTTACAAGTGGAACGGGATTTTGCAAAGCGCGCCCAAGTTCATCGGCTTCAAAAACTACGAGGTCTTGTTCCGGGACGAGGCGTTCTGGACGTCCATCAAAAACGTGGGGCTGTTCCTTTTGCAGGGCATATTCATCCAGGGGCCGATCGCCTTCATACTGGCCCTGTTCATCTCCAAGAAGATCCGGGGCATCCGCTACTTCAAATTCACCTACTTCCTGCCGGTCGTCATCCCGCTGACCGCCATCGGCATCATGTGGAAGTTCGTGCTGAACCCCAATTGGGGCCTGATCAACGCCGCGATCCGGGTGTTCAACCCCGCCTTCAACGTGGACTTCATCGGCAATCCCAACATCGCCATATACTCGATCGTGCTGGTGAGCGCGTGGGTGTACGTGGGGCTGAACATGATCATCTTCTCGGCGGGGCTCACGTCGATCCCGGCGGATCTGTATGAGTCGGCCGAGATTGATGGTGCGACCGGCATTCGGAAGATCGGGTACATCACGCTGCCGATGATGATGGAGAGCATCAAGGTCTACATCATTTTGATGATCACCGGCTCCCTGAAGACGTTCGACCTGGTCTTCGTCATGACGCGGGGCGGCCCCAACGAGGCCACGATGGTGCCGGCGCTGTTCATGTACCTGGAGACCTTCTCCTATACAAAATTTGGCTACGGCGCGACGATCGCGACCTTCATCCTCGTGACGGGGCTCATTGGCAGCCTGATCGCCAATAAGTACCTGTTCGCACGGGAGTAGGGGGGCACATGAAAAAGGCGTTCAAGTACACTTTAGCGTTTTTGTGGAGCATGGTCAACTTGATCCCGCTGGTCATGGTGGTGTTCGGGTCCTTCAAGAACACCGCAGGGATCTACTTGGGCCCGTTCGTGCTGCCGGAGAGCTGGAACTTTACCAACTACGACACGGCGCTCCTCCGCGCAAACGTGCTGAACGGCATTGGCAACTCGTTCCTGTACGCGATCCTGTCGGTGACCGCTATTGTGCTCCTTGCCTCCATGGCGGGGTATGTGCTGTCCCGCCACCACGGCAGGCTCATAAACGGCGTATACATCTACTTTGTGCTGGGCGTACTGGTGCCGGTGCAGGCCACGTTCATCCCGCTGGTCGCCACGGTGGCCAAGCTGGGCGGGCAGAACAGCGTGTTGACAATGGTCGTCATCTATGTTACCTTCAATCTGCCGCTATCGATCCTGCTGATCACCGGCTACATGAAGGGCGTATCCCGCGAGATCGACGAGGCCGCCCGGATCGACGGCTGCGGCGCCTTCCGGACATTTGCCAGCATCATTGCGCCGATTTCGGTGCCCGCGCTGGCGACCGCGGGAATCCTGGCGTTCATCAACGTCTACAACGATCTGATCTTCGCCAACCTGTTCATCTCCACCGCGGCGCGCCAGACCGTGACGCAGGTCATCAACGGCTTTTCGGCCCAGTACAACTCCGACATGGGCGCGACGTTCGCGGCGCTGGTCGTGGCGATCCTGCCGATGATCATCGTATTCATGTGCTTTCAGGAGAAGGTCATCGACGGCCTCTCCACCGGCGCCGTAAAGGGGTAGGCCATGCGCAAAATCGGCGATCTGTCGCTCAGAAGCCGGATGCACCTGATGATTTCAAGCGTCATGGTTTTTATGATCGTGGCGCTTCTCATCTGCTTTGCGCTGTATTCAAACGCGCGGCTCATCGAGCAGGCCATCGAAAACGCCAGTCAAAAGCTGTCGATCATCGCGCAAAAACTGGATATGATGACCAAGAACGTGGAGGACACCGCCGTATTCGTCCTGACCAACGACGAAGTGCAGACGTGGCTCTCCCGCACCAACCGGGAGGCGGGCATGCTCCCGCCGTCGCCGGTGCCGGTGGCCAGCTATCTGTACACGATGGTGCGCATGGAGTACATCTCCAACATCGTCATCCACCCGTCCAACCTGGAAAAGGCACGCTACGCGCTGTTCACCTACGCTGATCCGGGCGAGCCCCAATTCATCCGGGATTTTCTCGCCGGCAGCCCCCAAAGCCTCTGGCGCATGAACGAGGGGCTGCGCTTTCCGCAGGGCACCCAGCTCTCCGCCGGCAAGAGCCCCTACATGCTGACCTATACGCAGAAGGTCTACGACAAGTGGACGGTCAAGGCGCTGGGCGCGGTGACCATCATGACCAGCGAATCGCGGATCTCGGCGCTCTATGAGGGCATCCCGCTGGGGGCGAGCGGCTGGTTCGCCGCGCTGGACAGGGCAGGCAACGTCGTCTCCTGCCAGGACAAGTCGCTGCTGGGCCAAAACCGCGCGGAGCTCCTGGGCGCGAAGGTGGGCGAGGAGCGGCACGTGAACCTGAACGGGGTGGACTGCCTCCTGCTGACGCTGCCCTACGACCGGCTGGGCTGGACGCTGGTGGGCGTGGTGCCGGTCAAGGAGATCACCGGCGCCAACCGGATGCTGTTCCTTTTTACGCTGGTGATCGGCCTCGTCGCGCTGATGCTGGCGCTGGCGGTCTCCGGCATCCTGGCGGCGCACATGTCCAGACCCATCGTGAAACTCAAGGGGCTGATGATCGCGGCGGGTGCAGGCGACCGCAGCATGGCGATCCCGCTGAATCGCAGGGACGAGATCGGCGACCTCAACCGCGCGTTCGCCGGAATGCTCCAGGAGACGGATGAGCTCAACCGCCGCGTGATCGACGAGCATAACAAGCAAAAGGAGGCCGAGCTGTCGCTCCTGCTCTCCCAGCTCAGCCCGCACTTTCTGTACAATTCGCTGGAGTGCATCTGCGGCCTCGCGGCCCTGGACCAGAATCAGGATGTCATCGAGGCGACGACCGAACTGGCCTGCTTCTACCGGAGCGTGTTTTCCGGCAAAGGAAAGCTGACCAGCGTGTCGAGCGAGCTAAACATGGCCCGGCGCTACTTCAACATCATCAAATTCCGCTACCCCGGCAAGCTGGAGTACGACATCGACTGCGACCCGAATGCCGCGGAAAAGCTGATCGTAAAGCTGGCGCTTCAGCCCGTCATCGAAAACGCCATCGTCCACGGGCTCAGGGACAGCCGCAAGCCCTGGAAGGTCGAGATCCGCGCGTACCTGGAAGGCGAGGACGTGCTGATCAGTGTGTGGGACAATGGCGTCGGCATGGACGCGGATACGATCCACGCCATCTTCTCTGAGAGCGATCCGCCGTCCTCCCGGGCGCACTTCGGGCTGCGCGCCACCAACGAGCGGATCCGCCTGATCTGCGGCGAGGCCTACGGCCTCACGGTCTACTCCAACCCCGGCGAGGGCACCATGATCGTGGCCAGCTTTCCGGGCGACCTGAAGGAGGAGAGCGCGGGTGTATAGAGTGCTGCTGGTGGACGACGAATTCTACGTGCGGGCGATGCTGCGCCGGATCATCTGCTGGGAAGATCTGGGGTTTGAAATCGTCGGCGAGGCGGAAAACGGCGAGGAAGCGCTGGAAAAGGTGGAGGCATGCGTGCCGGACCTGGTCATCGCCGACATCGAAATGCCCTTCGTGGATGGGCTGGAGCTGGCCCGGCGGCTGAACGAAACCCGGCCGGCCCTCAAAATCCTGTTCCTCACCTGCTACGACCGGTTCGACTACGCGCGCAAGGCCCTCCAGTACGGCGTGGACGACTACCTGCTGAAACCCATCCTGCCGGACGAGCTGTCCAGGGGGCTGCAATCGATCCGCGAGAAGCTGGATGCCCGCGCGCGGGACATCCACCAGTCGGTCGCCAGCATCAGCGCGCTGAGCGTACTGCGCGAGTCCTTCCTGAAGCGCCTGCGCGCCCGCGACTGCGAGGGAATCGGGCAGTTTCTGACGGACGCGTCCCGCAGCGTGGAGAAAAAGGATCTGCTCTGCTCCCGTGAGGCGATCCTGAAGATCCTCCTGGATGCGCTGGAGGAACACTGCCAGGAGGCCGGCATCTCCTTTGAAAAACCGGAGGCGGCAAACTTTGACGATTTGGCGCGGCTGGCCATGGAAAAGGCCTGCGGCTGTGGCGAGGGCGCCCAGCGGCAGGACGAGCTGGTCCGCGGCGTACAAAACTACATCGCGTCCCATCTGGGCGATCCGGAGCTGACGCTGTCCTCCATCGCGCAGGGCGTGTACATGAACCCCAGCTACCTGAGCCGGGTGTACAACCAGGCTACGGGCGAGTGCATCTCCACCTACATCCGCGACGCGCGGCTATCCCGGGGGCTGAAGCTGATCGAAAACGGCGCGGTCAACGTGGAGTGCGTCGCGGAGGAGGTCGGCTTCCGGAACGCGGGCTACTTCAGCCGGTGCTTCAAGGAGCGATATGGCGTATCCCCCACCGACATCATGACGAGGAGGACGAACCCATGACGGAAAAACAGCAGGCGGCACAGCGCGATATCCTGAAGCGGGTGGAGGAAGTGATCGCCCGCGGGCCCTATTCGGACACCTGGGAATCGCTGTGCCAATACCGGGCCCCCAAGTGGTACGAGGACGCGAAATTCGGCATCTTCGTTCACTGGGGCGTGTATTCAGTACCCGCGTTCGGCAACGAGTGGTACCCCCGCCATATGTACATTGAGGGAACACCGGAATTTGCGCACCACAAAAAGACCTATGGCGACCAGAAGGACTTCGGTTATAAGGACTTCATTCCCCTGTTCAAGGCGGAGAAGTTCGACGCCGCCGGGTGGATGGATCTGTTTCACGCCGCGGGCGCGAAGTACGTGATGCCGGTGGCCGAACACCACGACGGCTTTCAGATGTATCAAAGCGAGTTGTCCCATTGGAACGCGGCGGAGATGGGGCCGAAGCGCGACGTGCTGGGCGAACTCCGGCGCGAAGCGGAGGCCCGCGGCTTGGTCTTCTGCGCGTCCGACCACCGGGCGGAGCACTGCTGGTTCTTCAACGGCGGGCTCACCTTCGATTCGGATATTCCGGAAAACCCGGAGTTCTACGATGTGCAGGTGCCCTGCGAGGACACCGAGCGCATGAAGCACGACCTCTACGCGCCCGTGCCGCCCAAGGCGCACCTGGACAACTGGCTGGCCAGACTCTGTGAACTGGTGGACAACTACCGGCCGCAGGTCGTCTGGTTCGACTGGTGGATCCAGCAGGTGGCCTTCCGTCCGTACCTCAGGAAGTTCGCGGCCTACTATTATAACCGCGCCGCCGAATGGGGCGTCGGGGTTGCCATCAACTATAAGTACGCCTCCTATATGCTGGGCAGCGCGGTGTTCGACGTAGAAAGAGGGCAGCTGGAGGCGATCCGTCCGCAGCTCTGGCAGACGGATACCGCCATCGCCAAAAACTCCTGGGGCTACACCGAGCACAACGACTTCAAAGACCCCGTGGACATCGTGGGCGACCTGGTGGACATCGTCAGCAAGAACGGCGTGCTGCTACTAAACGTCGGGCCGCGCCCGGACGGCACGATTACCGACGAGGACCGGCAGGTGCTGCTCTCGATCGGAAACTGGCTTAAGGTGAACGGCGAGGGCATCTACGGCACGCGCCCGTGGATCAAGTTCGGGGAAGGCCCCACCCGCGTTCAGGAGGGGGCGTTTTCCGACACCAGCCGTGCGCCGTTCACGACGGAGGACATCCGCTATACATACAAGCCCGGAAAGATCTACGCGTTCTGCATGAAGCGCCCGCCGGACGGCGTGATGCGGCTGAAGGCGCTGGCCCGATGCTTTGAAAACGGCGCGGATTATGACGTAAAAGGCGTGACGCAGCTGGGCGGCGGGGCCGTACCCATCGAGCGGGACGAGTCTTTCATGACCATTTGCATCGGGGACACGCCGGACGACGGCTACCCCGTCGGCTTTATGATCGAAATCGGCTGACGAAGGGGGAGAACCGGGATGCTTCACAGCCCCTTCGGGGATCGCTTCTGTACTTCGGACGTGCCGCCCGAAGGGTTCGGGCGCCTGCCTGGCGCCGCGCTTTGGATCCCGCCGGAGGACCGGCGGGTGCTCAGGGCGCTGGCAGCCAGAAAGCGCGAGATGGCCGGGCAGCCGCGGATGCAGGCCCTGCGCGCGCTCTGGACGGCGGCCAACGGCCTTGGCATGACCAGGCCGCCGGTCATGGTGGACGAAATCTGCTGGAATGAATTCGCCCAGTTGGACGAACTGCGATTGCGCTGCGAACACCCCTTTGCCCGTGAACTGGAAACGGATCTGCGGCGGGAGCTGTTCCGCGCGGAATCGGGCCTGGGCGACGTGATCGTCGAGCCCTTTGTCGAATGTCCGCTGCAGGTGTACGATTCGGGCTTTCAGATCGACGAAGATGTGGACATCCTGCGCACCGATCCGGACGCGGACGTAGTCTCCAGGCATTTTCACGCGTTCATCCGGGGCATCGACGACGTGGAGAAGATAAAACCACCGGAAATCGCCGTGGACCGGGAGCGCACCCGGCAGCTGGCCAAGGCGATGGAGGAGATCTTTGGCGGCGAGATCACTGTCAAAATTGCCGGCGCGCGTGGACAGTGGTTCACGCCCTGGGATTTCCTGATCCGCTGCATGGGCGTGGAGGACACGCTGTACAATCTGTACGACGAGCCGGAATTCGTCGAGGCGGCGGTTCAAAGGTATGTGGAGTGTTCGCTTCTGCGCATGGACAGATACCGTGAGGATGGTATCTGGGCCAGCAACAACGCACCCGTGCGCGTAGGTTCCGGCGGCTACGGCCTGACGGATACGCTTTGCCCAGGCGAGGGGCTGGAGCAGGCCTGCCCCACCCGGCAGATGTGGGGCTGCGGCAACGCGCAGATCTTTTCAGAGGTCAGCCCGGAAATGCACTGGCAGTTCTCTCTGAAATACGAGCTGGAGTGGCTGAAGCAGTTCGGCGCGGCCTACTACGGCTGCTGTGAGCCGCTGTCGGGCAAGATGGACCTCATGGACCGGATTCCCAACCTCCTCAAGGTCTCGATGAGCCCCTGGAACGACTTTGCCGCGGCCGCGGAACGCTGCAAGGGCCGCTACGTCATGAGTTGCAAGCCGAACCCCGCCGTGCTGGCTTCGGAGCGCTTCAACGAGGAGCAGGCGCGGCGCGACATCGCCTCCATTCTGGAGAAGACGCGGGGATGCAGCCTGGAATTGATCATGAAGGACATCTCCACCGTGCGCCATGAGCCCGCTCGGCTCATCCGCTGGGCGGAGATCGCCCGGGAGGAAATCGACCGATTTTACGCCTGACCAATCTGCCTGAAGGGCAATCAGAAAGGATTCGAACCCTATGAAGAACGAAATCTACTTCGAGCCCGCCTGGGAGAGCGTTAAAACTCACGCGCTGCCTCAGTGGTACGACGATTGCAAGCTGGGCATCTTCATCCATTGGGGGCTGTACTCGGTGCCCGCCTGGGCCGAGGTCACTTGGGAGCTGGGCGGCGAGCCCTCCGCCGAGGAATGGCACCGACATAACCCCTACGCCGAGTGGTATCTGAACACCATCCGCATTCCGGATTCCCCCGCGCGGAAGCACCACGACGCGACCTACGGCGTGGACTTCCCTTATGAGCGCTTCGCGGACAAATTCACCTGCGAGCGGTGGAACCCCGCGGCGTGGGCGAAGCTGTTCAAGGAGGCGGGCGCGGGCTACGTGGTGTTGACCACCAAGCACCACGACGGCTTCTGCCTGTTCCCGTCCAAGTATACCAGTTACAATGCGGGCGCGCTGGGGCCGAAGCGCGACCTGGTGGGCGACCTGACCGAAGCCGTCCGCGCCGAGGGCCTCAAGATGGGCACGTACTTCTCCGGGCTTTTCGACTGGACGACGTTTGACCGCCCGCGGCTCCGGCACACCAACGAGGACAGCTATAACCACACCTACGCCTTCTCAGACTATTCATACAACCAAGCGATGGAGCTGGTCGACCGCTACCGGCCGTCGCTGCTCTGGAACGACATCGGCTGGCCGGAGAAGGGGCGCGTGGATTTGCCGCACCTGTTCGCCCATTATTACAACACCGTGCCGGACGGCGTGATCGACGACCGCTGGGATGTGGACTTCTGCGACTACACCACCGCGGAGTACCTGACCGGGCGGCGCTCGCTTGACAAGAAGTGGGAGATGTGCCGGGGCCTGGGGCTGTCCTTCGGGTACAACCGGAACGAGGGGGAGGGGACCGTGATTTCCGGCCGGGACCTCGTGCGCCTCCTGGCGGAGTACGTGAGCCACAACGGGAACCTGCTGATCAACATCGGCCCGAGGGCGGACGGCACAATCCCGGAGATCCAGATCAACCGGCTAAAGAAGCTGGGCGCGTGGCTGAAAGCCCACGGCGAGGCGATCTATGGCACCCGCCCCTGGGCGGAGAAGCAGCAGGATCCGCTGGAAAGCGGCGCGACGGCCTTTTACACCCGCAAGGGGCGGGATCTGTACGCGATCGTGGACGGACTGCCCGTCGGAACGAATATCGTCCGGCTCCCGGTCGCGGATGCCGAACTGCCCGTGAACGTGCCAGATGAATACCCTATCCATGTGAAGCTGGAGGGCTTTTTTCCGGGCTGATAACCTCGACGTGTTGGCCAACTCGATGCGGAAAGTGTCGCATAAGGGGTCTTGCCAAGGTTTCTGTAACCTCTGTGCGAGCGCTCCGTATTGTAGATCAGCCTGAAGTGCCTCCACGCTCTCCTTTTCCATCCGCTTTTCCGCCGTCTTTCTCCCCTCCAACATCAATATATCAGACATCTTGATGATAGACAAGTCCGCTAGTCGTTCAGAACGGCAAGGGCTGCCGTTCCGGGTATAAATCCCAGCACGACAGCCCTCGAGGCAGAAGGAAAGACATCCACTCGGATTGCTAAGGAGATCGGAGCAGCGCAGGCCACCATCGAACGCGCCGGGCAGTACGCCCGCGCCGTGGACACTCTGGCCGAGGCTTCCCCGGCAGTCAAAAGCAAGATTCTCTCTGGCGAGATCAGCCAGCCCCGCGCCGCCATCGTGAAGATCGCCGCAAAGTCGATGGCCGAGCGAGCATAAGTCGTTGAGCACATGAAGCGGCGCGATCCGCCGGAACCCGAGGTTACGACGAAGATATGCCGGTCTTGCGGGCGCACACTGATGCTTGATCAGTCTCTGCGCTGGGGTCAGGGCGCGGTGCATCCTACTGCCCCTGTGAAGCGCGATGGCTGCTGCCAACAACGGCAAGGTGGCCGACGTGCGCGAGCCTATGCAGACCAACTAGGATACCATGGATGCGATCTGAGTTGCCTTCCTCCTCGTTCTTCCCGCGCCGCGCGCCGTCAAGATGGGCCTTGACCTGCGAGCGCTGGCGGAATTCTAGCCAGTCATCTGCGATGCCCAGATTCTCTTGGGCACACCCCGTCTCTTCTTTTTGACTCCTTTGATAGAATAGGAATGGCGATGGCGTGGCAGGAGCGCATGTATCATAGAAGCCACAAAAATTGAAGCAGAAATCTTCATGGGATTCAGTTCAATAGCTTTCAAACGAGTCACAACTCACTTTTAAGCTCTATAACGGAAGATACTGGCAAAACAACTGTGGCCTTTTTTGTTTTTTTCACTGTATTCATCTATGATTTATCAAATTATTAACAATGGAATCCCATCAGTTCCATTTTTTGGAGACCAAGCTACTCTATAGAGTAATTCATGTACTGGTCTTTTTTTGCGAATATCGAGCGTCCGTAATATAATGTCGCCGTTCGACTTGAAAGACAGTGTGTGGTGACTACATGGCCTATAGTATATTGCTATCTCGGGCCGGTGGACGCCGCCAAGGCGCTGGCGGTGGCGTTCGGGATTGTGGTCGATGATACTGTGCCCGCCGGGCCGTCGGCAAAGCCAAAACCCATCGCGCACGACTTGGAGTATGAGGCGGAGCAGCATTACGCCGCGCACTGGTCCGCGCTGTGCGACGAGGTGCACGAGGCGCACGCGGTCCTTGAGCGGCTGCATGCGCTGGGTCAGGCGGACTGGGATAACCCGATCTTTGTGTCCGCGCTCCGGCTGTGTTCAGCAGCGGACGAGCGCCTGGACGCCATCAAGGGCTATGACGTTTTCGGCAAGATTCAGATGTACCGGGAGGGAATGATGGTACATGCCCGATAAAGCGGCGGAGGACCGGGCGCGGATTGAGGCGTTCATGGCAAACGATCCGGTTCTTCAAGCCGCTGCACAGCAGGGGATGGAGCATCGGATGGCGGAGCGCGCCGCGCGCAAGGGACAAGAGAAGCGCGACGCCGAGGCACCGTTCGTCATCCACCAGGCGGCGAACCTGCCGCCACCGGGCAAAAAGAAATACAAGCTGAAGCCGTTCGCGGAGGTCAAGTATGAGGACCCGCGATTTCTTTTCGCACCGTACATCCCGCAGCGGGCGCTCCACGGTGATCTTGGTATAGCCGAAGTCGGCGTTGTCAAATACTTTGCTGATCTCGTTCTTTATCATGTCGCCGTAGACGCGGGTGATTTCCTCAATGGCGGCGGCGGGGATGTCATTCCGCTTGTTGCCGAGTGATTTACGGCGCTTCTCATAAAGGCCGTTTGCGTTGATTAGCTGGACTTTGCCCTCGCGCTTCGTACCCACCTTCTTGCTACTAAGCACCCAGATGTAGGTGGCGATGCCGGTGTTGTAGAAGATGTCGTTGGGGAGCGCCACGATGGCCTCCAGCAAGTCATTTTCAAGAATGTATTTACGGATCTCGCTAGGGCCGCTGCCAGCGTCACCGGTAAAGAGCGGCGAGCCGTTGTGGATAATGGCGATGCGACTGCCGCCGTCCTTCCGGTCCTTCATCTTAGAAATGGCGGTCAAAAGGAACAGCATTTGCCCATCTCCGATGGCGGGGAGCCCAGCGCCGAAGCGACCGGCGAAGCCAAGCCGGGCCTCGGCCTCCACCTTATCCTTCTCGTTCTTCCACTCCCGCCCGAAGGGTGGATTAGAGAGCACGTAATCGAAGGTCTGGCCCTGGAAGCGGTCGTCCGAGAGCGTATTGCCATCCTTGATGAAGTCCGCGTCGTTGCTCTTGATGAGCATGTCCGCCTTGCAGATGGCGAAGGTTTGGTCGTTGATCTCCTGCCCGAAGGCGATCAGCTTTGCGGAGGCATTGAGCTTTTTCAGGTATTCCTCCGCCACGGACAGCATGCCGCCGGTGCCGCAGGCGGGGTCGTAGAGCGTCTTGCCCACGTCGCTGCCGGAGAGCAGCGCGTTGTCGTCATGGAAGAGGATGTTGACCATCAACTCGATGACCTCGCGGGGGGTGTAGTGCTGCCCCGCGTCCTCGTTGTGGGCTTCTGAAAATCTCCGGATGATCTCCTCGAAGATGTAGCCCATTTCGAGGTTGGAGATGTGGTCCGGGTGCAGGTTGGCCTTGGGGGTGGTGAATTCCTTGACGACGATGTAGAGGATGCCTTTGTTCGCCATCGTTCTGATGTGGCCGTCGAACTTGAACTTCTCCAGGATGTCCCGGACGTTGGCGGAGAAGCCGTTGAGGTAGAGACGGAAGTTGGCCCCGATGTTGTCCGGCTCGTCCGTAAGCTTTTCAAAGGTGTACGGGCTTGTGTTGTAGAACGAGTGCCCGGACGCGCGGGTCAGTAGCACATCCTTCATGGGCAGGGCCTTCACGCTTTCGTATTTATCCAGCACGGCCTGCTTGGTATCAGCCAGAATGCAGTCAAAACGCCGGATCACCGTCATTGGTAGAATGACTTCGCCGTATTCGTGGGGCTTGTACACGCCCGTTAGTTTATCCGCGATTGCCCAGATTAGGTTGGCCTTTTCGTTTACGTTTGCGGTCAGGCTCATTGCTTTTGTCCTCCATATCCGCTTGCGTCTTTGATTCAAATTGTACCATCTTTCTTTCGATTTCTCAACCTCATCGAAAATGCACTTGCTGCCCGTTTTTATACTGCTGCGCAAGGTCAGATCGATCGAGCCCTTCATTCCTGCCTCAAATGGTCTGCTTGTTTTGAGTTAGCTTTTTAGCGGCTCCCTCAAAAGATCAGCTTCCAGCCTTCCTTCGGAGATGGCCGCTATTCGCTCCCAAGCCCGAGAAAAGCCATCTCGCCCCGCATTGACATACTCGTTGCACGAAATTCGCTACTCTACTAAAGTTTTAAGCAAACCATTTTTCTAAAAATCTCTTAAACGATGAATTCGCAAAAAGACTTTGGTCTGTAACTCGATTACCGCTTAAAAAGTCCCATACATCTACTAATTGCCAAGGTGATGTGCATTCTACACTGATGTAACAAGCAGTCCACAGCTGCTTCCGTTTAGCTTGTGAGGCTACCAAAACCTATCTGCTGCGTGTACGCTTGCTATTTTGCCCAAGCAGACCGAAGCCTATGTGGACAAAGTGCTGACACCTATATGGCCTCTGAACAAAGAGCACAAAGAAGCCAAAAATCGCACTTCAGACAGCAACCGCCTTATTCCGTAAAATATGTCCGGGCATAATGCTTTGTTTTCTTCTTATGACTAAACTCGATAATATTTAACTTCCTGAAACAAAAAATCTTGATGAAGAAGCGCGCAACCACTGCTGTGTAACCGCGGCGTAACTATTATCGCCTATAATGAGTGCATACACAGGGTGAAATCTATAATTGAGTGCAAAATCTTAACATAGTGTTTTGAAAACTTATTGAGGAAGAAGACGAAATAATGCATAGAAAAGTCCGAAAAATTTTGGCGAGTTCCCTGATCGTGCTGCTTGCACTCCCTATGACCTTCCATGCGGCTGTAGCGGAAGAGCAAACTCCCCAGCCGATAGTTCAGGTAAAGGAAGCGCCGGCGGAACCCGACGCCACGCCCGCCACGCAGCCTTCTGAAGCGCCCAAGCCCGAGGCGCAGGCCGCTTCGGCAGCCCCGGAAGCCACGGAAGCTCCGGAAGCCACGTCGGGCGCCGAACTGGTGGAAATCCAGGACGGGCAGGTTCCGCTGGCCGGCGGCCCCGCCGTCACGCCCACCGTCACCATCCGCGCCAACCGCGATCTCACGGGCCTCAGCATCGGGGACGCCCTGACGCTGACCTGCGAACTCGCCGGCTTCTCCGGTTTGAACCCCTCCATCCACTGGCAGGCCCTCGTGAACGGCCAGTGGAAGGATCTCCCCAATGAAAACGCCGCCAGGCTGACCGTCAAAATCACCGCCGACAACGCCGACTGGTCGTACCGGGCCGCGGTGGACGCGCAGCCCGTTGTATAGATTCGATCCCACCGAGGCGAATTTCTTAAGACTGCAAAACAGACTTCGGTTCAGTTCACATCACCCCGATGTTTGAGGAGGTTATCACCATGAGGAATACCCGCAAACTGGTTGCCCTGATTCTGGCGCTCATGCTGCTGTCCGGCGCACCCGCAGCATTCGCCAGCACGTATGTCAGCGATCCGGTTTCGCCCAGCATCTCTGGCTTGCCGTCGGGGGATGCACAGCCTGAAGGCGAGGCCACGCCCGCTCCGGAAGCCACGCCGGTTCCGGAAGCCACGCCCGCTCCCGAGGTCAGCGCGGAACCCACGCCGGCCCCTGAAGGAACGGACGCGGTCGTCGCGACCGAGAACGAGAACGGCAGCGTCAATATCCGCGCGGCCGCCAGCATCGATTCTGAGATCATCGGCACTTTGATGAGTGGCATGAGCGTCACCGTGCTGGGCGTCGAAGGCGATTGGACGCATGTCCGCGCCGGCGGCATCGAGGGATACGTATCCTCCAAGTACCTAAAGGTGAGCGCCTCTGAGGACGCCACCCCCGTACAGCAAGCGGAATCCGACCAAATCCCCGAAGAACAGACCGGAGTCGGTACCGACCTCTCCGAGTTGATAGTGGAAATCTCTTCGTCGCTTGACGACCATGTCGCTCCTGGTGAAACGGTTCGACTGACCAGCAGGTTGATCGGTTTCGAGGGGATGGAATACACCCTCCAATGGCAGTACAACGATGGCAGCGGTTGGAAAGATGTAAAGGGTGCGACTGGAGCCACCTATGAATTTGAAGCGACGCTGGAGACCGTCCAGTATAAATGGCGTCTAGCTGTGACCATCTGAAGGGATCGACACGCGAAGTTCAATGGAGAACTCCCTACGCAAGAAGACACTCGGTGGCCCCACGCCATCCCATACCGCATGATATGACGGACGCTTAATACATAGGAGGGCTTATTTATGAAAGGGAAGATCAGAAGACTTATAACGATGTTTCTGTCTTTTCTGATGTTGGTTCAGATGATACCTTTAGCGCTCGCAGCGACGCTGCTGTCCAACGAAGCGGGCGGCGGAACATACTACGAAGTTGTCTTCAGTGTCGATGGAACACCGGTCGCCACACAGTTGGTGGCGGATGGGGGAAACTTGGCGCTTCCCGAGGCTCCGTCTAAAGCGGGGAGCCAATTCGTCGGGTGGGCCGACACCGGTGGAACGATGTATACCGACAGTACGCCAGTGAGGGGAAATCTGCTGCTCACTGCGCGGTTTGAGAATGTTGACAAATATGCAGTCACGATCCGTTACCAGGACACGAACGACCATCAGGTGGCCAATGACGTTATCTGTCAGTACAGGAAAGCGGACGTGGCTAACACGATTATTTCTCCCTCGCCCGTGCTGTATAACGGCAAGATCCTGTATCCTGAACGGACGTCCGTCACCATCACTCCATCTGAGCTGACAAAGGATACGACAATCATCGTCCGTTATTTTGAGTCTAATGCAACCTATACCGTCCTGTACATGGGCAAGAAGTTGAATGATAGCGGCTATGATGAGATCAGCCGCGACACAACCTTGAAAGGCGTCATCGGCAATGAAGTTACGCCCGCGCCGATCACCATTCCCGGCTATTCCTTTGAAAAAGCGGACAGTGCCGTCCTTCAAGCATCCGGCACGGAGATCAAAGTCTACTACACGCGCAACGTCTATACCGTTAACTTCGGCACCAACGGCGGTACTTACGTGAGCAGTCAAATCAAACAGTATGGCGATACGCTGAACGTGGCTGGAATGACATCCACGAAGGCTGGCTATACCTTCGGCGGCTGGTACACAAGCGCTGATCTATCCGGTAGCGCCGTCACCTCTGTGACGGTGAAGCAGGATACCACCCTTTACGCGAAATGGAACCCTGCTTTGGTCCGCTACACCATCGTCTATATGATTGAAAACGCGAACGATTCCAGTTTCTCCTACCTGGCTAGCAACGCCACCCAGACCGCCGCGACGGGGTCTACCGTCACGGTGACGGCGGGTTCCTCCTTGGCCAAGCCTTCTGCGCTTGACAGCGTGCATTTCACCTTTAAGGAAGCTTCCACCGAGACCGTTGCCGCTGACGGCAGCACGGTGGTAACGGTGAAGTATTCGAGAAAGGTCTATACCCTCAAGAGCAATAGCATTTTTGGTGGTGTCCAGTTAACTTTGAGCGCGAAATACGGTGAGACGATCACCGGGAAAATGAGCGCTTGGAATACGGCGACCGGAGGCCAATATGCCTGGGCTGTAACACAGAATAATGAGGACAAGGTCGCCGTCTTCGATACCATGTCCGACACTTACGTCAATAAAGCCGATACCAATGGCAACATCACAGTGTATAACTTTACCTACAGCACGACGAAAAAGCAAACCCTCAACTACTGGCTTGAAAACTATCCAAGCACAACAACCAAGGCCGTCAACGGCGTGACCTACGGCCTATATAAAGCGGTGGATGTCAAATTCAACTATTTATATTACGACACCGACTTTTATGAGATCGCCGGCTATACAAAGGGCAGCTACGATGGAATAGCCAACAAAAAAAACTTTGAGAACGGTAATCGCAGTACAACTTTTGACGGCCAGGTTGTGAACTTCTACTACCTCGCAAAGTCCTATCCCCTGTCTCTATACAACTATGACGGAACGCTGATTTCCACAAACAGCGTGAAACTGAACACCCTCATAACCGGGTATCTGGGCGAGCCCGTCGCGGCGTACAAACCCGCGGGTGCGATGACCTTCGGCGGATGGTATGTGGATCCGGCCCGGCAGACGCCGAACACAGCCACCATCATGCCCACCGGTCTTGCGCTCTATGCCGACTGGAAATTCTCCTCCTACGCCGTTTCCTTCAATCTGAACGGCGGTACTGGCGAGCCGGGCGAGTATGCTACGCAGACCATTGGGTACAAAAGAATGGTGCAGATTCCCGCCGATCCTTCGAAGGACGGCAACGATTTCACCGGCTGGTATACGGATCAAGCCTGCACGGCTCGCTTTGATACCCTGACCCAGGTCACCGCATCATTCACGCTTTACGCGGGATGGACTGCTTCCAAAGTCGGCTATACGGTCAGATACCTGGATAAGAGCACACTACAGAAGATTGCCGCTGATAAAACGGTTGGTGCCGCCTTGTATCGCGTCGGCGACACGGTAACAGAAGCTGCACCCATTATCGCCGGCTATGATTACGACTCGGCAGATCCGGAAAACGGGCTGACATTGACGTCCATCACCGCCCAAAACATCCTGAAGCTATACTATGTGACGAGCGGTGCCTATCCTTACAAAGTCGTTCATGTCTATTATGATGCGGATGGCAATGTACAGGAATTTGCAGGCACGGAAGAGAGTTATCTCAGCAACAACGCGAAGAAGGTCGTTGCTTATTCAAAGTCCGGTCTTACGGTGGGCGGTGTGGAATACTACGCCGAAGAAGTTAGCAAGACTTTGACGCTGAACGCATCCGCCGATGCCTCTACCGTTCCCGAGAACAACGTGATCACGTTTACCTACCATCCCTACATCGCCAGATCGATCACCATCCACTATTATTATGCCAACGTGGATGGCAGCTACACTGACTTTGACCCCGACATGACCGAGACGGTGACCGGCGTGAGGATCGGCCATTCCGTTAAAGTCTCCGATCATCTGGCGGGCAAGGACAAAACCGGCTTTACTTTCGACAGTGAAAGCACGGTCCCGTCCTACGTGACAGCCGTCAAGGGCGCCGATGAATTGATCCTGAAAATCTATTTCAAGAGAAATAGGCATACGATTTTCTACACGATCGATGGAGAATATTACACGGGTGAATATAAGAAGATCGAAAATGTGCGCTACGGCACCGCGCTGTCGCCGATTGCGGACGACATGACGAAAGAGGGCTACACCTTCTCTGATTGGAACGGCCTTCCTAGCACCATGCCTGACAGCGATGTGACCGTGACCGGACACTACACCATCAATAGCTATGACGTAACGTATGAATACACCGGCGCGGTTCCCGCCGAAGCAACCGCGCCCGGCCTCCAAAACTACAATTACCAGGCGAACGTAACCGTCGCGCCTCTACCGTCGGTTATGGCGGGTTACACCTTCCACGGCTGGACGATAGATGGTAATTCGATCGGTGCCGGAGACGTATTTGCAATGCCCTCCCATTCCATGATAATCAAGGGCGACTGGACCAAGAACGGTACCCTGGCCATCAACTGGGACAGTGCGAATACGACCTACACGGGCGTGCCCCAGTCTCTGATTACCTTCACGACCCCGTCCGGCTCTTCGGACAACGGCAAGACCTTCACCTGGCAGCAGCTTCAGACCGCAGGGTATTCTATTGACCAGATCAAGAACGGAAAAGGCACTCATGTGGGAACCTACGTTGGCCTGGTGACCGGCCCTTCCATCGTGGCCATCGGCGGTGTGATCTACGACGTAATCTATACCTACGACGGCCAGACCATCACTACCGGTGCAAAGCTGGCCATCACCCCCGTGCAGCTGAAGGTGACGACGCCTGATGCGAACAAGGTCTACAACGGCAAAGCACTGACGGCGGAAGGCAGCATCACCGGGTTTGTGAACGGTGAGACGGCAATCTTCGCCACGACGGGCACGCAGACGGCGGTGGGGTCCAGCCTGAACACCTACAGCCTGAGCTTTAACGAGACGACGGCGGCGGCAACCGACTACGCGGTCTCCGAGAATGTGGGCACGCTGACAGTAACGCCGAAAACAGTGACAATCACGGCGAAGGACAAGACATACTTGTACAACGGCTTAGTGCAAGGCCCGCAGGAGGCGATCTTTACAACCACGGTGGCGGACAACGCGATCTGGACAACGCTCGAAGGCGCGGATATACTGACGAGCTTGGCGATCGCGGGCGGACGTAAGGACGTCGGAACATACGCAGACGAACTGGTTCCGAGCTCGGCCTTGATCATGAACGGTACAGAGGATGTGACGGGAAACTACATACTAATGTACGCGAATGGCGACCTTAAGATTACAGAGAATGATGTCATGATTAACTACCAAGCGGGGCCGGGCGGCAACGTCGATACGACCTCGGAGACGATCGGCGAAGTGACGGGCACGCCGAGTGGCTCGAACGCGACGGCGGAGCTTGGCTACACCTTCTGGGACTGGACGGATTCGCAGGGCCATGAAGTTGGCACGGATCCCCATTTCGTTCCTGCTCCGGCGGACAGCCTGAACGTTGGCGACACCTATACGGCTAACTTTGAACCTATTCAGTATACCCTAAGCTACGCTTACGTCGACACAGATGGCAACCTGATCGCGATTACGGATCTCCCGGCCGGCCTGACGCCAGCTCAGGGCCAAACCGCGGCCTACACGGTGGTCAGCCCCGCGATGGTGCTTACGGTGCCCGCTCCGACCGGATGGATCGTGGACGGCTGGTATACAGCGCCGACAGGCGGTACACTGTACACCGACCCGACCTACGCCACGGTGCCCAGCAGCGGGGTTACCAGAACACTGTATGCGAGAGTGACTCGCAGGACGATCGATGTCCGAGTGGTCAAGGTCTGGGACCGCGGCGACGCGCCGTCGGCGAACAGCCCGGACGCGACCCCGATCACCGTGACGCTGACGGGTGGCGGCCAGACGCTGAGCGCCCAGCTGGCTCCCTCCGGCGATCCGGCGACCAACTTCCGCCAGACCTGGAAGGATCTGAACAAGTACACCCCGGACGGCGACGAGATCAAGTACTCGGTGCAGGAGCAGGGCGCGCCCGTGGGCTTCAATACGAC
>Ga0183096_1001033_pt1 | contig 27065 bp, 22 predicted proteins | sample Biomet5_FD_127791 | JGI IMG/M metagenome (GOLD analysis project Ga0183096, IMG submission 127791) | Microbial communities from bioreactor (seeded with sewage sludge) at LBNL, California, USA - Biofuel metagenome 5 (version 2) (version 3) | ecosystem: Engineered > Bioreactor > Anaerobic >... | reverse complement strand
GGTACCTCTGCGGAGAATGGCTGTTTGGCAGAGGTACCGCTGACATGAAATTCGGGCATGCAATGTGCTTGGAACTGCTCAGACATTTCTCAGAAGAAGGCGGAATCAACGGCAATATTCTCTATACCGCAGTATGCGGAGAGGAAACAAACTCAGAAGGAATGCTGAGAGCTGTACCGTTCTTCAATGAACTGGCCGAGGAAAAAGGTATTGATTATCAGGCGCTGCTGCTTACAGAGTGCTACACCGTTGACGAGAAATCCGACGAAAATACCCGCTACATCCATATGGGCGCATCTGGAAAGATCATGCCGATGTTCTTCTTTGCAGGAGAAGCAACTCATGGCGAGGCACCATTCCTGGGAATGGATCCAAACCTGCTGTCTGCAGAAGTTTACAGAAGGCTGTCAATGGACGTTGAATTCTGCCAGTCAGCAAAAGGTGAATCCACGCCTCCGCCTGTATGCCTGAAGAATCAGGATCTGAAGACGACCTATTCAGTATCGACACCAATGTATGCCGCTTCATATTACAACATAATAACCGTTGACTTAGACCCGGAGGATGCGTTCAGCAAACTGAAGAAGATCGCCTATGACAGTTTTGATGCTGCCAACGAACTCTACGATAAACGCGCCGAAGAGTATGAGAAAGCCTTTGGAGTAAAACCGCTGAGACATAAACCAGAACCATGCGTGAAGACATTCAGCGAGCTGCATGAAGAGGCAAAGAAAAACTACGACGGAGATCTGGACGCATACATCGGCGGGCTGATCAAAGGCTGGCAGTCAGAAAAACTGGAGATGCAGGAAATCGCTGTCAAGGCAGTAAAAAAGATCTATGAGCTGTCTGGAAACAATCATCCGACTATCGTGATCTCAATTATTCCGCCTTACTATCCGGACGTATATCCTGACGTCAATGATCCGAAGGTAGCAAACCTGCTGACAAAGATGGACGATGTCATGGATTATGCTAAGTCAGAATACGATACCAAACTGGTAGAACGTGACTACTACATGGGACTTTCTGACCTGAGTTATACAGGCTTGGATGCTTCCAAGAATTTCGATGAGCTGTTTAAGAACGTGGTCGGAGTGAACCAGATGTATTCACTGCCAGAAGAAGATCTGAAAAAGTTCGTCGTACCGGGCATTGTAATGGGCGGCTACGGAAAAGACTTCCACAAATGCACAGAGCGGCTGAACAAGAAATACAACTTTGAGATACTGCCGTATCTGTACATTCATCTGATTAAATCATTGTTAGACTAGAGGAGGAGACATAAATGAACGTCATCAGCAGAGAGTACGTAGAATCCGAATTGAAGAGATATATGACACCAGGTATGGGCATCGGAGTGATCAAAGACGGGAAAGTATTGCTGGCTGACGGTTATGGCTATGCGGATGTCGAGCATTCCGCACCGATAACAAAAGACACCCAGTGGGGGATCGCATCCTGCAGCAAATCATTCACCGCAACACTTTGCGGTATGCTGGCTGACGAAGGATATTTTCGCCTGGACCAGCCAATCATTGAATATCTGCCGGACTTTAAGATGTATGATCCTTCAGCTACCAGGCTTTGCACGGTTAAAGATATGCTTTGCCACAGGACCGGACTTGGGGGCTATGATGCCGTATGGGCAGACAGCTGCACCAGGGAGGATCTGTGGAAGCGTCTGAGATATCTGAAACCAAACGCATCATTTCGCGGGGAAGTACAGTACAATAACCTTATCTACACAATGGCAGGCCACGTGTGTGAAAAGGTCACTGGCAAGTCGTGGGATGAACTGATCAAGGAGAGAATATTCAAACCTCTGGGCATGTCGAACAGCAATACGAGCATAACGGATATGATGAAGTCACCGAATTACGCCAAACCTTACTGGCCGACCGATGACGGACCTGTACGCGTTGACAACTGGAATGTAGACCTTGGAGCGCCTGCAGCTGCCATTAATTCGACGATCACGGATATGCTTAAGTGGCTGCAGTTTCAGATCGATGACGGAGTGGTAAATGGCAAGAGACTTATTAGCAGCGACACACTTAATGAAATCCATACGGCACAGGTAAGATACAAGCTGTGGCCGTGGGATTTCCCGGAAAATCCGCCGATTGCCGGTTATGCCCTAGGCTGGTACAACGACGTCTATAGAGGGATACCTTACTACTGGCATATAGGAGAAATCGAAGGGTATGGCACGATGATGTTCGTTCTGCCGAGACAGAAAATGGGCATGGTCGTTTTCAACAACCTTCACGAGCCAGATGTTCTGATCCAGTGTTCAGTAATGTACACGATCATCGATAACGTTCTGGGACTGGAACAAAGCCCTGCGGGCAGCTGGGCAGACAGGTTCTACGCACAGAGGAACAACTATGGCAACATGCTGGGAGATTGGCACTGTGATCTGATGGGAGATCATCAGGTGAAAGGAACGAGTCTTTCACACGATCTTGACAGTTATACAGGTTCATACTTTGAACCAGGCCATGGGACCATCAAAATAGTCAGAGATGGTGACAGACTGAAGATGCTCTATCGCGGCGTTGAGCAGGAAATGGAACATTATCACTATGACGTATTCAAGGTACCTCATATTAAAATGGATACCCTTGTAACCACCGCACCGCTGTACTTCAGAACAAATGCCGAAGATGGAAGCATAGAAGGCTTCGAATTTCGGCTGTATTCCCAGGTTGGGCCAATATTGTTCACACGGGTCTGACGTACTATAATGTATGCTTTGAATTTGGAAGCTGCAGAGAATGAAAAAGCAGATCTTGGAATCCGGTTGACCGGATGTCAAGGTCTGCTTTTGAAATATTCGATATCATTTTTTTTATTTGCGCAGCTGCTCTACATCGAGGAGTTTCAGTTTGCCGGCAATGACCGTTGCCATGTCGAGCTGAGTCCAGCCGTGGGACGCTGTAAGGAAGTAATCGGCAATCATGTTAACCAGGATGCAGAGAGTAACGCCTTCTTCCGGCAGCCCAAGCTGAGCACACATTAGAGTCAGGCACATGATACTGCCGCCAGGCACCGGAGGGACTGCCATTGAAAGCAGACCGGCCATAATGACAAGCATCACCAGATCAGGTAAGGTTACGGAGATACCGAATATCGGTGCAAGGCCAAGGGTCACCAAAGAGAACTCAACGGCGGCAGCTGTCTTGTAGAGTACCTGAAAGAGTGGAACTGCGAAACTTGAGAAACTCTTATCGATGCCTAGCTTGTCAACAGCTTCCAGCCTTGCCATGAGACTTGCAGCGGAAGAAGCTGTACTGATTTCCAGTAAAAAAGGCGGCAGGTGCTTTTGCAGCAGGATTTTGAAAGGCACCTTATACTTGATCATAATGTGCACTGTGCCAAAGGTGGAAATTACAAACGTGCAGATTATATAAAGAATGATCACTACTGCCACCGAACTTATTTTGGAAAGTGCGCCGGACATAGTCATGGAAACAAGGCTTAGGAAGATCAGCAGCGGCATGAGCTTGATGATAAGCGACATGAGAAATCCAAATGCCGAGTTGATGCTGCTCATGACTGCGGATGCTGACTCGCTGATTTCGCCAAGGGTCAGGAAGGCGATGCCGATGAATATTGCCAGAAAGATTATCTGCAGTGCGTTGCCGTCAATGAACGGAGAAATCAAGTCGTTCGGTATTATGTTGAGTATCATGTCAAAGATGGTTTTGGCACCGGCAGCTCCACTGGAACCGGTTGACGAAGTTATAGGCACCATCCAGATCACTGCGAGAACGCCAATTGACGCAGCAACTATGGGATCTAAAAGGATAGGCCTGAAAATTGTTTTTCCTATCTTGCCGAGCAAGGAGATATCGCCAATCTGCAGTATACCTACTGCAACTGAGAAAAAGATCATTGGCAGTGCGGCAAGTCTGATGCAGTACATCATTTTTGTTACCAGAGGATCGACCACATTCTGAGCAATCGCCGAACTGACAGAACCAGGCAGCTGCAGGAGCAGCATGCCGACGATGACTCCAAGGATAGCTGCAATGACAATGGCGATGATAGGACTGCTCTTCTTGCCTTGGATCGGTATGGAAAGTGAATTCCTGGAGCCTTTATATGCAAATGATGGCGAAAGGTCAAGCCTTACCAGCAGGTTGCGCCCTAATTCATCCTCCGCATCTGAAGCTTCATAAGGATTTACATAAGGACCATCCACAGACAGTATCACGGTGCCTTTGCCGAGCACCTGCTTGCGGCGTACGAAAACAAGCTTGTCTTCACCAAGCTTTTCCTGCCAGATCAGCAGGGCCTCTTCAGCAGCAAGTCTGGTGCGAGTTACTTCTTTGGAAGAAACTGTATCAGATATCACGTTTACAAGCCATTCGCTGATATTGTCGATACCTTCAGGAGTCAGCTTTTCCTGAAAAGTATTATCGATCTTATTCTTCATAACTGCACCTCGATTGTAAAAAACAATAAAACACCGATTAATTAATTGTTATTTTATCAAAAGTATCATATAATATCAAGGAAAACTGAAGAAAGATCTAAAGGAGAAAGACATGTTAGACGTGAAAGATCGCTGTAAAATTGCCGTAGTGCAGGCATCACCCGTAATGTTCGACAAGAAAAAATGCTTAGAGAAAGCTTTGATGCTGACAGATGAGTGCGCGTCCCAAAAATCGGAGCTGGTAGTATTCCCGGAACTTTTTATCCCCGGCTATCCCTACGGCATGACCTTCGGTTTTACTGTAGGCAGCCGAAGTGAAGACGGCCGTGAGGACTGGAAAACGTACTATGACAATTCCATTACGGCAGACGGGCCGGAAATGTGTGCTTTGATCGAATCCGCTGTCCGCAATAAGTTATACGTCAGCATTGGCTACTCTGAAAGGGACAAGGTGACAGGCACGCTCTACAATTCAAACATGATGATATCGCCTGACGGTCAGGCGCTGAATCACCGCAAGCTCAAGCCTACGGGCAGCGAGCGTGTGGTCTGGGGCGATGGAAACTGCGATTTCTTTCCAGTTATGGAGACGCCTTGGGGACCGATGGGCAACCTGATATGCTGGGAAAGCTATATGCCGCTGGCTCGCGCAGCGCTCTACCAGAAAGGCGTTTCAATATATATTTCGCCAAATACCAACGACAATTCAGAGTGGCAGAACACGATCCGCCACATTGCAATAGAGGGACATTGCTATTTCGTCAACTGCGATATGTATTTCACGCGCGACGATTACCCGCCAACAAAGAGCGGTACTGCCGAAATATCAAAACTCCCACAGGTCGTCTGCCGCGGCGGAAGCTGTGTCATCGATCCAAAGGGACACGAAGCGTCAGAGACCATATGGGATAAAGAGGGTATCGTCTATGCTGACCTGGACATGCAGATGGTGCCGGCCAGCAAGATGGAGCACGACGTCTGCGGACATTACGCAAGACCAGACGTGCTGGAACTGAAAGTGAATGAATAATTCAGATAAAAGTATATTAGCCTAACTGTATGAGCCTGACCATAGCCCGGTCAGGCTCTTAAAAGTCCAAGATCCTATTCATATTACAGTTATAGCAAGAGAGGAAACAGCGGATCGCCATCGTTTGCCCACATTCGGAAATCGCCGTTTTCATCTGAATGGTCAATTGTCCTCATCACTATTTCATCCATCTCCATTCCAGGAAGGAACTGTCCATTGAACACTCGTCTCAGACTCCAGCGGTCGTAATCACCTTCACCGCTCATCAGCAGGGACCCATACATATTGAAACCGCGAGGCATAAAAAAATCATTGTAGATATGTTCAAGCCAAACGCAATACTCTCCAAATTTGGTCAGGTCGCAGACCAATAATTCGTCTATAAATCTCCAAGGGTTAGAATAATCTTCGAATACATATGCAACTTCTGACGATTTGGCGATAAAATCGTCAAACTCTTTTTTGATTGAATCCGTAATGGGCTTGTCAAAGGCAAGTCCTCCTTTAAAAGCTATCCAGCATCCCATAAATTTCTCCTTTCCATAAAAAAACAGATCAGGAGCATTGCTCTTGATCTGCGCTTACAGTAATTTACATTAATAAAATACCACATTATATTTTATCTTTCAAGCATAAAATGCACAGCATAAAATAGTCGGAATCTTACCTTACTAACTGTTTTTTTTTGGCCGATCCATAAACTTATATGCCATTATCGGCATGAAGATATCCACAAACATACTGCCAATAAAGAGAAATGTTACATGTCCGGTCACGCTGCATTTAATGATGGTCATTATGACTGCGACCAAGCTGGCTGTTGCCCAGAGGCAGTATCCTCCAATTTTCTTTGCAAAAAGCATGATCAGCAGACCTGTAACCATGCAGATCTTTACGATGACAAATATCACGTTAGCTGAGGGAATGCCTATTGGATAAAGCATAAGAGCGCCGCTCACTGCAAGAAGGACGGACACCCAGAGCCATATCTTGAGTTTCTTATTCATGTTAATATCGGTTGTCATTGAACCTTACCTCCTGTTATCATATTGCAATTATATTATAGCACTTTGACATTATCTATACACATGTAATAATAAAATGAATGAATATTTATTTTAGTTCACTTCACTACGGGAAAGAATTGAATAAGTGCTCCCATGCTGATACAATGTAGCAAAGAAACTGAGTGATAATAGAGGTGTTATAAATGGATTATATCAGTCATTATACATCGCCCCTTGGCGATATGACTATGGCCAGCGACGGCGAAGCGCTGTGCGGGCTGTGGTTTGACGGCGGAAGATATTTTGGCGACGTGATTGTCCCGCCGTATGAAGAAAAAGAGCTGTCAATTTTTGATGAAACCAAGCATTGGCTGGACGTCTACTTCGGCGGCAGCTGCCCTGACTTTACGCCGCAGCTAGCCATGAGAAACAGTGATTTTGGTCAGGCGGTATGCAGCATCATGCTGGCAATTCCATACGGAGAGACGATGACCTACGGCCAGATAGCAGAAATGATCGCAGAGCAGCGGGGGTTGAAGAGGATGTCTGCTCAGGCCATTGGCGGCGCAGTCGGCCGCAATCCGGTTTCTATAATCATTCCTTGCCACAGAGTGGTGGGGACCAGCGGAAGTCTGACCGGCTATGGCGGCGGGCTTGACAGAAAGGTCAAGCTTCTGGAACTTGAAGGCGCAGACATGAAAGATCTGTTTATGCCGAAGGAGGCGAAGCAACATTGAAAAAGATAGGAATCGTCGGCGGATTGGCATGGCCTAGCACGATGACATATTATCAGACAATAAATGAAGAAATTGCAAGATTGGAAGGCGACGGCAAGAATCACTGCGCTCGCATGGTCATTTCCCAGACTGATTTTGATGAAATAGAAAGAAATCAGGCTGAAGGAAACTGGCAGCATGTAGGCGAACTGATTGCTGCAGAAGCCGCAAGCCTTAAGGCAGCAGGGGCAGACTTCTTCATAATCGCCTGCAACACTGTGCACATGGCTTATCCGTATATCATGGAACACACGGATCTGCCAAACATCCACATTGTAGATCCTGTAGCCGAGGCAGCTATTGCAAAGGGAATCGGCACCGTTGGTCTCATAGGTACGGGTTATACGATGGAAGAAGACTATTTCAAAGGCAGGTTAAGGGACAAATACGGTCTAAAGGTCATAGTTCCTGAACCTGAAGAGATCAAGATGATCCATCGAGTGCTGTTTGCAGAACTGGTCAAGGACATCGTTTTGCCGGAAACAAAGCAGATGATCGTTGATGTGATTGGTCATCTGGCTGACCGCGGAGCGCAGTCCCTGATTTTAGGATGCACGGAATTCGGTCTGATGCTGCATCAGGAAGACAGCCCGATTCCTTTGCTTGATACCACTATTGAACATGCTAAGGCAGCGGCTGCCTGGGCTATGGACGATTGATGGCTCAAGAAAAATGACTATCTAAAGCTCATGGCAGCTCGCAGTGAGTTCGCTCATTGCAGGCGCCAACACCCTGCAAATGAAGCCGTTAACACCAGTTAGCTGACTGATATTCATCTATTCATTTATTCATTAATCATGGATATTATTCAACAATATTCATTAGAAAATAGGCCTTTTGCGAAATGTTCCCAAAAGCAGAAAAATATGTCCAGTTTGGGAACATCAATTTCGTTGAGATAATTTTATGTCAACCGAATTGGCTGCTATATTGTCTTAGCCTATGGAAATATTTCTCATCAGCATTGTCAGACGAACAAGTATTAGAAGATTATGCCATGATTTTGACGCTATTTCTTGATATCTCAAATATCCACTGCTGCTTTTAAGATGTTTTTCTATACATGCATATTCACATGTTCCCAAAATGGGCATGGTTTTATTAAAATGGGAACATTCGACGGATTCGGCATATTTACTGACTGCAAATAACACATTTGAAGAAATTACGGTAAACATACTCATTGGTCAGACTAAAACATATTATCCGTATTTTGAAAATTTTAATAATTGATTTCTTAAACAAAGGGTATAAACTGATACAACAAACTAAAACAGGAATGGGGGCCTGCCAAGTGCAGAAATGCCCGCGAAAGGAGACCTATATGGGATATGAAATAAAAAAGGGGAAAACTGAATCATCAAGTCCGGAAACTGATAAATACGTATGCAGCATCTGCGGTCTGGTATACGATCCGGAAATTGGGGATCCAAAACATGGAATCGAACCTGGCACTGCCTTTGATGATCTTCCGGATACTTGGAAATGTCCGGTTTGCGGTGCTAAGACAGAATACTTCATGCTGAAGGAAGAATAGACAGGAGGCCCTTATGAACAAGATAATAAGCGCGCAGGAAGCAGCTTCCATGATTAGCAGCGGCATGACCGTAATGGTCGGCGGATTTCTGGGATGCGGAACTGCACAGGACATACTTCAGTGTCTGGCGGCGTCTGACGTAACTGATCTTACGATCATTTCTAACGATGCCTCGATACCTGTTGGACCAGACAAAAGCGAGTACTACGGTCTTGCCAGCCTTATTCACAAGAAAAAGGTCACAAAACTCATAACCTCCCACGTTGGACTTAATGCGGAGGTTTCTGAGCAGGTGAGCAGAGGCGAACTTCTTCTTGTCCTAGTACCACAGGGTTCTCTGGTAGAGATGATACGTGCAGGCGGTATAGGACTAGGAGGAATCATTACGCCGACAGGCGTGGGAACCATGGTCGAAGGCTATGAATATGTAGTAGACAAAATTAATATTGACGGCAGAGATTATCTGATACAGAAGGCCCTTCACGCAGATGTGGCTCTGATCAACGGAACCAGAGTGGACACTAAAGGCAACATTTGGCATCAGGGAACTACTCGCAATTTCAATCAGGTAATGTCACTGGCGGCAGACACGGTCATAGCTGAGGCAGATGAAATAGTTGAACTTGGAAAAATAGAAGCGGAAAACATCATGACGCCAGGTGTTTTAGTTGACTATGTCGTAAAGAAAGGCGGAAAATAATCATGGAACGAGAGAGAATAAAACCATTCATTGCGGCAAGAGTGGCAAAGGAACTGAAAAGCGGTCAGGTCGTAAATCTGGGGATCGGTATACCGACGCTGGTACCAGACTATCTTCCTGATGACATAGATATCGTGCTTCAGTCAGAAAACGGGATCATTGGAACAGGAGCCGCACCTCTTCCGGAGAATGCGGATCCGTTTCACATCACAGATGCTGGAGGCAAACCATCAAGCGTGGCTAGCGGCGGAGCTTTTCTGGACTCGTCGATTTCCTTTGGCCTGATCAGAGGAGGCCATGTTGACTGTACAGTCCTTGGAACACTTCAGGTGGATCAGGATGGTTCACTGGCTAACTGGATAATCCCAGGACAGAAAATTTCTGGAATGGGCGGAGCAATGGATCTGGTAGTTGGAGCCAAACGTGTGATCATTGCCATGGAACACACTGCTAAAGGGAAACCGAAGATCCTTAAGAAGTGCACTCTGCCGCTTACGGCTGTACACTGTGTCGACAGGATCATAACGGAGATGTGCGTCATGGATGTTACAGACAATGGTCTTCTGCTCATTGAATACAATCCGGAATTTACGATTGATGATATTAGAAACAACACGGAAGCTGATTTCACAATTGCGGAAAACCTGAAGGAAATGGAGTCATAAAGTCAAGTGCCGCCTTGAAAAAAATGGTGAAATGTGATAATGTAGGAAATAGTTTTTTCAATATTGCCAAAGTAAGTATGAAAGGAAATCGAAGAATACATGAGTGGTTTTTTTGGTGTAGCATCGCAGGGTGACTGCGTTTTTGATCTTTACTATGGAGTAGATTATCATTCTCACCTGGGTACAAGAAGAGGCGGCGTTGCAGTATATGGAGAAGGCGGATTTGACCGCTCTATACATAACATAGAAAGTGCCCCGTTCCGTACCAAGTTTGAATCAGACATTCAGGACATGAATGGAAATATGGGAATTGGCTGTATTTCTGACTATGAACCTCAGCCGCTGATGGTCAGATCGCATCACGGGACATTTGCCCTGACTACCGTCAGCAAAATAAACAATATCAAGGAGCTGGTTGCGGAAATTTTTGCGAATGGCCATTCTCACTTTCTGGAGATGAGCGGCGGCGAAATAAATGCAACCGAACTTGTGGCAGCTTTGATCAATCAGAAAGAAAACCTGGTTGAGGGCATAACCTATGCACTGGATAAAATCGAAGGCTCGCTGTCGATCCTTTTGATGACGCCGAAGGGAATTTACTGTGCCAGAGACAAATATGGCAGAACGCCAGTCGTGATAGGCAAAAAGAATGACGCCTTCTGCGTTAGCTTTGAAAACTTCGCATACCGCAATCTCGGATATGCGGATTACAAGGAACTTGGACCTGGAGAGGTCGATGTGATAACATGGGAAAACTGCGTTACGCTGGTTAAACCAGGGGATCAGATGAAGATATGTACCTTCCTTTGGGTATATTATGGCTATCCGGCAAGTTCTTACGAGGGAATGAGCGTAGAGCAGATGCGTTACAACTGCGGCAAGAGCATGGCTAAGAGAGATACCGTTAAGGCTGATATCGTAGCGGGTGTGCCGGATTCCGGTACAGCCCACGCTGTTGGTTATGCCAACGAATCAGGCGTGCCGTTCTCCCGCCCATTCATCAAATATACGCCGACATGGCCGCGTTCGTTTATGCCGACAAAGCAGAGCCGCCGCAACCTGATCGCCAAGATGAAGATGCTTGCTGTCGAAGACCTTATCAAAGGCAAGAGACTGCTGCTCATAGATGATTCGATTGTCAGGGGCACACAGCTTAGAGAGACGACGGAATTCCTCTACAGCTGCGGCGCTAAAGAAGTGCATATAAGGCCGGCATGTCCGCCGCTGCTCTTTGGATGCAAATATCTGAACTTTTCGCGTTCTGCTTCAGAGATGGATCTGATAACCAGACGCGTGATAGAACGACTGGAGAACGGAAACGTTACGGAGGAAATTCTGCAGGAATATGCTGATCCTGAATCGGAAAAGTATGCAACGATGCTGGATGAGATTAAAAATGAACTGAACTTCACATCTCTGCAGTACAACCGTCTTGACGACATGCTGGATGCAACCGGTCTTGACCGCTGCAAGCTCTGCACATTCTGCTGGGATGGTAAAGAATAGCAATTGAATTTCAGACAAACAAGCCCTGTTTTCGGGAGACCGAGGCAGGGCTTTTTCGTGAAATAATGTTGCCAAATCCGGAGAAATGGAGTAATGTATAATTAACCAAAAGGAAAAAATGACTCATTGCAGAGAAAAAGGCAAATTTGTTGACATTGCGTTGACATGAAAATGATATTATATCTAAAGATTATTATTTGGTTAACTAGAATGAATAAAGAGAGGCTAACTGATGAACAAAAAGATTTTCAGGGAAACAAGTCTTAAACGTGTGAACTCTCCAGAACAGCTAAACGACTATATCAAGGTGGCCAAGCCAAGCATCTGGATCATGCTGGGAGCTATTGTCTGCCTGCTGATTGGAATAGTTGTATGGGGCGTATTCGGCGTGATTGAAACCAAGGTAGATACAGGAGCAGTCGTGTCTGATGGTCAGACCGTGTGCTATGTATCAACTGCAGACGCCAGTAAGATCGTTAAGGGTATGACGGTAGTAGTTAATAATGAAACCGGCAAAGTTGAAAGTGTGGCGACTGCGCCAACACAGATCGGAAAAGAATTCAATTCATCGCTGCTGTATCTGGTGGGACTGAAAACCGGGGACTTTTGCTATGCGGTAAAACTAAACGTATCGGGTCTGAAGGATGGAACGTACAAAGCCAGTATTACAACAGAACGTATATCGCCGATATCATTTATTACTAATTAAGAGGCATTAGGAATGAGCAGACGAAATAAAAATGTGAATCAACCGCAGACTAATGGCGTCGTCAAAGTTCCGGTAGTCATCCAAATGGAAGCGCTGGAATGCGGAGCTGCATGTCTGACGATGATACTTGAATATTACGGAAAATGGATACCGCTGGAACAGGTCCGCATTGACTGCGGCGTTTCAAGGGATGGTTCCAATGCGAAGAATATCATGCTGGCAGCCCGAAATTACGGGATGGAAGCCAACGGATACCGCTTCGAAGTTGATGAAATAAAAGAAAATGGAGAATTCCCATGCATAATACACTGGAATTTCAACCATTTCGTAGTACTCTGCGGGTTTAAAGGCGGCAAAGCCTACCTTAACGATCCTGGCCAGGGCAATTACGCGGTGCCGATGGAAGTGTTTGATAAATCATTTACAGGCATCTGCCTAATGATGAAGCCGGGGGAAGAATTCAAGCCGGAAGGCAGGGAAAAGAGCATCATGCCGTTTGCCCGCAAAAAACTGCAGGGCACAGGCGTAGCCTTTGTTTTGGTTGTTGTTTCAACGATAATTGCATCCCTGCTTGCACTGATAAACCCTGCATTTGCGAAAGTGTTTGCAGACCGTCTTTTGTCAGGAACGAATCCGGACTGGTTCTATCCGTTTATTTACGGCATATCCGGCGTCGCTGCAATCGAGATACTGGTCTCCTTTGTGAAGCAGACATATAATCTAAAGGTTAACGGAAAAATTGCAATTGTGGCCAATTCACAGTACATGTGGCATGTGCTGCGGCTGCCGATGGAGTTCTTTTCACAGAGGATGGTCGGAGACATCGCCTCGCGAAAATCACAGAACGAGAGTATTGCCAACGTTCTGATCTCAACTTTTGCACCGCTGATAATTGAAAGCGGAATGATGGTATTCTACCTGGTCGTAATCTTGCGGTACAGCGTCGTTCTGACCCTCATTGGCATCCTGTCAGTGCTGATCAACATGCTGATGGCCCAATACATTTCCAAGAAGAGGATCAATCTGTCGAGAGTCAGTTCCCGAGATGGCGGCAAGCTGGCCAGCGCAACGGTTGCAGGCATTGAAATGATAGAGTCTATCAAAGCCTCCGGCGCAGAAGATGGCTACTTCGAGAAATGGTCCGGCTATCAGGCTGCAGCCAACAGAGACGCGGTGAACTATTTCAACATGGATACATACCTTGGTATTGCTCCGTCATTGGTCTCAACGGTGTTGCAGATGCTGATCACCTTTGGCAGCGTATATCTCTGCATGAAGGGTGAATGGACAGTCGGCATGATCACTGCCTATGCAGGATTCCTGTCATCATTCCTTTCACCGGCAATGAAGCTGGTTGGAGCTAATCAGACGCTGCTGGAAATGCGTACTTCCATGGAACGTATCGAGGATGTCATGGAATATCCAACGGATGTGGAATACGCCGACATTGCCGTTGACAACGATGTGGAATATGACAAGCTGTCAGGGAAAATTGAATTAAAGAACGTGACATTTGGCTATTCCAGACTTGCAGAACCACTGATAAAGGATTTCTCAATGACGGTAATGCCTGGACAGCATGTTGCCTTCGTAGGCATGTCCGGCTGCGGAAAATCGACTCTTTCCAAACTGATCTCAGGACTGTACAAGCCGTGGTCAGGTGAAATACTCTTTGACGGCAAACCGATTTCGGAAATTGACAGAAGCGTATTCACATCATCGATTTCAGTAGTAGACCAGGACATAACACTGTTTGAGGACACGATAGAAAACAACATCAAACTTTGGGATGAATCAATAGAAGATTTTGAAATGATAATGGCTGCACGTGACGCTCAGATACATGACGATATCGTTCAGCGTGACGGCGGATATAAGTGCAAGCTGACAGAAGGCGGCAAGGATCTGTCGGGAGGACAGAGACAGCGTCTGGAGATTGCAAGAGTATTGGCAAGTGATCCGAGGATAATCATTATGGATGAAGCAACCTCGGCCCTGGATGCTAAGACGGAATACAATGTAGTAAAATCAGTTACAGACAGGGGAATAACCTGCATCATAGTAGCTCACCGGCTGTCGACAATTCGTGACTGCGAGGAAATAATCGTACTCGATAATGGCAAAGTCGTTGAGAGAGGTACACATGACGAGCTGCTGGCCAAAGGCGGCAAATACACTGAACTCGTCGGTAATGACTAGAGGATAAGTTTATGAGTTTATATGATGAGCAAATAAAACAGAGAATAATAAGCGATGAAGATGCCTTCTCCAGTGCCTTTGAATCCATGGCTGACGTTGTCATGGGAAAATCTATGGCTCGCGCTTTTGCTGACAACAGGATACAGACAAGGAATTCAATAGAAAAAATTCTGAAGTATTATCATGTGAAAGCGCCGGAAATGCCAGATTCGATCAAAGACGTCAACGACCAGCTGGACTACATGCTGCACCCAGTGGGAATCATGAGGCGTACAGTCTTTTTGGAAGGCCAGTGGTGGAAGGATGCCGCAGGCGCCTACTTTGCAATACGCAAGGACGATGGAACATCGGTGGCCCTGCTGCCTGACAAGCTCAGGGGATACATATTTCTGGACAACAAGAGCGGAAAGACACTCGGCATTAACAAGAGGACGGCAGAACTTTTCGAGACGGAGGCGTTGTGCTTCTACAAGCCGTTTCCAATGCGGGAAATGTCGGTACGCGGTCTGATCGTGTTCCTGACGGAAATGCTGTCAAGAGCTGATGTGATCAGAGTGGTGGCAATCACTCTGATATCCATATTAATTGGTTTTATAATTCCAAAAGTCAATTATATGATATATAATAATGTAGTAGTCTCTGACAATATGCGTCTGCTTCTGTCGGTATTCTGCTGTCTGCTGTTTGTTACGATCACGCAAATGCTGATTGGCATCATGAAAAACATTTTCATGGAACGAATAACGACACGCCTGGATGTTGCCGTAAACGCGGCATCGATGATGAGGATACTTTCGCTGCCTTCCAATTTCTTCAGGAAATTCAATTCCGGCGAACTTGCCTCCCGTCAGGCACAGATATCCACGCTGAGCAGTACACTGATCAATACGGTGTTCTCAACTGGATTGACGTCGCTGTTCTCACTGCTGTACATAACGCAGATGATAAGCTATGCACCGGGACTGGTGATCCCTGGCCTGATAATCATCATAATATCTGTGGCATTTTCCACATTTTCCGTTTTCATCGGCATGCATGTCAGCAGGAAGGTTATGGAATATGGCGCAAAGGAATCAGGCATCACCAACGCACTGTTCTCAGGCGTGCAGAAGATAAAACTTGCAGGAGCAGAAAAACGTGCCTTTGCCAAATGGGCAGAAATATATGCAAAAGAAGCATCGTTCAGATACGATCCTCCTAAGATAGATAAATACAGCACAGTGATTGCGACAGCGATATCTCAGATCGGTACGATCGTTATATACTATTTCACAATCAAAACCGGCGTGTCGCTGGCTGAATATTATGCTTTCATGGCTGCTTACGGAATGGTAATGGGAGCTTTTTCATCGCTGATTGGTATGGCTACGACATTTGCCACAATCAAGCCATCTGTTGAGATGGTCAGACCGATATTTGAAGCCGTACCGGAACTGTCTGAAAGAAAGAAACAGGTTACGAAACTGTCAGGCAGGATAGAATTGTCCCATGTGACATTCCGCTACGCTGAAGGTCAGCCAAACGTTATTGACGACCTGTCGCTGCAGATAAAGTCGGGACAGTACGTTGCCATCGTTGGGACTACCGGATGCGGAAAATCGACTTTGATGCGTCTGCTGCTGGGATTTGAAATACCGCAGAAGGGCGCAGTGTATTATGACGGAAAAGACCTGAACACCCTGGATGTGAAGTCGCTGAGAAGAAAAATCGGTACGGTAATTCAGGATGGAGCGCTATTCTCTGGAGACATATATTCAAATATTGTAGTAACAGCACCTCAGCTGACTATTGATGAAGCTTGGAAAGCAGCTGAACTTGCAGGAATAGATGAAGACATTCGCAACATGCCAATGGAAATGCATACTATGATTTCTGAAGGATCAGGCGGTATTTCCGGCGGACAGAGGCAGCGTCTGATGATCGCCCGCGCGGTTGCTCCAAACCCTAAAGTCCTCATGTTTGACGAGGCGACCAGCGCTTTGGACAATATAACGCAGAAAAAGATTTCTGAATCACTTGATGCGCTAAGGTGCACACGTATCGTTATTGCTCACAGGCTATCCACGATACGCCATTGTGACAGGATACTGGTCCTTGACCACGGCAAGATAATTGAGGACGGTACCTATGATGAGCTGATAAGCGCTAATGGTTTCTTTGCCGAGCTGGTAGCAAGGCAGAGAATAGATATCCCCAATCAATAATATTGAGGTTAATCAGCATCCCTGCTTTCAGCCGGGATGCTTTTTCAAATAACAGCTAGATGTATGATACAAAAGGGAGGAAAACAGGACATATGATCATATCACAGTATTTTGTGTTTTTTATATTTTTCAGCTTTCTGGGGTGGACCTGGGAGACGATATACTGCACTTATAAGGGAAAGCATTTCTCTAACAGAGGATTCCTCTTCGGACCAATATGTCCAATATATGGATGTATCGTAATAGCAGGCATGGCAATCTTCCGTCATGCAGATGCTGCACAGCTGGATCTGCCTATTTGGGGAATATTCATCATATGTGCCGTAGGCAGTGCTTTTGCGGAATACGTGACATCCTATTACCTAGAGAGAAGATTCCATGCAAGATGGTGGGATTACAGCAAGATGCCGCTGAATCTGGACGGGCGCATATGCCTGCCGGCTTCTTTAGGTTTTGGTGTTGCAGGCACGGTGATGGTGCATTTCATACTGCCTTTGCTTGGAACAGTGCAGGTCACACTTCCGTCTCTCGTGTATGAAGGGGCAGCCCTTGTTTTGATGGGTGGCTTTGGTGCCGACTTTGCTTTGACGGAAGCTAGTCTGTCAACTTTGTTACAGAAAATAGAGGCTATGGATAAGGAGTTCACTGAGCGTGCCGAGGCGGCATATGTTGCTATCAGCAGCAAACCTCAGCAGGTTGAGATGAAGATAAACAGCGTTCAGGAAGAGATGCATGAACGTGCGGCTGCATTGGCAAATGACTTGAACCCGAGACAGATATCAAAGGTTGCCAGTATCAGGACTTTTAAGCCGCGGGCTTCGGAACACTTCGAATTTAAAGCAGGTGAGCATCTGAGAGATGCTCTTGAAGAAATAAAGAACAGGGAGGGGCTGTCGAGGAAATGAGGATTACATTACTTGTGATAGCTGGCGTGATTGCCGCTTTGGCAATATTTCACGTTGGCCATTATGAACTTTACTGCAAATACAGAGGGGAACCGGATAAAAGTCACTGTAAGGTATGCGGTCATCGCCGCACTTGCCAGAAACTGCATAAAAAAGGCTGAAAATGCCGGAAGTCATAAAATGAAAGCTAATTTAATTGTCCATTTTGAAGATAATGGAGTATAATTAAAGACATCAAAAGGTATTGCATACAATCGTCGTTTGAAAGGTGCGTGACGGAGTGGAATATACATTTGATCAGTTAAAAGATATTATCAAGAACGTTCCAGGCTACGTTGTAATTTATGAATTTCGTGACCAGAGTATAGTACCGATAATATATACAGAAAGCGTTCCGTCTTTTTCAGGACTGACGGAAGATGAATATCTGGCACTCTATGGAGAGGATGCCTCTGAAGTAGTGCTGACTTCAGATATGCCTGCGCTTGCAGAAAAACTGGAAAAGCTTTCTGCGGGAGAAGGTGATCAGGAGGCAATCTACCGCACATATCATAAGACTAAGGGCTTTGTCTGGACTCATGTATTCTTCAAACTGCTAGGTACTTATGAGGGAAATCAGATTTTTCTGGGCAATTTTGCGGACATTTCTTCCGCCTCTGTTGCACCATCGCTCCTGCTAGATAATTCGCACCAAAAGGTTTACGTAATCGAAAGAGATACATATGATCTGCTATATGCAAATTCAGCTGCCATAGCTGATAAATCGGATGTTCCAAAGCTGGGACAGACATGCTACCAGTATATCAGGAAGATGGATTCTCCGTGCCCTAACTGTGTCGTAAATCAGATCAGCGGCGAGAAAACACTGGAAACATTATGGAATGATACTACAAGGGACAAGTCCTATGGAGTAAAGGCAGTTCCTATGAAATTCTTTGATAAACCGGCGTATGCCTTTTTCATCGAGGATATGACAGAGCATGTTGACCTTGAAGGACGGCTCAAGCAGGAACAGGAAAAATACCGTGCCGCTACGGAAGGTGCTAATCTGCGAGTTTATGAGTATGACATCAAGACGCATACTATTATATTGCCGGAACACGCCAGAAAACTCTTTGACGTACCATCAAAGATTATTAATAACGTACCGGATTCACTGATGCCAGAATTCAGAGAGGAAGATCATCAGCGTCTCAGAGATTTCTTCGCAAGAGTCAACAGTGGTGAAAAAATCGTTGAAGCAACATTTCATATGTCGGAAATCCACGGGAATGCACCATATCTGCATTTTAATTTTACCGCAGTTTTCGATAAAGATGGTGTACCGGTAAAGGCTTACGCGGTTGCAGAGGATGTCACTGCACAGAAGATAGCGGAAGAAGATTTCAATATTACTATTCAAAATCTGCTGTCTGCAAATCCTAATGCCCTCTGCTCCTATAAACTGAATCTGACAAGAAATCTATGCAGTGAGGAGCATGGAACTTCTGAATATATACTCAATATGCTTCATGCAAACACTGCTGACAAGCTGTTTGAAAACCTGATGTCGATAATTCCAACCAAAGAACAGCGTGATACAGCAAGAATATTCTTTGATCGTGAATCTCTGTTAGGCAATTTTGCAGCCGGCACCAAGACGATGCAGCTCGATTATCAGCGAAAAAATGCAAGAGGCGCCGTAACATGGGTACGTACATTTGTTAATATGCTGAAAAATCCTGAGACAGAGGAAGTAATGGGCATATTCTATTCAGTTGATATAACAGATGAAAAGCGCAGGAATGAGATATTCAATATTGTAACTGATCAGGAATATGATTTTGTGGCACTGCTTTATCCTGATATCAGCAAAATAGAATTCTTCAACCTAAGTTCCAAACTGCTGAAGAAATATCATGAAGTGTTAGGCAGACCAGGTATGCTGTATGATTTTGACAGCACACGCAGATTTGCTGCCGATGGCTGGATCAGTGAAGAAGATAGAGAATATTATCTCGAGAATAGCAGCATAAGCGCCGTTACCAGAGAACTGGATAAAAACGGGCATAGTGAAATAAGCTTGCGCGGGCATTACACAGGTCATCCTGATGAATATATGTGCCGGAAACTCCAGCACTACTATTTGGATGAGCAAAAGGATACGATTTTAATTATTCAAAGCGATGTGACGGCAACCTACCTGCAGCAGCAGAATGAGACAGACAGAGCAAAAGCTGAAGCCAAACATATCGAAGACATAATCGATTCAGTGCCAACGGGAATATGCGTTTTCCGCATGCCGGATGCTGATCATCTGGAAGGCGAGTTCGTCAATCTGCAGATGTTCCGCATCATAGGACTCAACCCTCCAGACAGTGAAGATGCAAGGCAGCGCATGCTAAGCGATCCTATGGTTTCCGAGTATATGAAAGACGCTTTTACTGCCGTTCATCCTGACGATAAGGAAAGAGTTCGCAGGAGTTTCCACGATGGTTATGAGCAGAGCCATTTTAGCGGCGGAAGTTACAGGTTATTGAAAAAAGATGGAAGCACTGTTTGGGTTAATCAGAATGCAGTTTTGCGTGAAGTCAGACCAGATTGCAGGGTGTTCTATGCTGCTTATCGAGTAGTTGATCGAGAAGTTGAACTACAAGGACTGCTTGAACAGCAGCTGGAGAAAGAAAAACTGCTGCGCAAACAGGCAAATGCGGCAAATACCGCAAAGTCGGATTTTCTTTCTCGGATGAGTCATGATATCCGAACTCCATTGAACGGAATAATAGGCATGACATACCTGACACAGGAAATGGATCTGCCTGAAAAGGCAAAGGAAAATCTAGTGAAGATAGATACGTCATCTAGGTTCCTTTTGTCGCTGATAAACGATGTGCTGGATATGTCTAAAGCCGAGAGTGGTAAAATTGAGCTGCATTTGGAGCCATATCCGGTAGACGAATTTGCCAATTACGTGGATTCGATCATTGAGCCTCTCTGTGAGGAGCGAAACCAGACATTTACATTTGAACCGGTTGAGATGCTTGACAATGTGGTTCCGCTGATGGACAAGCTGCGTATCAATCAGGTAGTGTTCAACCTTTTGTCGAATGCAGTTAAATATACGCCTGAGGGCGGCAGTATCAAGTACCGCGTAGCTGAAAAGAAACTGGATGAGGGCCACATGAGCATGCACATAGATGTCGTCGACAACGGCATCGGCATGAGCAGAGAATTCCAGAGCGTACTCTTTGATCCATTTACCCAGGAAAACCGTCAGGATATCGATGAGATGCGTGGTTCTGGTCTTGGACTGGCCATCACCAAGAAAATGGTTGATGCCATGGACGGAGATATTACCGTTGAAAGCGAATTGGGCAAGGGAACTACATTCCATATAGACCTCACACTGGATTGCATACCAGAAGATATTGAAATAAAAACAGACGAGTCTGATGACGATATGAAGGAGAGCCTCGATGGGCGTCATGTTCTCTTATGTGAAGATCATCCGCTCAATCAGGAAATCGCTTCAGCCATACTGAGGGAACAGAATGCACTGGTGACAGTTGCTGACGATGGTGAGGCTGGCGTAAGAACATTCATAGATTCAGCTATTGGATATTTTGATTGTATTCTGATGGATATCCATATGCCAATAATGAACGGGTATGAAGCGACGATGAAAATCCGCTCGCTGAAGAGGCCCGATGCGAAAACTATACCTATTATTGCAATGACAGCAGATGCGTTTACAGACGACATAGAGGAATGTTTGGCTGCCGGCATGAACGGACACATAGCCAAGCCTATCGACCCGAATGGGCTATGCAGCAAACTTTGTGAGATGATGAGAGTAAAATAGCAGAAGAAATAAGATATTAAAGTAAATGCTGACATGGGGAGCGTACAGAGAATGAATCAAAACAAGGAAGCAGATATGATAGAGCGCAGCTGCGTTGACTGCGGAAACAACAATTGCAGAAAAGAGCAAGGCAATTTCCCTGACTTTTGTGCAACGACACAACTGAGCGAAGAAACGAAAGCAAAAGTCATCGCACGCTATCAGGAACCGGACAATCATAAGGTGATGGTCGAGTCGGCAATGGTAGAAAGTGAGTACTACTGCAAGATGACTAGAGTGGAGGAGACCATTCAGTTTGCAAAGCAGATGCAGTACCACAAAATCGGAATTGCTACATGCATGGGCCTGATTCGTGAGACAAGAGTGCTTGCCCGCATTCTGCGCGAGCATGGGTTCGAAGTGTATGGCATTGGATGTAAGGCAGGCACCATAAAGAAGGTGGACATGGGAATACCTGCTTCATGTGAGAACACAGGTCTCAATATGTGCAATCCTATCCTGCAGGCAGAACTGCTGGATGAAGCAGGTACAGAGCTGAACATCGTAGTTGGCCTCTGCGTAGGACATGACAGCCTGTTCTATAAATACTCGAAAGCACCGACGACGACTTTGATCGTAAAAGACCGTGTCCTTGGCCATAATCCAGTGGCTGCTCTTTACCAGGCAGACGGATACTATAAAGAAAAACTGTCTCCAGATGAAAAATAACGAGGGAAATTTTTTATGTGAACAGTGTTGTGGAGGTTGATCATGAAATATAAGCAGCTTGAATGCCTGTGCGCGCTTGCTGAAACATTGAATTTTAGCAAGGCTGCAGAGATGGTATTTATCACTCAGCCTGCCTTTAGCAAAAATATTGCGGCGCTAGAAGAAGAACTGGGCTGTCTTCTCGTTAACAGAAAACGGAAAGATATTTCGCTAACTGACACAGGAGAACTTGTATACGCCCGTGCAAGGGTAATAAAGGAGCAAATTGAAGCAATAGAAAAAATTGCAGAGCAGAATTCAAAAGGTGAAATGAATTCCATCATTATTGGAACTATGTGGGGCGGCTTACATGAGAAGGAAAGAAAACTGATCAGAGCTTATTCGGATACCAGGGCAGACTTGCAGATCGAACTCAATGAGTTTACCGACAGAGCCCTTTATAATGCCATCGAAGTTGGGGTGGCGGATATAGGCATTAGCATTGGTCATCTGAGCCAAAAGGTAAAAAATGAATTCAATTATTTAACTATACAGCAGAATAAAACATGCCTTATATGTTCTCAGAATCATCCATTGGCGCACAGAACGTCAATTGCAATCAGCGAACTGAAAAACGAAAAATTTCTAACTGTTAAACGTGACAAAGAACTATATAGCACTGAATATCTTGAGAGGCTATGCATTAGCAATGGCTTTGAAGCGCAGATATCATATATTGCAGATTCAATATTTATTATGCTTGATCTTGTAGAAGAGGACAAGGGAGTGGCAATTTTGGGAGACGACGCTACCATGATTTCGCAGCGAAAAATCAATGCGGTGCCGATTGAGGCTGCAATGCCGTCCAGCCATACTCTGCTGTGGCGTAAGGATGACAATAGGAAAGATGTAAACGACATTGTCGAATTTATTAAGCGTAATGTTAACAATGAAAAGTATGTATAACTTTTTGGAATACTAGATTTCTTTTTTGAATTGGAAATCATATTATTTAACGACTATCCTTTAATTAAGGATGGTCTTTTTTTATTGTCGTAAGGAGGAATAAAAGTATGAGCGATGAATTAAAATTTGAACCAATGAGAAGTCTTATCTACATAAACGTAGCAAAAGAAGAATACAGACATAGACTGCTCAACTGGCTCTACAATGTACACGTTGCAGACAGCATTTCGCAGTTTGAACCATACGTAACCAAATATGCATTTTACCAGGCTCTTCCGGTACCGGAAAATGGAGATAGATTTGGAACATATAATTTTCAGCTGACAGAACATCATTGGCTGATCAATCCAATGAATCCGATACTTAATATTAAGGGTATTTACGAAAGAGTAACTCCTGAACCCCTCAAGTGGCAGGGAATAATCCCAGATACGGACGAGGCAGAGTCAATTGCTGATGCAGATGACGTAAGAAGTGCAAAGGGAAATGATGAACTGCCGCCGTTTGTTTTTGCCTTCCTTCCGATGTGGTGGGAAATGGAACTAAAAGGAAAAGGAAGAAGCATCAATGACGGCGCCAATTACAGATGGCAGTTTTTAGTTAAATATCCAATGGGAGTGTCAAACGAAGAAGGCGATAAATGGCTGCTCGGCGAAGTACTTCCTGCTTTTGCTGCAATGGATGAAGTTACAAGGATCATAAGCAGTAAGGTAAAGCAGGAAATCAATGGATGCCAGTTCTACAGAGTGGTGGAAGTTTGGACAGATGGGCCTGAAGAATGGCATAAGGCAGCCGTTGAAAAAAGCCAAACCATTGCAAAACCTTCATGGGCAGAAGAAGGAATGGTATTTCCATATCTGAAACCTAAATTTGAAATTGCCAGTATTTTCCTTGCTGATGTGCCTACAAGCAATAACCTTCAACAGTATAGAGGCTTCATGACGATCCGCTAAAGAGAAGACAGACGAATAATTAGAAAGAGGTGTACAATATGACAAAAAAATTAGTACTTGGAGTTAGTGCCGGAAGGAAAATGGGCAATTCAGAAATCCTGCTTAGAGAAGCTCTCATGGGAGCCAGTGAAGCAGGAGCAGACATTGAGATGCTGCGGCTTAATGATTTTGACATAAAATACTGTAAAGGATGCCAGTCATGCACGATGAAACTCAACATGAAAAACGAAGAAAATCTGTGCATTCAGAAAGATGATTTTCCGGTATTCCGGGACAGATTGCTTGCCTGTGATGCGGTTATATACAGTGTGCCGGTATTTTTGATAAGGCCGATTTCTTCTATTTTAACTTTAGCTGACAGAATTGGGCCGTTTCATGATATAGGCGGACTTGAATCACAAGGATTTAAACGCCCGGATTCTCCGATAGATCAGCGGCTGTTTAAAGAGCGCTGCGCCGGTTTTATCTCCGTTGGCGGCGCAGTCAGGCCACAGTATGCATCAATGGGACTGACTTTGATGAATGATTTAACGTACCCTATGAATATCAAGGTTGTAGATCAGTTAATGGTACTTGATTCAAATGGTGCCGGACAAGTCTTGAAACATAAAGACAAGCTGGAGCGTGCACATAAGCTTGGCAAGAATGTAGCTGAAAACGCTGGACGCAAACGCGAGGACATGGAATGGTGCGGTGATTTTGACGGTACATGTCCTGTATGCCATGGAAATCTAATGACCGTAGAAAATGGTGAAGACGAAGTGACCTGCGCAATTTGCGGAATCAGAGGAAAGATGAAGCTTGACGCTGACAATAAAATGCATGTTGAATTTCCTCGATCTGAGTGGGAACATTCCAGACTGTCGAAAAAGGAATGTGCATATCATTATGCGGAAATTGGAGAATCACTGAAAAAATACTTCGGCATGCAGGGAATGATCGCAGAGAATATAGGTAAATACAGGGACTTTGACGTCAAGGTCATTTCACCTAATACAGCAGAAACTAAAGATGAATAGAAAATCAATGAATAATAGGGGGAGGAGAAGCAATCTATGAGTCAAAGACAAGAAATGTTAATGAAAAATGTTGAATTTGTCGGATACACAGACTTGAATCGCAAACCAGGATTCCAAATGACGATGTTCAAGACGGATGAAGGGGAGTACTATTTATATTCTGCCTGTTTTAGAGACAATGGTTTTAATATTGTAAATGTTTCAGATCCGTCAAAGCCTGCATCAACATGGGTGGAAGGAGACTGGATAAGCGATGTTCATGACGGGCAGAGCTTGCCAAAGATCCAGGCTGCAGATGGCAAGCTTATTGCCTTTTGCGGAGGAACGATGAGCGCACTTCACGGAACTCATGAAATGCCGTTTTGGGGTGGATTTAAAATCTATGACATTCAAACGGATCCAATGCATCCAAAGTTCCTCGGACAATTTGAATGTGAAGACGGTCCAGGAGCGCATCGCTCATTTTACAACGGAGGCAATTACGTCTATGTTGTAGGAAGCAAGCGCAACTTCCTTGGATTTATCATCAGAATAGTAGATATCAGCGATCCGGCTCATCCTGTTGAAGTCGGAAGCTATTGGGATGATGCACAGTATATGTCAAATAAGAAAGCTTCCGAGATACCTGAGTTTGGATCAGAAAGATTCCTGAAATTGCCATGCGCACATGCTGTGACAGTTAAGGATGACGTCATGTATCTGGCGCTGGCGAATGTAGGCTTCTGCCTTATTGACGTCAAGGATAAAACCAGACCTCGTTTAATAGGGAAATTGCCAATCAATCCGCCGTTTGGAAATGGTCAGGGCGGCGCTGCTGTACATACGGCAATGCCTCTTGGCAACAGACCATATGCTATAGTAACTTCTGAAGCTGAAAGAGTCAGATACTTTTCTAATGACATAAAAGAAGGTATGTTTCATAGAATAATCACCCAGCCAATGAATCTTATCGGTATGGTTGAGACGACCGATATGGAAAATCCAAGTCTGATATCAGTTTTCCCATATCCGGAAGTTCCGGAAGGTTATACTCATGGCGCGAATTTCAATGTTGTGGATGGAGTGCGAGCTGTATTTGGTCCTCATAATATGTTCGATGCATTTGGGCAGGAATGCTATGAAAAAAGAGACGATAGGGTTTACAACTGTTATTTCCATGCAGGACTTAGAATCTATGATGTGTCTGATCCGTTTAGACCTGCAGAAATAGGATATTTCATGCCGCCGGATCCAAAAGGGGATAATTGGTTTGATAATGAGAACGGCAGCCTTTTGCCTGGACCTAAGGTAGCAATAACAGAAGATTGCCTTGTAGATGATAGAGGTTACATATATGTTGATACATTTGAAGATGGACTCTATGTAGTTAAATGTACGGTGTAAGACATATGCAGTGACATCAATGAGACAAGGGTAAAGACATCCTCTAAAAAACAACTGAATATTAACTCAGAATATTCTTCGCAATGTACCATAAATGGGTCAGCTGAATCAGGGCTTTAGCCAATAATGGGTCAATGAAAAATGTACTATAGTACACGATCGTTAGAAAATAAACAAAGCCGTGCAACCTTGAATGTGGCATAGTATATGCGGGATAGTTATTAATGATTAATTATTGTTACAATCATTGAGGAGAGAAGAATGAAAACTAAAAAGAAAAGCTATGGGGTAGTGACTATTATCTTCATAGTAATCGCTATTCTGGTTTTTGCAGCAGTTACTACTGATGCGAAAAGCGTTCAACAAACATTTTGGGGGCTGATTCCTCCAGTGATAGCCATTACACTCGCACTTGTTACTAAAGAAGTGTATAGTTCGCTATTTATAGGAGTAGTGGCAGGCGGTCTGCTGTATTCCGGATTCAGTTTCTCAGGAACCATCAAACACGTAATGACAGATGGAATCATTAAGGTT
>Ga0183096_1001027_pt1 | contig 27184 bp, 31 predicted proteins | sample Biomet5_FD_127791 | JGI IMG/M metagenome (GOLD analysis project Ga0183096, IMG submission 127791) | Microbial communities from bioreactor (seeded with sewage sludge) at LBNL, California, USA - Biofuel metagenome 5 (version 2) (version 3) | ecosystem: Engineered > Bioreactor > Anaerobic >... | reverse complement strand
GGGCGCTCGGATTCGCCCAGCACCCAGCGCGGGTTTCCGTCGAATTTCCAGATGATGGTCTGGAGCCAGGAATCGGGAATGCTTTGCCGGCGCTTGGCGTCGGAAATGCTGGACTGGCGAATGCCCAGGATGGCGGCCAGCTCGACCTGGGTGCGCGTGTTGGTGATGGCGTGGATGCGGGCCATTGCAGCGGCAAAATCCATGGTTCCCTCCTTGAGGTTAAAAGCCCCGGCCTGCCTACATGAACCGCCCAAGTAGGAACTTGGGACTTCGGCAGGTCGGGGCCCAACTACCGCTTGATGGCCACGGCTAGGCGCCGGTGCCGGCGGTCTTCGTCCCTTCCATATCCTTCACACGGCGACTGGTCGGTCCTCGGATCATGCGTGCTCCTGGTGGTTGGTGCGTGGTTCCCAATCAGCGAGATTTGGGCGGCCCGTAATCCCGCCCCGCTATGGGTTGCAGCGGTCTTCCGACTTGCTTTCCGCCTGCCGGCGCACGTCACGTCTCGCTGTGCCTTAGTTTCTCCGCAGGGTGGTATTCGATACCATCTCCCCGGATGCGCTTTGATTCCGCACACACTTTGGGCGATATACGTGCTTGAGGAATCCAATCCCGTATCAGGATGAGCAGGTGCTCTACCTCCTGTTTCGCCGCGCACCATGCGGGCGTTGATTGGCGTGTGGGCCGCCTCACCGGAGACGGCCCGGTTGACGTTGGCGGTCGGGGAAACCGCAGGGGTGGGATTTGGTCGGGACGAGAGGACTCGAACCTCCGACCTCCTGCGCCCAAGGCAGGAGCGCTGCCAGACTGCGCTACGTCCCGAAATTGGTGGAACAGGAGGGATTAGAACCCTCGGACGGGTTCCTATTCCCGTCACGCGGAGGCAGGGTACAACCGCGTCGCCTTCAACCAGGCTCGGCCACTGTTCCATGCTTGAGACTCGAATGGGTGGCTGGCCGGGCGTCATTAATGTCCCACGCCCCATTTGTAGGGCTCAACGTCGTCACGTTTCGTGGTCACCAACCAATGCCTATTGCGGGAGAACCTTCCGCCGTCGCGATGTTTGCCCCGCTGCCCGCTTAGTTGGTTCGTTGCTGCCAGCCACCCGCTCAAATCCCAAGCTGTGGCGGGGGACAAAGGTTCATCCCCCGCCGAAAATTCTGTTGTCTGTGCTCCTGCGCTCGCCGGGCTCGACGGTTGCGTCTGCCGCTCGCTGCGTAGGGAGCCAAGTTGTCAAAGAGCGCTGAACTTTAAAGGATTTCTTACAAGTTCGAGTTGTTAAGGATTATTGAATAACTGCCCCTGCCGCCTGTGCCTTCCCCGCTCCTCCTGCATCACCCCGGCCCTTTGGGAGCGGTCCTGTCCTGTGGAGGTCCCGTCATCCCGGCTATCCGGTTGTCAGCGTTCAGTGCGGTTCAGGCTGCCACCCTTACCCCTATTGGCCCCGGGCCATCTGGCCGCGGGGTGGTTGGGTTCGTGGGTGGCGTCGTTGGGGAGAAAATAGAACCTTTGGTTCTTGTTGTCAAGAACCTTTGGTTCTGAAAAAGAAACTAAAAAAAGCCTCAAGAAGAGGCAAGAGGGCGGGTGTAACGGACCGAACTGGGGCTAGTCTAACTTAATCCCTTTGGCATCAACCATCCCCCCGACAAAATGGGAAGGTATCCTAGCTTCAAGCCTTCTCGTTGCGGCAGAAAATGGTTTTATCTCAACATCAACTGTATAATAAAGACAATTATTTTTTTGTAAGTTCTGACTATCGCAAAATTTAAAATTTATGGCGGTAACTGTCCAGTTTTTGATTTCATTACGAAAATTATAAATATAGAATTTTGCTCCACCATAATAGTTTATTACATCTTCTAAATTGACCTTTATATTATTAAGTAGGTTTTTGGGTATTATATAGTCAGATTCTTTTTGTTTATCTCCAACTGTGCCAACAGGAAACATCTTTCTGCACATTGCTACTGATGTATTAAATGAGACTGTCGAAATTCCAGGTTTATTGTTTTTAAGGACGCATTCTTCAAAAGATGATGGTCCAAAGATAAAGAACAAATACTTGTTCAAAATAAGTATAGCTACAATTATTAATGCTACTAAAACATACTTATATTTTATATAGTTTTTTAATATTTTGGAAACACTACTTAAGTCTATCAGAGTTATAAATCTTATAACAACATATAGCAGTAGAGAGGAGAATATTACCATAAATACATCTCTCATTAAACACCTCTATTCTACTTTTCTCCCCATCCATAGGACTCTTCCTATTATTTCAAAGTCGTCAGCATCAGCACCATCGCCACAGATTACTGTTGCCGGGTTCTCAGGGTCATTGTCTGAAACTATTTTTATTGAACCTGTTGTGCCAACCAACCTTTTTATAAACATCTGTCCATTATGTCTTATATAGTAAACTTTTCCAGAAACAAAGTCTTGGCGTCCTTCGTCTACCAAAACTACAGAATCGTCTGTAATTGTGGGAGACATTGACTCTCCAAATGCTTTAATACACGATAGCTTTGACGGTGAAGTTGTTTGCGTTGCTATCCAATCTGACCTAAACTTTAAGTATTGTGACACTCTTCTCCCAGTTTCAGTAGATCCTCCTCCCATAGATGCTGTTGCCTCGCGTAACCCAACCTCAATAAAATCAGGATCATTATTGTATAACAGATTATTCTCCTTTACTTTATTTTTACCATGACCGCTTACCATGGGCGTTGGCATAATTACATTCCCATCTGCATGCACATTCTTTTCTTTTTCAAGACATTCTTCTCCAAAAGATAGGAACATATTGTAACTCATCCCCAGTTGCCGTGATAATCTTTCTATAGCTTTCTGCCCCATACCCTTTTTAGGGTTGTCTCTAAGCGTATAATCCAACATCCGAACGGAGGTATATCCGGCCATTTTTGCCAGTTCTTCCTTGCTCCGACCTTCGGAGAGGAGGGCGCGCAGGGCTGCGGCGATCATTTTTTTGGGTTCACTCATATTGTGTTTCTTGAACTGAAAGTTCTATCCCGTCAAAAAGTTCTCGCCAGTTGACCGCCGGAACTTTTGGTTCTAAGATTCCACCCATGAGAACCGCAGACCGATTTGCCAAGTTGATGGGGATTACCTCTCGTCATGCTGATTACCTCGGGAAGGGTGATCGGGTCGCTAGCCCAGATTTGGCGATGCGCGCTATGGACCGCTTAGGGTTGGACCCTGTCCTTCTTCTCGACCCTAAGCGCAGGACGCGCCCCTTGTGGGATGATGTCGCGGATTGTTTCGATCGATTGGAGCGAGTTTCGGCTCATAGCCCCATCGATTTGCCTCCTTGTTCCGGCCCGCGGCACCCCGAGGAAGCGGCCTAATGGACATCTCTTCATGGGCTGCCTTCGACACCCCGGCCAACGTCGGCCGCGCTCTTTGGGCGCTCATCCTGGACCTGCTGTCTCCTTGTCCTCTCCGTCTCGATCATCTGGATCTGCCATCGGGAGGGCCTGCCGCCATTGGATGCCACATCGCCCGCCAAATCGGGACAACGCATAGCGGATCATTTCACCCCGCACCTGGGAAATTGGCATGTCAGCCGGAAACAAACGGCGGCGCCAGATGATGCGCGCCAGGCCCAACACCCGCAGCGTGGCCCGGATGACCCTATCGCCTGCGCGCCGCCGCACGGACACATGCAGATGCAGCATGCGGTCAGGCGTTGCCATAGGTGGCGGGGACTTCGCATTTGGTCCAGGGCAGCGCACGCAGGGCTTGTTCAAGGGACGGCAGCGACGTCGCCTCGATGCCGATGCAGGCCCGTTCCCCGGCATCCGTCACATACCGGAGCAGGGCGACACCCTGGTCAACGTCAAATATCGGCTCCAAAAATTCCGCGATGATGATTCCCCGGCCCATAGTTACACCTCCTGCCGCGCTTCGATCCTGCGCAGGTTGACGAGCACATTGTGTAGTGATGTGATGGCCGACACAGAAAACCGGATGTTCACATATCCGTCCGGTGTTTTGGCCTGTAGAAATACTTCTCGGCCATTGTCGGCAACTAATTCGTCGAATTGTAAAATGTGAATCTCTTTCATACGACCACCACGGAGGATGTTATGGGTTTTTTAAGAAAATTGTTCCGTAGGGACAATAACGACGTTATCGACTTAGACCTCATCCCTAAAATAACAATTGACGATGTTTCAGATGTAAAATTCCCTGAGGCGTCATTCCGTCGATCTGATAAAAAAGTTGAAATGGTTAGAGTTACAATGACCATGAATAAAGAAACGTTCTCTGAGCTGCGCAGGATGTGCGCTGAGCTGAATGTTAATGCGTCGCAGACAATGCGAGCCGCGTTCCATCACTCCAAGCCGTCATTCTGGGCACAGCCACAGATGATTAAGTTATTCGACGAAGACTTGGGTTGATCAATACTATTCTGAAATAAAAACGTGCATGTTTTTGGTATGATGGAGATGGACGGTATGATCGGAATCACCTGCCCCCACGGACGCGGCGAGACGGATATCTCCCGATGCCTCGACCGGATGCCGGGAACAGACCAGTGCCTGCGTTGCCCGATCCCCGTGGCGCTCATCGCCAGCGGCGGCACAGACAATTTCAACAAGCACATCGCGGCGCGGCTGCGCTACCAGATATCGTGCCCCTGGACGCCTCCTCCGGCATGGGTGTCTGAGGCGGTACGATATGCCAGGCAGGTGTCGGCTCTCGTCGATATCCCATGCACGGCCTACCATTTTTACACGGCGATGCGGCGGGCAGGTGCCCCGAAACTGTCTCCGCGACGTCTGCCCAGGGTGATCCGTGCGGCCGGATTTGATGTCGTCAGTGGTGGCGGCCTGGAGCGTGTTGTCAGAGGGGAGGCGGCGTAGCCATGGCCCGTCAGCAACTTCCCGAAAGCCTCCCCGGCTGGTTTAAGGATGCCCTCGGCGACCCAGATGTGCCGCAGGAGCCATACCAGAAGGCCCTGACTCTCATCGCGCCTATCATCCCGGTCTACGCCAAATGGCTGACCTGCTTGACCCAGATGTACGACGAGATTCTTCCCGCCAACCAGTGGGTGGTCTGGTGGACAAATATGGTTCCCCCGACATTCGAGGAGTTCTCGAAAGAGGCCTTCGATGAGCGGTTCATTTTGGAGTCGCAGGCCCCGGCGCACATGCGCGAGCACTTCGAGGCGATGCCGAGCTACCTGGATTGGGTGGACATGCACAATGCGGATGAGGACGGGGCGCGGCAATGATGCTCGACATGCACGGCGGCGGCTCTGGCCATCAGGGCCGGGAACTCGTGGTGGACAGCTTTGCTGGCGGCGGTGGTGCGTCCACCGGTATTCGCCTGGCTCTTGGCCGTGATCCTGACGTGGCCCTGAACCATGACCCCGTGGCCCTGGCCATCCATAAGGCCAACCATCCCGGGTCGGTGCACTACTGCCAGGACATTTTTTCGGTCGAACCCAACCACGTGACCATGGGCCGACCGGTCGGGCTGCTGTGGGCCTCCCCGGACTGCACGCACTTTTCCAAAGCCAAGGGCGGCGCGCCGACCCGGGACGCCAAAATCCGCGACCTGGCCTGGGCCGTGGTCAAATGGGCGGCGCAAGCTCGACCGCGTGTCATTATCCTGGAGAACGTCGAGGAGTTCCAAACCTGGGGGCCGCTCAATGATCGGGGCGAGATCATCAAGAACCGCGAAGGCGAGACGTTCAAGGATTGGCTGCGGCAACTCAAGCGACTTGGCTACAAGGTCCAGCACCGTGAGCTTCGGGCCTGCGATTACGGCGCCCCGACGATCCGCAAACGGTTCTTCCTCATCGCGCGCCGCGACGGCCGGCCCATCGTCTGGCCCAAGCCGACGCACGGACCTGGACGCCCTCTGCCGTACCGCACGGCTGCCGACATCATTGACTGGACCATCCCGTGCCCGAGCATCTTCGAGAGAAGTCGGCCCCTGGCTGAGAACACCTTGCGCCGGATCGCGGAGGGCATCCGCCGGTACGTGATCGAGGCGGCCGAGCCGTTCGTGGTGACCTATTACGGACCTAAGCGGCCCAGTGACTTCCGGGGAAACGGGCTGTCTGAGCAGCTTGGGACACAGACGACCGAGAACCGGCATGCCCTGGTGACCCCCTATGTCGTCAACCTGACCCACGGCGGCCGGATCGAGCCCGGCAGCGAGCCGCTGCGCACCATCACCACGGCGCATCGTGGCGAAAAGGCCGTGGTCGCTGCCACCATGATCCAGACCGGCTACGGCGAACGGGTCGGCCAGACTCCTCGCGCCCTGGATCTGCAAAGGCCGCTGGGAACCGTTGTGGCCGGCGGCGGCAAGCATGCCGTGGCCGCCTGTCTGCTCAAGCACTACGGTGGCGTGGTCGGCCAATCGGCCGATTCGCCCATGGGCACCGTGACCACGGTGGATCACCATTCCGTGCTGGCCGCCTCCATTATGCGCCAGTTCGGCAATTCGGTTGGCGCCGCGGCGTCCGAACCGCTCGGTACAGTCACGGCCGGGGGCGGCGGGAAAAGCGGCCTCATCACGTCGAATCTCGTCAAGCTTCGAGGCACCTGTAAAGACGGCCAGCCCGTCACCGATCCCATGCCGACCGTCACGGCCGGCGGAACCCACATTGGCGAGGTCCGAGCTTTTCTCATCAAGTATTATGGCCAGGGCCTTGGACAGCCTATTTCGGGGCCCCTTGGCACGGCCACCACCAGGGACCGCTTCGGACTCGTGACCGTGGCCGGCGAAGACTACGTCATCGCGGACATCGGCCTGCGCATGCTTACCCCGCGCGAGTTGTTCCGTGCCCAGGGCTTCCCGCCGGACTATGTGATCGACCCGATTTTCAACGGCAAGCCGCTCCCAAAATCCAAACAGGTCCGTGCCTGCGGCAACAGCGTCTGCCCGCCCGTGGCCGAAGCCCTGGTGCGCGCGAACTGCGCTGATATGGCCGTATGCGAGGCAGCGTCATGACCAATTGCTCTTCCCTTCTAACTCTCTGCCGCCGTGCCCTCGACACCTGGGGCGCTGACGCTCAAATCGACCAGTGCATCGAGGAGATGGCCGAACTGACCGTTGAGCTCCAACACCACAAGCGAGGCCGTGAGCATCACGCCGCCGAGGAGATAGCGGACGTGCTGATTTGCGCGCAGCAGATGCGGTTGCTCGTGGGGCCGGACGAGGTGGATGTGGAGGTCAGGCGGAAGCTGTGGCGGTTGGGACAGCGGCTGGACGGGGTGGCCGCATGACCTCCCGCATCTACCAGGGCGATGCCGCCTCCTCCTATTCCGACTTCTTAGCCCACAAGATGGTCCTGGCCCAGCCTTCCGGCTTCGAGCCCGAACCCATCCACCCTCTTCTCAAGCCCCACCAACGGGATATCGTCCAGTGGGCGGTCCGGGGCGGACATCGGGCCATCTTCGCCCGCTTCGGCCTCGGCAAGACGTTCATGCAGCTCGAGGTCATGCGCCAAGTCCGGAGGCATGACGGCGGCCGACAACTCGTCATCGCCCCCTTGGGTGTGCGTCAGGAATTCCGGGCCGACGCCGAAAAGCTCGGGCTCGAGATACGTTTCGTCCGCCACACTGAAGAGGTGGGCGAAGCCGGCCTCTACCTGACCAACTACGAGAGCGTGCGTGACGGCCGGCTCGACGTGAACCTCTTTAACGCCGTCAGTCTGGACGAAGCCAGCGTGCTCCGGTCCTACGGCTCGCTGACCTTCCAGACGTTCCTGACGCTCTTTTCGGCCATCCCCTACCGCTTTGTGGCCACGGCCACCCCGAGCCCGAACCGGTACAAGGAGCTCATCCACTACGCCGGTTTCCTCGGCATCATGGACACCGGCCAGGCCCTGACGCGGTTTTTCCAGCGCGATTCGACCAAGGCCAACAACCTGACCCTCTACCCGCACAAGGAGCGGGAATTCTGGCTGTGGGTCAATTCCTGGGCCGTTTTTCTCCAGAAGCCGTCCGACCTCGGGTATAGCGACGAAGGCTACGAGCTCCCGCCGCTGCGCGTGCACTGGCACATGGTCAAGTCGGGTTCCACACCCGGGGTGGATCGTCGTGGCCAGATCCAACTCGTCTCGGACGCCGCGATTTCTCTGGCCGATGCCTCCCGCGAGAAAAAGGCCAGCCTGCCGGCGCGCATCGCCAAGATGGTGGAAATCGTCCAGGCCGAACCCGGCCGGCACTGCGTCATCTGGCATGATCAGGAGGTCGAGCGCCACGCCATCACCAAGGCCCTGCCGGAGGCCGTGGAGGTCTACGGGGCCCAGGACCTGGACGAGCGGGAAGACCGCATCGTCCGGTTCTCGAACGGAGAAATCGAACAGCTTGCCACCAAGCCGATCCTTTCCGGCTCGGGCTGCAATTTCCAGCGCCATTGCAGCAAGGAAGTTTTCTTGGGTATCGGCTTCAAATTCAACGATTTCATCCAGGCCATCCACAGGATCGTCCGGTTTCTCCAGACCGAGGCCTGCGACATCCACATCATCTACGCCGACACGGAAACCCGCATCCTGGAAGTGCTCAAGCGCAAATGGGTGCAGCACGAGGAGATGGTGGAGAAAATGAGCGAGATCATCCGCAGATACGGCCTCTCCCGGGTGGAGATGCAAGACGAGCTCTCCCGGTCCATTGGCGTCAAACGTGTGGAGGTCCGGGGCCAGCTTTTTACGGCCGTGAACAACGATTGCGTGGTGGAATGCCAGGCCATGGCCGAAAACTCCGTGGACCTGATTCACACTTCCATCCCCTTCTCGAACCACTACGAGTACACCCCGAGCTATAACGACTTCGGCCACACGGACAACAATGGACATTTTTGGGAGCAGATGGATTTCCTGACGCCGGAGCTTTTGCGCATTCTGCGGCCGGGCCGCATCTACGCCTGCCATGTCAAGGACCGGATCCTGTTCGGCAACGTCACCGGAAAGGGCGTGCCCACGGTCAGCCCTTTCCATGCTGAAGCCATCTTCCACACCTGCCGGCACGGCTTCGACTACATGGGCATGATTACCGTGGTCACGGACGTGGTGCGCGAGAATAACCAAACCTACCGCCTGAGCTGGACCGAGCAGTGCAAGGACGGCTCCAAGATGGGCGTGGGTAGCCCGGAATACATCCTGCTTTTCCGAAAGCCCCAGACGGACCGCAGCCGCGGCTACGCCGACGCGCCCGTGGAGCACGATAAGGATGTCTACAGCCTGGCACGCTGGCAGGTCGACGCGCATGCGTTCTGGCGTTCGAGTGGCAACCGGCTCCTGACGGCCGACGAAATGGCCAGTTTCGGGCCGGATGTCCTGGCCAAGCTATTCACCGAGCAGTCCCTGCAGGCTGTCTACGACTACGAGGAGCATGTCAGGATCGGCGACGAGCTGCGCCTGCGTGGAGTGCTACCTACGACGTTCATGGCCCTGGCCCCTGGCTCGCATGATCCCATGGTCTGGCACGACATCAACCGGATGCGGACGCTCAACGGTGAGCAGTCCAAGCGGTGCCTGACACAGCATATCTGCCCCCTGCAGTTCGACATCGTTGACCGGATCATCGAGAGGTACAGCAACCCTGGAGACCTCGTTTTCGATCCGTTCGGCGGCCTTATGACCGTACCCTACCGCGCCATCTTGAAGGGCCGGAAAGGATATGCCGTGGAGCTCAACGATGAATCCTTTCTCGACGGCGTGAAATACTGCCGGGCGGCAGAACAGAAAGTTTCGGCGCCGTCGCTTCTCGATTTCTGTCGGGCAGAGGGCAGTAAGAAGAAGGTGGCATAATGTCCAAGGCCCCGGCGTTCCAATTTTACGTCAAGGACTGGATGGCAGACCTTGCCGAACACCCCTTGGAAATTGAGGGGGCTTGGTGCCGGTTCTGCGCCAAGGCTTGGCTTTCGGAAACACCGGGGGAACTTTGGTGCACGATGGACCAATGGGCTCGCCTCTGGAGGGTGGATGGCGAAGACGCTTTGCGCATCTGGCGGTACATCGTCGAGGAAAAAATAGGCGATTCCGACACAGACCTCACGGACTTCTCACGCGATTCTCACGCAAAAATCCATTTGGCCTGTCGTCGCATGGTGCGCGAAGAAAAAGACAAAGAAGGCGACAGGATACGGCAGCGTCGCCGGTACGAAAAAAAGAAGAGTGATCCCATACCTCACGCTGATTCTCACGCCGGTTATCACGAAAAGCTCACATCTCCTTCTTCATCTGCATCTGCTACTGCAAAGAAAGAGAATAACAGGGTGTCCCCCCTACCCCCCAAAGGGGGTGAAGGGCAGACCCTTTTGCCCCCCTCTCCCGAAGATGACCCGGACCTAACCCCCGAGACCGAAATTTCAAGCCTCAACGACTGCGCCATCGAATTCCAGGAACTCGCTGAAGCCTTTCAGCTGGTTGGTGGCTGCGTGGACGTGGTACCGGCCTACACGGCTTACGAGGCAATGCACCATCGCTTCCCGTTGGCGCGGATCGTGGACGACCTGGAACAGCGCAAAACTTGCGATCAGTGGCAGCGGGGACGAATCCCGAAACTCTCGAACTATCTCCGGGACAGGGTATGGCTCAATCCGATACCGGCGGCCCGGGCTAGTCCTAAGCCACAACCGCGCACGTATCAGGACCATCAACGCGAGGAACGTAGGGCGGACGCCATAGCATTGGCTCATGACTTTGGGATTGGAGGAGAAAATGTCGGAACTGACAAAGCAGCATGTGTGGAATGCAATGCGGTTCTTCAACACGAAGCAGCCGAATACCCTTCAAAAAACCAAAGAAGAGCTGGCACTTCTTAGTGCTGCCGTCATGTCTGACCTCATCGAAGAGGGATTTACAGCCGAGCGTTTTTTAGGGGCGTGTGTTAAATACAGGAAGACCTCTTCATTTTTGCCTGACTCAGCCGCTTTGTTGAGGGCTGACAAAGCGCTGCGTAATGAAAATGGCGCGGGGTACCATGAAGAGCTCCCAGCCCTTCCCGCATGGCCAACCCCCGAGAATGAGCAGGCGGCCATAAATCAATCCCGCGCCCGGGATATGATCTCGGCCTTGGCGTCCGGGAAGCGTCCGGAATGGGCCAGGCAGTGAAGCCCTGTGACGACTACCCCGGCATCCGGTGTGCCACCGGTGGCGTGTGCCGCGGCAAACTCTACTGGGAGGGGAAGGCCGAGAAGCCAAGGCCGCTCACCCAGGTTCGTGAATGCCAATGGCCCGGCCGGGCGTGGGAATGCGTGCGGCTGGATAAAATAGAGCAAACCGTCAACCCGGCCTGACGTGGCCGGCAGGAGGAAAATCAAATGCCCATGACTGACGAATTGCAGGCTGCCCTGGAGATCGTAAAAGCCCAGGCCGGGGCCCGGCCCATGACCGAGGACGAAATCGTCTCCATGATCGGCAACGTGGCCCACGGCATCCAGGTCGCGGCTGGGACCATGCCAGTGCCCGACCCGATGGAGTCCACCACCATGGCCCCGGCCAAGGCCATCAAAGAGGCCTCTGTCACCTGCCTGGAGTGCGGCAAGTCCTTCAAGATCATCACCAAGAAGCATCTCGCCTCCCACGGCCTCACCCCCGAGGAGTACCGCGAGAAATACGGCTACAAAAAGGGCGCGCCTCTGGCCGCAAAATCCCTGCAACGGGAACGGCGCAAGAAGATGAAGGAAATGAAGTTGTGGGAACGGCGGACCAAGAAGCCGGCCGAAGGCGAGAAGGCGTAGCCGATGCCCCAGGAGCGCATGTCAGCCGCTCAGTACCGTGCCTTGGTGCGCCCCAGTGGATTCCCCGCTGGGGCGCGGCCCGGGCCGGCCCGCCGTGCCCCGCACGCCGTCGGCAAAATGAACGGCACGGAGACCCGGTATTTGCGGAAATACTCCAACCGCGGCTGAATTCCGGGCACTATCTGGATGTGCGCTTTGAGCCGTTCAAGCTTCGGCTGGCTGACGCTACGTTCTACACGTTCGACTTCGTGGCCGTTCGGCCGGATTGCTTTGAACTGCACGAAGTCAAAGGACATTGGGAGGATGACGCAAGAGTCAAATGGAAAACAGCCGCCGAAACCTTTTGGTGGTTCAAATTCTTCGCGGCAATGTACGTCAAAGGCGCATGGAAGATTGAGGAATACAGAGCGTGTAAATAGGTGGTCGCGTAGTGAGCCGATATGATTTGCGTGGCCGTAAGGCCATCTTGAATTTCTTCGATCTGAAAAATTGGTCGGCTATATTACGCAAAAAAAATGCGGGGGCCCCTATTCTTCAAGAACCTGACGGGACATGGGTTGCATGTAGCCAAGAACTTGATGCCTGGTCATCAGGTCAATTGCCTCACAGACGAAACCAAGCAGAAGCGCAAATCCGTTAAGATGGCTATTCCTTCTCTTTCCCCTTTTCGTTGTCTATCTTCAGACTCTCACGAATGATGTCACGCAAATATGGCTCCAACCCTTTATATCCTTTTTGGGCCGCCCGGATACGCAAGGCGGTCACCTCTTCATCGGACAGCCCGCGAATATTGAGCTTCTTCGTTGCGTCGGTAACCATGGGCACCACTCCCTTATGCTTCCCCAACGGCTTGGCTCAGTTCAAAGCCATATTGCATCGCCGCTTCTTTGAATTCAGCATCGGTATTAAGACGATCATAGAGAATTTGACGTCCTTTTCCCTTCCCGTATAGTTCCAAAGTGCTGAACACTATTTCGCGAAGTTCATCCCAATCCATATAATCCCCCAGGGGGCCGAGCCCTCCCGGCCCCCTGGTCGAGGAGCGGTTACAAACGTATCGTGAGCATTGCCACGTTGACACCTGTCCCGGCTGCCTTGAACGAGTTCGGGGGGAGAACCGTCCATTCGTCCGCCAGGGGGCGCAACTCATCATTTTGACGCGGTCCATTGGCGCACAAGGCCACCAGAATTCCGCCAGGCTTGAGCATGTGCAAGGCATGTTTGATATGCTTGATGTCCGAGCCATTTTCAAAGGGGGGATTCATTATGATGCGGTCGAACAAGCCCAAGTCGCCGTTGCAGGCCAGAAAGTCGGCCTGTTTCACAGTCGCACGCGGGAAGTTCTCGCGCAGCCGGGCCGCAAGCCTGTGATTGAGCTCCACGGCGGTCACGTGACCACACTCGATGGCCTGTAGGATATTTCCCGCCCCGGCGCTCGGCTCAAGGACGGTATGTCCGTCCTCGATGTCGGCCGCCTGGGTCATCTCGGCCGCGATGTCGTGCGGTGTCGGGAACAATTGCGGCACAGCCACGACTTCCACGGGCCCCGTCTTCACGGCCCGCTTGAGTGCGGAGAAAGCCTTTTCGTCCTCGGTCGGTTCGGGGCGCGGCGTGTAGGTGGTTTTTGCCACGCGGAGCGGTTCCGGTGCGGTCTTTTCGATGGGGGCAGGGCGTTCGTGAATCTTGCTGTCGGTCAGGAAGACGCAAAACGATCCACCTCGACGGTAGCCGACCCTAACACGATGGGAATTATCAACAACGCGCGTTCCCTTGTGATCGGTCCCGATGTCGGCATATTCGGCTTTGGTCATTTCCACTTGCGGATAGTGGATCATTTCGCCACGGTGATAAATATTCTCGATGTCGATCCCTTCCGGGGCGCGGTAGTTGCACAACGGGAGCGGTGCGGGCCTTTTGGGCTTTTCCAGCAATTTGGATTCGCCCTGTTCTTCCAGCATGGCCTTTTCGTAGGTTATGCGGTTTTCGTAGTGCGCAATCCAGCGTTCGTAATTGGCAATTGAGCGAGGATAGACGCGCCGGGCCACATCCTGAAACTCCTCAACGGATGCCGGGTTTTCTTGATCCGGGTTGAGAGCGTACCACGCCGAGGTGCCGGAGGGGTTTTCCTTGGTGCAGTTGATGCGGAGACCGTAACGGTCGGCAACGACGATGGCCTGCTCTCTGGTCAGTCCTTCCGTGGTCCACAATTCGAGCCCCTTTTCAGACTCGGCCTTGCTGCGCTCGGCCTTGCGCTTCTCGGCTTCAAGTCCCTTGATACGCCGAGCCCGCACGCCCGGAAGGTCTTTGTACTTGGCGGCAGCAAGCGCGCCAGCGGCCCGGTCCTGCCAGTATTGCGACGTCTCCCACATGGAGACGGCCTTTCTCATGCCGTTTTCGATTCGTTCGGCATCCTTGCGGGCGTGACGCTCGCTGTGATGCCCGACAAGGATGGGCTGGCCGAGCGGGATTCCATCGGCCAGGGCTGAAACGGCTTTCCGGGCGGCTTGAGCTTCGCCGGCCCGCTTGTCGCTGTAGCCCTCGAACCGGTCCGCCCTGGCCTCGGCCCGGTCAACCAAGCTGGTGTCCTCGTCTCCGATTTCCCCGCAGAGCTCCAACAAGAGGTCTTCCCGGCCGGGAGTCCACATAGGCGCAACGAAAAGCTCTTGTTTCGCGGCCCACCGGAAGCCGGCGGCCTTCACCCTGGCGTAGGTCTCGGAATCCAAGCGGGTCACGGGGTACAGGCGGAGCTTGTTGTCTTCAGGGGAATAGGTGGCGGTCATGTCGTGCATGGCGTCTGCCTCTTGCCTTTCGGCGGTGGCGGGCCTATCCTCTTTCTGCTCGGAATCGGGGTAAGCCCTGGTTTCTCTCTGCCCTCACCGGTTGGCGCCGGTGGGGGCTTTTCTATTTCCTGCCTCACCAACAACCCCAATGTAACGAATGACGCGCATAGCGTCAAGCGCGTCATTGCCGACCGTCAAAAAATCCCTGGGTGCGCAATCATGCGCATTTGTATGCGTTTGTGCGTGATTGTCCTCTCCCCGTGCAGCTATCCCGCACGATAGCCTAGCTGCAATCGAAAGGGGGAAGACCATGGGATACGAGCAAGCACGCCAGTTCGTCGCCAAATGGGAAGGAGGCCTTGTAAATCACCCAGCGGATCCGGGGGGCCTGACGAACTATGGCATCAGCCTGCGGTTTCTCCGGGCCCTGGGGCATGACGTCGACGGGGACGGCGATGTTGACGCCGACGACATCAAGGCCCTGACCCCGGAATCCGCTTCCGACCTGCTCAAGCAGGAATTCTGGACCTGCCAGGACCTCGATTCCTTCCCGCCTCTGACTGCCCTCGTCCACTTTGATGCCTCGGTGAATTGTGGCCGCGGGCGCGCGTGCTTGCTCCTCCAAGAAGCCTGTAACGCCTTGCCTGGCGCCGCCGTGAAGGTGGACGGCCGGCTCGGGCCGAAGACCAGGGCCAGACTGGCAGAGCTCAATGACGAGGTCCTGGCCCTTCGGGCCGTACAGGCCAGGCAAGCCTATTATGCGCGTTTGGTCGCCGAAAAGCCGGGCCTGTCTGCGTTCATCGACGGTTGGACAAACCGAACAACAGCCCTCTCGAAATATGTGCAGGAGGTTGCCCATAATGCGCAACAGCCAGCCACCTCGCCGAGCGTTACGGCCGCGGCTTCGAATGTGGTTTCAGCACCGATTCAACCCGCTCCATCTTCAATGCAGGATGATGGACCTACATTTATCTTCGACGATGTCGCGGAAGCTCTGCAGGATGTACGAACTGGCCATATACAATCCTCTCCTGGGCTCGCCAAAATCCTGAAAGCACTTTCCACGTCCAAGACAATATGGGGGACTGTAACCCTGTTCCTCATGGTGCTCTGGCAATACCTCGGAATTCAGTCCTGGAGCGATATCGGCATCAGCATTCGCGGCCACATTTATCCGATCACCGACCTTTTCCCTTATATCGCCCCGGCGTTCGCCACATTGGCCACATGGGGCAAGGTCAAGCAGACGGTCAAAGGCGGCGTCCATGCCTAAGGATCTCCTGTTCCTCTTCTCCACTTCCACGTTCCATGGCGCCGCCCGCGCCTACCTGTCCATGTCCGAGGCCGGTCCAGCCTCCGCCGGCCTCGGGCCGGGCAGGATCACTTGTAAACCGATCTGAAGATAATGCCATGCGTGCCCTCTGTGCTGTTCTCGCCGTTCTCGTAGTTCTGGCTCTGGATGCCTGTTCGAAACCCTTCGGTTTCGACGTGCGCATTGGGGGGATGTCGCGCTGGTGGCAGGACGGTGGCGTTGGGCCGGACGAAATCAACCGCGAACCGATTCGGAGATAATCATGCGCAAGACTCTCATCCCGATCATGTTGGCCGTCCTTATCCTGTCCGCATGCGCCACCATGCAGAAGTTCAATGCGAACGTTCAGAAAGAAGCGACCATCTCTCTGGCCCAGGCTCAGGCGGGATTGGACTATCTGCAAGCCAGCTATGACCGCCTGCAAGCGGCCGGAGCCCTCCCGACTTGGACCAGCCTGGCTTCGGACATCGCCAATTTGACCGCGGTCATCACCCGGGGCGATCTGGCCGCTGCCGTGGCTCTCTACGACTCCGGGCGGGATGAAGTCACCAAGATCACGGCCGCCCTGGGGAAGTAAGGCCATGCGCATCATCTCCATCGATGGCGGCGGCATCCGGGGCTACCTGCCGGCTCAGGTCCTGGCCATGATCGAGGTGCAAGCTGGCCGGCCCATTGGCACCATGGTCGACATGCTGGCCGGGACGTCCACCGGGGCGATCCTGGTGTTGGGCCTAGCCGCAGGGATCTCCGCTGCGGATATGGCCGCTTTCTATCAGGCCAAGGGCTCGGGAATCTTCCGGCGTACCCTGGGCAAGCGTCTGTTCTCCTGCTTTGGGTTGGCCGATAAACAGTACGACAACGCCGGGCTCCGGGCCGGGTTGGTGGAGATTTTCGGAGACCAGCGACTTTCCGACCTCCGCACTCCCTGCATGGCCGTGGCCTACGAAATTGAGACCAGACAGGCCACCTTCTTCACCACATGGGACGCCAAGCGCGATCCACACCGGGACTACTCCATTGTTGACGTGGCCCTGGCCTCGACAGCGGCGCCCACGTACTTCGAGCCCTTCCCGATCATGAGCCAGGGAGGCGACCGGCTGGCCTGCATCGATGGCGGCGTAGCGGCCAACAATCCGGGCCTGTGCGCGGTGGTGGAAGCGATCAAGGCCGGCCACTCCCTCGATTCCATTCGCCTCGTATCCCTCGGCACCGGCCGGGAGGATCGTCCCTACTTGCTCCGGAACGCCCGCAATTGGGGGCTGGCCAAATGGGCGCGTCCCCTCCTCGACATCCTTTTTGCCGCAGCGTCCGACGTCACGGACCACCACTGCCGTAACCTGCTGGTGGATCAGTACGTGCGGATCCAACAGGACTTTTCGGAGCCTGTCGCCATGGACGCTACTGATGACCAGACATTTGCGGTCATGCGCATGTGCGCCAGCAAAATAGCCGATCGGCCGGAAATGGCGGCGGCCCTGCGGCTGCTGATGGGGGAATAGCCGTGGGAGACCCGGATTTCCAGAACCAAGTCCTGTCCACGCTCTCCGACATTCGCGAACGATTGGCGCGCGTCGAGGCTGTGCACGTTGAGCGTTGTAGCGCTCAGGGCCGGCGGCTGGATGACCTCGAGGACCGGCAAAACCAGCAGGAACAGGCAATCCAAGGGCTCAAGGAACACCGGAGTTTCACCCGGGGGCAACAGGCGGCTTTAACGGCCGCCGGAACCGTGCTCGGGTCTGCCGCTGGTGCCGTGGCGGCGCATTTTTTGGGCGGCAAGTAGCCGTCATAGCCCAAACCTCGCGGCGGCTTGCCCGGATTGACGGGCACAACCCCCGGCCGCCGATATACCCGGGCCTGCCACGTAAGCCCCGGGCGCACGGATAAACGGACGCCGATCAAAAGGGCATGGGCTCGACCGCTGGAAGCCTGGGTAAAGCAGCGGGATATAAATCACCGACCCCAGGGTGACGCACGGCAGGTCCGATATTTCGCGAGGCATAGGCACAGGTCAGGATCAGGGCTTTCTGGAGCTTCGGGGGAGAGGTGTACGTGATGAGTGGCAAAGGCGGGAAACTGACGCCAAAACAGGCGAAATTCGTTGAGGAGTATCTCCTCGACCTCAACGCCACCCAGGCAGCCATTCGTGCAGGTTACAAGCCAAGCCAAGCGAGATTTATTGGTTGCGAAAACCTAACAAAACCCAACATTGCGGAAGCCATCCAAGTCCAGATGGAAGCCCGTTCTAAACGCACCGAAATTTCTCAAGACCGCGTTCTCCAGGAGTATGCCAAGCTTGCCTTCCTCGACCCACGCAAGTTCTACAATGAGCAAGGTCAACTCATCCCAATTCATGAGCTTCCCGAAGAGGTAGCCGCTGCTATTGCCGGAATGGACGTTGTAACCGAACGAAATGGACAAGATGCAGACGGTAACCCTGAATTTGCTACGGTACGCAAGATAAAAATTGCCGACAAGAAAGGCGCACTTGATTCTGTGGCACGGCATTTGGGGATGTTTAACGACAAGTTAAACCTGTCTGGCTCATTAGAGCAGCGTGTCAGGTCTATGTCGAAAGAAGAGATAGAGACCGAGCTCGCTGCCATCAGGAAGAAGCGTGACAAGTAGGCCGAACGATTTCACCGACCTCCAGTGGGAGCTTTTCCTGGAGTGGGAATCCTCTCGGAAGGACCAATGTCACCGTCTCCTGTCCTACTATCCCGAGACCGGCCCCCTCCGCCGCGATCTCTACCCGCGTCACATGGAATTTTTCAGATTCGGAGCGACTGAACGAGAACGCCTGTTCATGGCTGCCAACCGCGTGGGGAAAACTGAAGGCGCTGGCGGCTACGAAATGGCGCTCCACCTGACCGGGGAATATCCCGAATGGTGGGAAGGCCGACGATTTGCCGAGCCAGTCAAAGCCTGGGCCTGTGGCGACACCTCGCAGACCGTTCGCGACATCGTGCAGTTCAAGCTGCTCGGGCCTATCAACGCTCTCGGAACGGGGCTCATCCCTGGCGATTCGATCATCGACACCAAACGCCGTGCCGGCAGCGTGCCGGACCTCATTGAGACGGTACGCATCAAGCACAAATCCGGCGGCACATCCGTGCTCACATTTAAGAGCTACGACCAGGGCCGTGAGGCTTTCCAGGGCACAGAGCAAAACGTGGTCTGGCTCGACGAGGAGCCGCCAGCCGACGTCTATTCCGAGTGTTTGCTGCGCACCATGCCCACGGCCACGTTTACAGGTGGCATCGTCATGCTCACGTTCACGCCACTTCGGGGCATCTCCGACGTCGTGCTCTCCTTTCTGCCTGATGGACGTCACCCAGCCGGAAAATGCGTTGTTATGGCCACGTGGGACGATGTGCCGCACCTGTCTGCCCAAGACAAAGCCGACATGCTGGCCGCGATGCCTCCGCACATGCGGGACGCCCGCACCAAAGGCATCCCGGCGCTAGGCGCTGGCGCGATTTATCCCATTTCCGAAGAGGACGTCACCATCCCAGATTTCGCGATCCCTGAGCATTGGCCTCGCGTCTACGCTCTGGACGTCGGCTGGAACAATACAGGCGCATTGTGGGGTGCCTGGGATCGGGAGGCGGACATCGTTTACCTGACGGCCGAGTACAAGCGCGGTCAGTGCGAGCCGGCCATCCATGCGCAGGCGATCAAATCCCGGGGCGAGTGGATCCCTGGCGTGGTTGATCCAGCCAGCGCTGGGGCCAACCAGAAGGATGGCTCCAAACTCATGGACGTGTACCGGGGCCTCGGGCTCGACATCCAGCCAGCCGAGAACACGGTGGAAGCTGGCATCTTGGCCGTGTGGGAACGGCTGTCGTCTGGTCGAATCAAGGCATTCAAGTCGCTGCAAGCGTGGTTGGCCGAGTTTAGGCTGTACCGGCGAGACGAAAAAGGGCGTGTGGTCAAGGACAACGACCACCTTATGGACGGAATGCGCTACCTCGTGATGTCCGGATTGCAGATTGCGAAGACGAAGCCTGTCCCGCACAAACCTCGCCCCCGCGATTGGCGCACGGCGTAACGGACTGGGATACGGCCCATTATCCCAGTCCATCCATATGAATTAAAAGAGGAAGTCACCATGTCCGAATTCTCCCGCAAACTCGATTACCACGACGGCGACGCTATCCTCAAAATCTATCGCCGCGCGTTCCCGTCCGAACGCGCCTACTGCATCCGGCAGGTTGACGCCTGGAAGTTCTCCGAAGAGCACAACCCTGATTTCACGGGCTGCATCGCGAAAGCCGCACTCGAAGCCTATAACTGGCTCGGTATGGGCGGCATCGTCGTGTCCGGCTCGCAGATGGCCCAGCGTTGTGCCGACCTCGCTACCTGCATTCAAGAGGGGATTGACGACCTCATCCATGCTCCGGAGCCGAGAGAAGAGCAGGCACCGGTTGTTGGGGAAGCGGTGGTGACAATGGACGGGGTGAAGCGAACGGTGGAATTGAGAGGATAGAACGTGCTTACAGGCTGGAAAGACATCACGGCGCACGCGGGCTATTCTGTGAATACGATCAAGGCCTTGATGCGGGACGAGGGATTCCCTGTCCAGTACGTCAAGGGCAAGCCTACCGTCACGCCCGGAATGATTGAAGACTGGCTTCGGTCACGACTCGTCCGACAAAACGCTGGCCCGCCAGAAACCATGTCAAGATAGTTTCTTCATATCTTGCCTGTCACTGAGGCATCCCTAGCTATCACGGCCTAATACGTGGGCTATCCTCGGCTCCATGCTCCATGGTCCCGAGAACTACCGCCGCACGCCGGAAACGGTCATCCACCTTGACGCGGTCATCGTCGAGGCCGAACCGGACGATGCGGCCAATCCCCTCGACTCGCCCGAGGCGCAAGCCCGTCTCAACAAACTGACAGACTGGTACGTCCAGGCCCGCGATGCACAGTCCGTCAATCGACTGGAGCAGGCGCTGGACCATGACTACTATGATGGGCTCCAGTGGTCAGACGAAGATCGCCGCGTTCTCATGGAGCGTGGCCAACCAGCCCTGGTGTTCAACAAGATCGCGCCGGCGATCAACTGGGTTTCCGGGACTGAGAAAAAGACCCGTATCGACTACCAAGTCGTTCCTCGCGGCTCGGAAGACACCGCGCCGGCCGAAGCAAAGACCAAGCTTCTCAAGTACCTTTCCGACGTAAACCGCATCGGATTCCATCGCTCCAAGGCGTTTCTGGATGCCATCATTTCAGGCGTGGGCTGGTTGGAGCACTGCATCGTCGCTGACCCTGACGACGAGCCTCTACGCGTTCGCTACGAGGATTGGCGTAATATCTATTACGACCACCTCTCCGTTGAGCCCGACCTGTCCGACGCTCGGTATCTGTTCCGGCACAAGTGGATCGACGAAGACTTGGCTACGTTCATGTTCCCCTGCCGTAAGGTGCAGGTTGAGCAAGCCGCTACCTATCTCGCCAACAATGCCTGGACGGATGACGACGAATTCTACTGGCAGCACCAGGATGTCATCCTTCAAGACGGCCGCCCAGCCTCGGCGCATATGTCGAGTGTCACCGAGTATGCCAACGTGCAGAACCGGCGCCGCCGCGTAAAGCTGGTCGAATGCTGGTATCGCGAGCCCTGCCCCTGCCAAGTCATCAAGGGACAGGCTTTAGGCCCTGAAAGCGGCTCCCCGTTCGACCCGCAAGACCCTTTCCAGCGGTTCCACCTGGACAATGGCTTAGCCACAGTGGTGGACGCCCTAAAGCTCCAGGTCCGGTGTGCCATTTTCGCCGGGCACAATCTGCTGTGGGAAGGACCATCCCCTTATCGCCACAATCGTTTCCCGTTTGTTCCGATCTGGTGTTACCGCCGCAAGCGCGACAATGCGCCCTACGGTGTCGTTCGAGGTCTCCGGGATGTCCAGGACGACCTCAACAAGCGTCGCTCCAAGGCCGTCCATCTCCTCTCCGTAAACCAGATCATCTATGAGCGGGGCGCAATTCCCGACATTGATGCCGCTCGGGACGAGCTGAACGCCCCTGATGGCATGGTCGAGGTCGAAACAGGAAAGCTTAAGTCGATTATCGTCCGTGACCAACCCCAGCTTGCCGAGGAACACGTTAAGCTGATGGATGACGACGGACAGTTTATCCAAGAAGTCAGCGGCATCACCGACGAAAACCTTGGACTCGATACCAACGCCACCTCCGGCCGCGCCATCCAGGCCCGCCAACAACAGGGCCATGTCGTAACCGCTACCATTTTCGACAACCTACGTTTGGCCGTTCAGCTTGATGGCGAACAGGACCTATCCAACATCGAGCAGTTTTACGACACGCCCAAGACTGTCCGCATCCTTGGTGATGACGCTAAGGACATGGAATTCTTGGAGGTCAACAGCCGACGCGCCGATGGTCTCCTTATGAATCCCATCACGGCGTCTGTCGCCGATTTCGTAGTGGACGAGGAGGACTTCAACCAGTCCACCCGGCAGGCGATGTTTCAATCTTTGATGGACCTTATTGCCCAGCTTGCCAACGCCATGCCGCAGGTGGCCGCCCAGCTCATGCCGATTGCCCTCACCATGTCCGACCTCCCGAACAGAGAGGCCGTAATCGCCAAGGTCAATCAGGCCTTGGGGCTTGATAAGGACGGCAACCCTGTCCCGCAGCAAGAAGCTGCGCCCGATCCGCTCACACAAGCAAAAGCTGCGCTAACGCAGGCTCAGACCGAAAAGACCAACGCCGATGCCGAGCTATCCCGCCAGAAGGCCGTAACCGAGCAGACAGAGCAGCAGGTGCGCCAGCATGGGATGCAGTTCGACCAGAACGCCCAGGATATGCAGCGCGTCAAGCTGGTGGCTGACGTTGCCGGTGGCCATGAACAACGCCGCATCCAAGCGAACAAAACAGCAGGAGAACCAATCCCCGGGCATCAGATGCCGGGGTTGCAGTCTGACAATACCAACCCAGGTGTTGGGAACCCCGTTTAAGGAGTAGGAAATGGACCCTTATACCGATGAAGATCTTCGCGCCGCCGGCCTTTCCGATGAGGAAATCGCGGCTATGAAGGAAGAGAACCAACCTGAGGAGCAAAAGGCCGAGGGTCAGGACCAGCCCAGGGACGCCGTCCCTCCTGAAACGCCGCCCGATGACGGCGGCAAGAGCGGTGCTCCGGCCGAAATAGTCCCCCCGGAAACTCCCCCGGCCGCGCCCAAGGCGGACCAAACCGCCCCTGTGCCTACCGAAGGTGATGAGACGCCCCCTCCTCCAGCCCAGGAGCCTGCGGTTGAACCCGAGAAGGCACCTGCCGAGAACAAGGCGCCGCTTCCGGCCGACCCGTTTGCGACCACGTTCTCTGGACCGACGGTGACGCAGGAGGCGTATGAGGCCGCTTTGGCCGACCTAAAAAAACAGGCCCAGGACGGCGCCATCGACATGTTCGAGTACGCCGACAAGGTGGCTGACCTGAAGGCCGATTTCAAGGCCGCCCAGGCTGTGGCTGCCTTCGCACAGCAGGCCAATACCGCGACCGCCGGGCAGAAGTGGCAGTACGCGCAGGATATGTTCAAGTCCGTCCACCCCGAATACCAGAACCCCGCCATGTGGGGCGCTCTGGATGGCATGGTACGGCAACTGGCCAATGATCCCGAAGCGGCCAAGCTGTCCGACATCGGCTTTCTCTCTCTGGCACACGAAAAGGTCCAGGAGGCGCTTGGCTTGAACAAGTCCAAGGAAGCCATCGCTGCTCCTGCCGCCTCCCAGGAGACGCCCCAAGTTCCCCAGCCTCCCGATCGTGCACCGGCCCTGGAGCGGGCCAAGGACAAGATCCCGCCGAGCCTTGGCAATCTGCCGGCTGCCCAATCGAGCCAACCGCAGGACGAGTTTGCCGAAATCAACAATATGTCCGGCCTGGACCAGGAGGCCGCGGTTGCGGCCATGCTGAAATCCAATCCGGCCAAGTACGAACGGTGGTTGCGGGGGTAGCGACATGGCTTGGGCAACGGAACTTTCGCCAGGTGATGTGATCGACCTCGACAAGGGGAAGATTCTGATTGCTGTGGGCGAGCGTGGCCCAAGTGGCTCGCGAATTCGGATTCACGCTGACCGTGCCATTCCCATTCGGAAAAACGGCCGGCCTACGGCTGAGGCGACCCAGGAGGGTTTTGGCCCCAACGTAAACACGAGGGAATAAGAGATGGCCAAAACCATCATTGGGCTCAACGACCCGAAGGCGGTGCAAAAGTATGCGACCGCTCTGGCCGTGGACGTTGGCCGCGCCAGCTACTTCGATCAGCGGTTCATTGGCAACGGCGAGAACGCCAAGGCTCCGATCCAGCGGCTCACCGACCTGGAAAATGACAATGGTGAGTCGATCAGCTTCGACCTGTCCATGCAGCTCACCGGGCAGCCGACCGAGGGTGACACGGTTCTGGAAGGCCGCGAGGAAAACCTGCGGTTCTACAGCGACAAGGTCTACATCGATCAGGCCCGGCATGCCGTCTCGACTGGCGGCCGCATGACCAAAAAGCGCACGCTTCACAACCTGCGCGACACGGCCAAGAAACGACTGTCCGAGTGGTGGGCGCGGCTCTTCGACGAGATGATTTTCATCTACCTGTCGGGGGCTCGCGGAGCGAACGCCGATTATATCCTCCCGACGGACTATACCGGGTTCGCCAACAACACCGTGACGGCGCCGGATTCCTCGCACCTCATGTACGCCGGTTCGGTGACCAAGAGCACGATGACGGCCAGCAACAAGCTGTCGCTGTCCGACATCGATCTGGCCGTGACCAAGGCCGACATGATGGGTGGCGGCACGGAAGGCCTCCCGCAGATTCAGCCCATCTCTTTCGAGGGTGAAGAAACCTTCGTCATGGTGATGAATCCGCAGCAGGCCGCCGATATCCGGACCGACACCGATACCGGCCAGTGGCTGGATATCCAGAAGGCGTTGACCACCGCCGTGGGCAAGACCTCGGAAATCTTCAAGGGCGGCCTTGGTGTCTACAACGGTGTTGTGCTGCACAAGCACAAGGGCTGCATCCGCTTCACCGACTACGGCGCCGGTGCCGTCGCCGCTGCCCGTGCTCTGTTCATGGGCGTTCAGGCCGGTGTCATCGCGTTCGGCTCCCCCGGCGGCAAGTTCCGTTTCGATTGGGTGGAGGAGTCTAAGGACTACGGAAACCAGCTTAACGTCGAAACGCACACCATTTTCGGTGTGAAAAAGACCACCTTTAACAGCCTGGATTTCGGCGTGATCGCTCTCGATTCCGCCGCCGTCCTGCCGTCGTAAGGGAGGTGTAAAACATGGCTACCACCAATTCCGACATCGTGCTCAAGCAGCCCATCACCTGCAACGAGGCCGGGCAAATCATCGCCGTGCGTGCCGAGGCGGTTACCACGGCCTCCCTAGCCGCTGGTGACCTGCTCAAGATGGTTCGGCTCCCCGCCGGCTACATCATCACCGGTGGCTATCTGGCCGCCAGCGACCTGGACACTGGCACTACTCCGGCCATCACCATGACCGTGGGGCTCATGGATGTGAGCGACACAGCCTTGGATTCCGGTACCGACCTGCTCACCGAATCCACGGTAGGCCAGGGGGGGACCCTGACCTCCTTCGACACGGGGCTGACCCAGGGGCCCTTCGACGATGACAAGATCGTGGCCGTTAAGGTCGTGGCCGCGGCGGCGACCGCTGCCGCCGGCACGGTCACCTGCCAAGTCGAGTACGCCCAGCCGTAACCGAGGACGCCAGGAGGCATATCGTGCTGATTGAGTGCTTGGTCAAACGGGACGGTCCGTCCGTAGCAACGATCCTTGGGCGCACCTATGAGTTCGAGGAGCAGCCTGACGGGGCCAAGGTCTGTGATGTCAATAACGGCGGGCATCGGGAGCGGATGCTGTCCATGCCCGCCGTCTTCAAGGTCTACAAGCCGAAGGCCACGACTGAGTCTTTAACCCCTGCTGAACCTGGGGCGCCCGTCATCCCCGAAATTCCCGACTTCGACGCGATGGACGCCGATGCCATTCGGGATTGGGCCCGTGAAAACATTGGCTTTGCCGTACGCGGGAACTTCGGGAGAGAGCGGGCGGCCGAAGCGGTCCGGCATGAGCTGCGTTGCAAAGGGTGGATCGCGTGAATCTTTGGCAGATGACACTACGAGTCCAGAAGATAGTGGACAATAAAGATCTGACTCAACCGGATCAGGTTTTGACGTTGTTCAACGAAGGACTTCAGGACGTCGCCACCCAGATTAACTTGCCCGCGCTCGACACCTGGGGCGAAGTCTCAGTCTCCGCGTTGGCCTCGAATGCGTCTTTGCCGGACGGATTCATGCGTGAGCTGCATGCGGTCTATGATGCAGCTCGCCCGGATCATGATTTGCCGATCGTGTCCAGCCTTTCGGTCTTAACCAAGGAATTCGGTATTATCGGAAGCAAAAGTGGACCGATTGAGGCGTGCTGTGAAGAAGATGGGACGATCTACTTTGCTCCTGTGCCGGTTAATGCCACGTCGTTGGTGGTCGGCTATTATCGGGAGCCGACAGAGTTAGTGGATTCCACCGATATCCCTTCCTGCCTCCCTCAAGCGTTCCATGATGCCTGCCTCGTCAACTACGTGGCATGGCGCCTGTTTGCCCTCATGGAAGAGGGTATGGATGGCGAAACGGTCATGACGGCCAGATACCAGGGGTTCTACCAGCAGGCCCTGGCTTCTCTGGCGTCCAGATACCCCGATACGTCTCGGAAGCGGGTGCGCCGGGTGCGCCGAGTGAGGTGGTTCTGATGGCCACGCTCAAGCCCATCCCATTCCGCTCCTGCCTAGGTCTCAACAACCGGGCCGCCCCGAACTCGCTTGCCTATGACCCGCAAACCAGCTCGTGGGAGGCGGCCGCTCTAGTCAACCTGGACGTGCTCGACGGCGGTCGGCGCTGGCGCAATCGTCCCGGCTATTCGGTGGCGCTTCAGTTCCCGGCGCCCCCGCACTCGCCCCAGGTGGACGGTGACATCTGGTATGTGGCCGCCGGCGATACGCTCTACCGCGTGGCCGGAATGGTAAAGACCGCCTTCCTGACCGACCTGACCCCGGGGTTGCGCCTGGGCTGGTGTCGGTTGGGGCAGTCGCTCTACTGGTCCAACGGCGTGCAGCAGGGGCGGATCACGGATGGCCAGGCCAAAGGCTGGGGCGGCATCCCATTTTCATCGGATGCCCGCGAGGCGGCCGAATACGCCACGGTTCCAGCCGGGAACGTGCTGGCGGCCGCAGCCGGGCGCATCTGGATCGGTGTCGGCAATGACGTGGTCTACACGGTCCCGGGCTATCCGCATCACGTGCGCGTCGGTTCCTGCCGGCTCCCGCAGTCCTCTG
>Ga0183096_1001004_pt1 | contig 27678 bp, 23 predicted proteins | sample Biomet5_FD_127791 | JGI IMG/M metagenome (GOLD analysis project Ga0183096, IMG submission 127791) | Microbial communities from bioreactor (seeded with sewage sludge) at LBNL, California, USA - Biofuel metagenome 5 (version 2) (version 3) | ecosystem: Engineered > Bioreactor > Anaerobic >... | reverse complement strand
TTCAGGTGAAAGTTTTCTTTGTCTTGCCATAGTAAAATCCTCCTGGATCAATTTTATTCTATCATTGATCCAGGAGGATTGACATATTACTAAGTCACTATGTTTACACAAAATGGCTTACAGTCTCAAATATGTTTCCGAAGTCAGTAATGCACTTTATGTAGTATTGCGTCATATTTCAAAAAATCTTCTTATAGAACTCGAATCATAAATATTACTAACAACAGCCGTACTCCTTATATGGAATGCGGCTGCTTTTTGATTGCGTAAATTATTCGGGGCCGAACAGTTTGTTTATGGCGTCGATCTTCTGCTGCTCGTCGATGTTCACGTAGTATTTCGCGGTCACGTTTATAGACGAGTGACCGAGGAGTTTGGACGCTACCTGGATAGGCACGTCCCGCTTGCAGAGATTCGTGCCGAACGTGTGTCTGTACGTGTGGTACGGCTTGTACGGAACGCCGATCTTTTTGTAGTATCGTTTGAACGTCACCATCTGCGTACGCTGATTCACGGGGTTGCCTCTGTTTGTCGTGAATATGAAATCGGACTCGTAGTTGTAGATGAGCTTCTGCCGGTCATGCCATTCTTTGTGTATGGCGAGTTCCTTTATCACGTGATCCGAGACAGGGATCACCCTCACGCTGTCATTCGATTTCGGAGGTGCGAGCTCGAACCAGCGGCCCTTCTTTTCTCCGGTCATATCCGACTTGTTCTGCAGCTGCTTCGTGATCTTTATGCGCTTGTTTTCCACGTCTATATCCGAATACTGAAGTCCGAGGAGCTCCGCTATCCTGCATCCTGTGTTTATGAGGAGCACGGTGAGGAACCTGATCACGGGGACCTCGTCCAGCCTCGACTCTATAAGCTTGAGCTCATCCGCCGCCCATACGACTACCCCCGAATCCGCCTTCATGACGAGCTGAGGTACTTTTACCTGCTTCGTAATGTCGGGCACATTCGAGCCAAGCTGCAGGAACGCATAGAGTTTTCCGAGAAGCGTGTTCATGAGCCTTATGTTCACGCCCTTGCAGTCCATAGAGTTGTAGGCAAGCTGAAGGTCGATCGCCCTCACGGTACTTAAGGGCCTCATCATTATCGGAGTGCCTTTGAAGTACTTCGTGTAGGCCATAATGTAGCCTCTCTTCGTATTGTATCTCATGTTGCGGTCGGGGATCAGCATCTCGTAGATGTACTTTTCCGTAAGGTCGCCGAGGGTATCTTCTGTATCGAATCCGTAGCATTCCTGCTGCCACAGAAGGTAAGCCTGCTCTGCGTCCTGCTCCGTCTTTCCGTAGAAGGCCCTCTCGCGGTCCTCCCACTTTCCGCCTTCTCCTATCCTCTTTGCAACGACCTTTTTTATCTCTGTCATTTCGTTTTGCTTTTCCATATATAAAAACCTCCCACACGTATACATCACTCACGCAAAAGGAATAGTCAAGTCATATATCCCGCTGCGTATGCATCATAATATACGCATGGAAGGAAGATCATTATGCACTTCTATTTACCCTGCTCCGGCTTATGGATAGAAAGCTCAAGGCCGAATATATCCGAAGGAAGAAGAGTGCCTTCCGCCATCGAAGACCTGAACTCGGTATCTATGAGAGCTTCGGCAGCTGCCCTTCCTCTTCTGTCCAGCCTCAGATATTTCATGATCACTTCGCGCAGAGCCGACTCGTCCATGAACTTCATCACATCGTCCCAGTCTTCCTCCCAGAAAGCCGGTCCCGTTTCGTCGTCGGATTCTCCGAGGATGTAGCTTATCTTTCTGTCGTACACAAGGCTCAGCCTGCCAAGCACCTGATAGCTCGGCTTCCTCGTGCCCTGCTCCCACATGGCGATCGTCCCCTTTGACATCTGAAGATGCTCCGCCAGCTGCTCCTGTGTAAGTCCGCTTTCTTTTCTTAAGGCCCTCAGCCTGTCTTTCATTTCCATAGAGTTCCGTCCTTTCCGTTTTCCATATACATATAGTAAAACAAATAGTAGTAGTTGTCAATGCCGGTGCTGTACTTTGTCAAGCTTCGGTTTTTAAACATATCGGCTTTAGTGTTGGCCTTACAGGCATTGACAGGAAATTCCAATAAGCATAAACTATAACTAAAGATAATTATTAACATACACATAAAGCGAGAATATGTTGATGTTTCTTTAACTAAGAAGGAGGTGAAAAGGATGACGGAAAGGAAGTACACGGAAGAGGAGATCAGGGAAGCTGCAAGAAAGATAAGCCGGGACTACTACAGAAAGTGGAGAAAAAAGCATCCCGACAAGGTGAAGCAGTACAACGATACCTACCGCAGGAAAAAGGCGGTCGAGTATCTGGAAGAAAAGGAAAAGGAGGAAGAGCTGCAGTAAATGGGAGTATCGATAGAAGAATTAAAGAAACTGCGCATATGGACGGCATGGAGATATGAAAATGCAGGAGGCAGAAAAACGAAAGTACCTGTGGACGCAAACGGATACAGGACCGGAGCTGACAAGGCGCATGAAGGGAGCCTCATGACTTTTGAGTGCGCAAAGAAAGCAAAGGAAAGACTTGCTGCCGACGGGATCATGATGAAAGTGATGCCCGGCTTCTTCTTCATCGATATCGACGGACGGGACGAGAAAGACAGAGAAGCTGCGGAGGTCCTAGACTGCATGGACACATACAGCGAGAGATCGCCAAACGGAGGCATCCACATAATAGGAAGATGCGATGACAACAGGATACCGCAGGAAAACGGGAAGCTCGCAGGAAAGTATTACACGAAGAATCCGAAACATAAAATGGAGATCTACTTCGGAGGGCTTACGAGCAGGTTCGCGGCATACACAGGGAGCAGCATAACTGGAAGCGGGATAAATCTAAGGACCGATGAAGCTGCGCTGTTCCTCGACGCATATATGCTGCGTCCGCTGCGGAAAAAAGCGCCGGAAAGATCTGAAGGCCCGCCCCTTTCCCTTTCGGACAGCGAAGTGATCTCAAAAGCCGAAAGCTCAAGGCAGGGCGTGAAGTTCAGGGAGCTGTACTCGGGAGATACCTCTTCCTACGGCAGCCACAGCGAAGCGGATATGGCGCTCCTTTCGATGCTGGCTTTCTGGTGCGGAGGAGACAGGAATCAGATGGACAGGATCTTCAGGAGCTCCGGCCTGATGCGTGATAAGTGGGACAGGAATCTGAGCGGAAGCACGTACGGCATGATATCGGTCGGTAACGCAGCTTCTCATGCGACCTCTTTCTATACCGGAAAGAGAGAACCTGTAAAGATGCCGAACGCTTCAAAGCAGCCACAGAAAAAAGAATGCAGCCTTGAAGAGCTGCGTCCCGAATCGAATCCGAGATACGCATGGACAGATATCGGAGCCGGAAGGCTGTTCGCTGACATGTTCAAAGAAATATGCAGGTTCGTTCCGGAAAGGAAGATGTGGTACTGCTACGAAGGCGGGATATGGAAGCCGGACAGCGGCGGGCTGAAGTCGTCGGAGCTCTGCAAGGAACTCGCAGACAGGCTGGCGGCTTATGCGACCACGATTGAAGACGAGAGGCAGAAAGCCGATTACGGAAAGTACTGCTGGAGATGGCAGCAGAAGAAGTACAGGGACACTGTAATGAGGGACGCGCAGAGCGTGCATCCTATACTCATGGAGGAATTCGACAGCGATCCTTACGTACTCAATACCGGGAACGGGACTCTGCATCTCGACACGATGGAGTTCACAGAGCACAGGAGCTCGGACAGGCTCACAAAGAAGGCGGACGTATCATACGATCCTTCGGCATCGTTTCCGAGATTCGAAAGTTTCGTAAAGGAGATAACGATGGGAGACGCGGATCTTGCGGACTTTATAAAAAGGTCCTTCGGATACGCACTGTCGGGAAGCGCGGAGTACGAGTGCCTGTTCATCCTCTACGGGGCGACCACAAGGAACGGGAAAGGCACCCTCTGCGAATCGGTCCTGAATGTGATGGGAAGCTATGGAGCTGCCGCAAGCCCCGAGATACTGGGAGTAAAAAACTTGCAGCAGAGCTCAGGGCCTACGGAGGACATAGCGAGGCTCGCGGGTCTCAGGCTCGTGAACATATCGGAGCCTTCGAAAGGCCTTAACCTCAACGCAGCAAGAGTAAAGAGCATGACCGGAAGGGACACGATGAACGCGAGGTTCCTTCATGAGAACTCGTTCGATTTCGTTCCGCAGTTCAAGATGTTCATCAATACGAACTACCTTCCCGTGGCAACGGACAACACACTTTTTACAAGCGGAAGAGTGATCATCATTCCGTTCGAGAGGCACTTTGATGCATCGGAGCAGGACAGGAACCTTAAGAGGATGTTCGCGGGCAGGGCTGCGAGGAGCGCGATACTTAACTGGCTCATAGAAGGATTGAGCGAGCTGAAGGAGCAGGGCCTCACGCAGCCACAGGCAGTGACAGACGCAACGGAAAGCTACAGGAGCGAGAGCGACAAGATCGCGCTGTTCATGGAAGACGAACTCATAAAGGACGTGTTCTCGGATGTGAGGACCAGAGAAGTCTACGACAGATACAAGCTGTGGTGCGACAGCAACGGATACTGCACAGAAAACGCAAAGAACCTGAACCAGTGCCTGAAAGCGAAAGCGGAAATAAAAAGAAAAAGACCGAATTCGGGAGGTGAAAAGACCACGATGCTGGTCGGATACAGGCTGAGATCCGGCTTCATATAGCCACAAAAAAAGCAGTTTGGGGCGGGCAGGGCAGGTAAAAACATTAATTCTAAATGTATTTTCTCGCGCGGGAAATAATATTTAAACCTGCCCCGTTCTGCCCCACCCCTCAAGCCGTTGATTTTACTGCCTTGTGGAAACAGGCGTGGCAGGAGGCTCCGGCCGGCTTCTCAAAAAAATCTCAACGCGAAATTGAACAGGCCGTTTTTTGAGAGGCCGCTGCGATGCAAAAATAGCGGCCGTAGTGACAGATATATTAAGTGATTTTAGGAGGAAAAGAAAATGAAAAAATATTACACGAAAATGGATATCGAGCGCGATCCCAAATATGCGGCTTACGATATCCTGCAGGAACTGCCGGCAACGAAGAAAGGAAAATTTCCGGTGTTTGTGCTCAGGACAAAGGAGCCGTCCGACATGCCGTACAGGGTGGTATGCCTCGATACGGACAGGGCGTTCAAAAGATATCTGACTGTGCAGATGTACATCGGAAACCGCGGATGGAACGATAAGTTCGACCGCAGCATAAGAAGAACGAAGGAAAGATACTCATGGAGATAAATTTTACAAAGATGCCGTGCCTTCACAAAGAATTCGATAACGGGGTACAGGGCGCGTATACGGAAAAAGGAATGTACGAGGCGGACTGCGGAGCAAAAGCGAAGATCCTTGAAGCCATATCGGGAAGAGGGGGACTAAGATGGGCGGTGATGCTGCCGCATAATAGCTATATGTTCTTCAAGACCGAGTACGAGATGCTCGACTTCCTTGTGAACATAGAGGAAGAATGCGCTGCGATAACGGAAAAGGAAACCTCTCTTGATCAGCAGCTGCACTTCAAAGACGCACCGGCCTGCAGGAGCAGGACCCTGTACAGATTCCCGCTGGAAGACGTGAGGAAGCTTGACGACGGCAGCATGGTCGCCGTAAAGGAAAGAAGGCTGCGCAGAGACTATGTCACCGAAAGATGCATAGAGTGCGCAGGGGTCCATTTGTTTATGGAAGACGCGAAAATAGAAAAAGAATTCCTGAAAAAAACAGGAGAGAGTATCGAGGAGGAAGATAAATGAACACAAGAATGATATGCCACACGCAGAAATACGAAGAGGTATTCAATAAGGCATTAAGGAAGATGGATATAAACGACAGAGAGCTGCTGAACGAGGGTGCTGTCCCTGCCACGGGATACACTGCGCCCGATGTAATGAGCAGGAAGTTCTACGCGATGCTTGCAAAGGACGATCTCTTCAGGAGATTCGGCACTGTTGTGAGCTCCGGAAACACTTCGGGTACGATCATAGCGGCAGCGTCCGAAGGAGAAGCCGAATGGCTCGGAGAAAACGAGTTCACAGCAGAGATCTCGGACAGCATCAGCCGGTTCAAAGTATCGTACGGGAAACTGTCTTCTATGGTAAGACTCAAGGACAGCTTCGTAAGCGACAATATGTTCGATGTCGAAGGGTATCTTAGCAGCATCTTCGCAAGGAGATTCGGAAGAGCCGAAGAAGACGGATTCCTGAACGGAGACGGAACGTCTGAAAAACCGGAAGGGATACTTAAGTCCGCCGCTGTGACTGCGGTCACAGAAGGTGCGTCTATCACGTACCAGGACATCAAGAAGCTGTACAGATCGCTCGGAAGAAAATACAGGGCAAACGCCGCTTTCGTTGTGAGCGACGATACGGCGATAGATCTCCGTGAGCTTAAAAGCGACAGCGGAGCCTTCTTATGGAACGGCGACAACGACACCATATTCGGAAGGCCGGTAGTGACGTCGCAGTTCATGCCGGACGCTTCTGCATCCGGAAACAAAGCGGTGCTGCTTGCCGACATCTCGTATTACTGGATCGTAGAAAGAGAGCCTCTTTCGATAAAGGTCTTAAGAGAGCTTTATTCAAGTCAGAATATGACGGGGTACGTAGGCACGGTAAGGCTCTACGGAAAAATGACGCAGCCTGAAGCTGCTGCGGTACTCACAATAAAATAGCTAATATCTGATTCTTGAGGGGCCTGTGTGACAGCAGGCCCTTCTTTTATTTCGGAAATTGCGCTTAATACCCCAAAAACTTACGCAATTTTGTGTACGCTTGGGATCGCCGGTCTCCGTGTTTTTACCTGCCGGAGATCGCATCCCCCCTGCCCTCAGGCCGGCCAAAAAATGCAGAAAGCCGGCACTGTCTTATATCAGCACCGGCCTTCCGTGAAAGGAATTACCATGAAAACTATTTTATATATGTATCGGGCCCGGAGGTCCGTCTTTATCTTGTGACAGCCTGAGGAAGAGGAGTCATGTATCCGTGAGCCCTTCTGTATCTGTTTGCATCACACATCTGTGGTTTGTGAGCGAACATCGCAGCGGTTATCGGAACGACATATTCAAAGAAGGGACAAGGGCCTCCGATCCCCGCGCATTCCTCGCGTCTCATCAGTTTACAGTTCTTGCATGTCCTTAAAGCATCATCATTCATTTTGAACTCCTTTCTTACCTCGAAAATTCATATTCATTATTTGTGCATAGGAAATACGTCAGTGTCATAAACAGGAAAATATATTCTCGTCTTACACTTATATCCCCACGGGAATCTTTTAACGTGACAAACATTTATATTTTTTCTCACACCTAATACCCCTTGAGAAAAAGATAAAAGTCACAGAAACGAAAATAATTTCTAAATAATACCCTTTGGGGAACCGGTTAAAAGACACAACAGCAAAAATTATTTACAAGTAATACCCTCTGAGAAAAGGATAAAAGGCATAAAAATGTTCCGAGTCATCTCCTGAAGGCTGCTGTTTCGTTTTGAATTATGGACGTTCTATCATATCCTGCATTCTTTTTACTTCAAGCCAGGAAAGCTGCTGACATACCTTCCAGCCATGTGTACCGTTTTCTTTTCGGCATCTGCTCACGGAGCATTCCTTTGGCCAATATTTTGTGGTTTCACGCGTTAAGTCAGGGACTTGCTCAAAGAAGGAGCAGATCTCTTTCTTGCCTATGCATTCTTCGCATCTCATCAATTTACAGTTCTTGCATGTCATTAAAGTATTATCATTCATTTCAAACTCCTTCCCTGCTTCAAAATCTTATGTACATTAAAAATATGAAGGTATAGCAAACAAGCAAAAGTATTCTTGCCTTTTGCTGAAAAACTATTTTGCTCTCAGTTATAAAGGGAACTTATAAGCCTTTTTGTAACCATCTATCGCGAAAAAGATTGTATGTAATTCATGACGCAGTATTCAGCCTATTATCTGCTTGACTATACGTGGCATGCGAGTGATGTATGTATGTACCGAAAAGGAGGTACAAAACATGGCAAAGAAGAAAATCGAAGAAGTTAAAATCGCAGTTCCCGCAGAGGGGTATTTCGGAAGGAGCCTTTCGAACATTGTGTTCACGCTCTACTCACGTCAGCTGCTTCTTTCAAAAGCGGCAGGGAAAGAAGCCGTTCACATCGAAGAATCATATGCAAAGGCTCTTAAGGAATCGAAGCCCGCAGAAACAGGAGACTTCATAAATGTGCAGAAGGAAGCGGGAAACGGCAGCAGAGGATTCGAAGTCACAGAAAAGGAGCTTGTGTTCACCTTCCCTACATCTGATGATATCCCTCCGGCATGCTGGGCGGAGCTCGCGTCGGCTATATGCGATCACGCCCGCAGTCACAGGAATGTTATCCCGCGTCTGTGCGAAGCCGAGAACGAAAAGTATGCGATGCGGATATGGCTCATGCAGATCGGATTCACGGGAGAGGAAGGCGCGATGACGAGGACGGCGTTCCTCAGGAATCTGACCGGTAACTGTGCTTTCAAAACAGACGGGCAGCTTAAAGCGGCTGCAAAGAAAAGGAGGAAACTCGTATGAAAGGTATGCGGTCCGAGGATGTCGATGCCCTGAAGCTTAAATATCCGAAAGGCACCAGGGTGCGACTCATTTCCATGAGCGACGCATTCACGTGCCTCACCGAGGGCGATGCAGGGACCGTTTCCTGTGTGGATGATATCGGAACGATACACGTCGACTGGGACTCGGGATCGTCTCTGGGACTTATTCCGGGGCATGACAGATTCAGAGTATTATAGGGCAAACGAAAGAGCAGGTCATTACGATCTGCCCTTCTCTCTTTGTGATATCCACAAATAAAAAAATCGAGATAGCACGGATGCCCCCTCGATTAAACCTCTCGGTTTTGCTGTTCGTTAATATTATATTGTATTCTTATACAATGAGTCAACTAATTTGATTTCAAATGTAAAAGATGCTATAGAAATCATTTGACTTGCCAATATCCGGTTTTATTACTGCCTACTCTTTCTATGAGTTTCTTGCTTTTCAGTGAATCCAATGTACGCTGAATCGTTCTTATTGTTTTGGATGTGGCATCTGCAAGTTCACTGCGTGTATAATTCGGATTTTTCAACAGTAAACTGTACACTGATTGTTCCGTTGCATTTAGAGTGCCAGTTTGAATTACATCTGCAGTGGCATGTTCCTGTGACGTCATTTTTACATGTGCAACACTATTGCCAACGCTTCTGAAGATGGTAAAAAGGAAACCGGCATCCAGAATATCATATGAATATTTTATTCTGGCGTCTTTGCATAAAGTGCTGATACGTTTGAATCCGCTTCCGAATTGCTCAATCGACTTATTTAAAAACAAGATTTTTGATATCAATGCATTGCGAATCGATGATTGCAGATTCTTCCGTATATAGTCCTCTGGCTTATATGGGCTTGCATAGGTCCCCGGACTATATATCGTTATCTTGCCTGGATGTATACATATTTCATGGTACGTATTTCCATTATAAACAGCATGCGCAAAGCTGTTCGCCAATACTTCTCTTATAACAGCAACTGGTATTTCCGGGATTTCTTCCCGAGCAGTGCCGACGATTTTACTCTTCCATTTTATATTTTTTAAAATATAGGCTTCTGATGTCCTCAATAAATTACAGATATTATCTTCATACATTTGCATATCAAGGAATGTGATTTTCTCATCTGTAGCAAAAACGGCTGCTTTGAGCATAACAGGCTGCGTATTTCCAAACAGCACATTGCCGGCATTATTGAGATGGTCACCATTGACCAGATCGAATTTTTTGATAATCGATGAGGCGGTATATTTGCCTTCTATCATTCTTCCTGAGGAAATGGCATTTTCACAAAAGCTTTCTATTGCCTGTTTGTCTACCTGCTTTGTTAAAGAGTCTGATTTCGCTTTCTCCCATTTTTCTTTATATTCATTTGAAATGAAAAATTCCCGGAGCTGTGCAGGAGAAACTTCACGATCTTCGTCTGCCGTTCGTAAATAATATCTTCCTGATGCAGAATATGGCTGCTCTGATCCATTGAATTCGACTCTGATTACATGGTGGTTATCCAGCACATCGTCTTTTATTATAGGAAAAATTTGCGGCTTTATGGTTTCGTATACAAGTCTTGACACATCCCTTAACGATGATTCTGAAACAGTTTGCCCCACTACATCACCATTTGGCCTTACTCCGAAATAAAGCGTCCCGATCCCATGTTTATTTAACATAGCAGATATTGATACCATAGCTTCCTTCAATTCACCAGTGGTTTTCTTGAATTCTAGTGTTTCAGATTCTTTCCCTAAATTCATGATTGACTCCTTTTAGCTCCAATTATACTATATGCTGCAATGAGTGTCACCATAAATGTCCCTATAAATGTCCCTATAAATGTCACCATAAATGTCCCTATAAATGTCCCAGTAAGCGATAAACAATGAGATTTAATGGTCAATAGTCAACAAGTTATACCATGCTTACAAGTTATTTTATCAAAACAGGAGGGATGCTAACATGGTTAATACCAAGACCACAGTATCAAAGAAAGTGCTCGCTATTGTATTAGCAGTAGCTTGCATGGTAGCCTTCACACCTGCTATCGCGTTCACATCAAGTGCACACGCAGCAGCGTTCAAGGTTTCTCCTACTAAGGCTACAGTCTATGTAGGAAAATATAAAACCCTCAAGTCGACAAAGACAGCTAAGTGGACTTCAAGCAAGAAGTCAGTAGCTAAGCTGACAAAGTCGAAGGGCAAGACAGTTAAAGTAAAGGGCGTCAAGGCCGGTACAGCAACGATCAGTGTTAAGTACAAGAGCACAACGAAGAAAATAAAGATTACTGTAAAGAAAGCTACAAAGGTTACTGGCGTAACAATCACTAACCTTACAACAAGTGGCACAGCAGTAAAAGCTGGAGATATTCTTGAAGCAACAGCTACACCTACCGCAGCTACCGTATCATATCAGTGGTACGTTGGCGATACAGCAGTAACAGGAGCGACAAAAGGTACCTTCAAGGCAGCAACTGATGGAATAGTTGGTAAAACTATTACATGTAAGGTAACAGGTACTGGTACTTATACAGGAACAGTTACCTCAGCCGCTACAGAAGCAGTAACAGCAGTTGCTCTTACTGGCAAACCGGTACTTTCTACTGCCGCAGTAGGTGAAGCAGTAACAGCAACATTGGCTCCTACAAATGCAGTAGTTTCATATCAGTGGTATCTCGAAGGTGTTGCAATAGACAAGGCTACAAGTGCTACTTATACGCCTGTAGCAGCCGATCTCGGAAAAGCACTTACTCTGAAAGTAACAGGAATCAATGGATTTACTGGAACATATACTTCAGATGCAACAACAGTAAAAACACCTATTAAGAGTGCAGCTACACTTACAATGCCTACGACTGCACCTGTAGTTGGTACAGCATTTGCTCCAACACTTAAGCAGACAGCTGACATCACAAAGAACTTTACCGATGCTACTTATCAGTGGTATCTCGATTCGTATACAGTAGGCGGAACAAATAAAGTAGCAACCGGAACATCAAATAGCCTGTCCATTACACCGAATGCAGCAGATGTTGGCCATAAGCTGGTTCTTGTTGTAACTGGCGGAACAAATTATGCTGGAACAATCGTTTCTGCAGCAACAGGAACTATCACACAGGCTATTGGAACAGTAACTGTTAATGGTACTACTACAGTTGGACAGAAATTAACAGCATCACTTGGCACAACAGGTGCTACAGCTACATATCAGTGGTTCAGAGGAACTACAGCTATTTCCGGTGCTACAGCAGCTACATACACATTAACAAGTGCTGACTGTGGTTATCAGATTATATGCAAAGCAACAGGAACTGGCAACTATACTGGTACTGTTGAATCTGCAGCAACAACTGTAGTTGCAGCAGCAGCACTTACCGTTGCTGTAACGGATACTGATGGAAATGCTCCGGGTGCTGGAGACACACTCAAAGCTACAACAACACCTGCAGTAGCAGCTGATGATGTTACATATCAGTGGTATAAGGGCGGAACAGCTATCTCTGGTGCTACAAGCGCAACATATGCAACAGCTTCAACAGATGCTGGCTCCACATTCAAATGTATTGTTACAGTTAAAGACAGTGTTTCTGCAGCATATACAGGTTCACCGGCTACATCAGCAGACGTTACACTTCCTGCTAAATTTACAAGCGTAACACTTAGCAAGACATCAGATGTACGCGTTGGTAATACACTTACAGCTACAACTGATCCAGCAGACGTAGCAACTGCAGTAACAGTTGCAAATAAAGCAAAGGGTGCAACTTATACATGGTATGCTGACAATACAGCAACAGTACTCCAGCGCTATACATTAACAACAACCGATGAACTTCTTAATGGTTGCTCTACAGCAGCAGATAAGTATACTGTTACCAAAGATGCCATCGGACATAAGATTTTCTGTGTAGTTACAACAGGAGCAACGGGAACATATAGCGGCCAGTCAAAGACATCGGCAAAAACAACATCGGTAATCGGTGTTATCGGATCCGTTAAGGTTGATGGCAATGCAACATTTACTCCGGCTGTAGGTACAAAATATACTGTAACCGCATTTGATACAGCAGAAGTAGCACACAACAGCGGAACAGATACAACAGCGTACGACAACTGGACAATCCAGTGGTACAGAGATAATAAGGCAATCAGCGGAGCAACAAGTGCTTCATATACAACTACAGCGGCTGACTATAAGTGCACACTTTCATTCACCGTTACTGGTGCAGGAAAATATGCAGCTACAGAAGTTTCATTAGCAGGTACTGCGGCAGTAGCAGAAGGCAATCTTTCAGCGGTAACAGCTTATACAGATGCTGCAGGAGCAACGACAGCTTCAGTAGCGGATGGTAACAAGATTATGCTCAAAGATGTACCAACGGATGCAACAGTAACATATCAGTGGTACAGAAGCGATGAGAGTAGTGTAGCAGATGCTTATACAAATATCGCATCAGCTACGAAGATTGATGCAACAACAGCAACATATGCGGTAACAACCGATGATATCGGTAAGACTGTATTCTGTGTTATAACACCTTCTGGTGCTTATGGCACAACAGCTGTAGCAAAAGGAATTGCTGGAGCAAATATCGTAAAATAGTAAGTGACATCACCCGTTAAGAGCGGGAACCGGGCTAAACCGGGAATAAAGAAGTCTGACTCTTTGGGAAGCATGGCAAAGAGCCAGAACCAAAAGAGTTAAACTTCATTAAACGCAAATATTCAAAGAATGACTATAAAGCATGGATATTGCATGGTAAAGGCGGGGACGTTCTGTCCCGGCTTTTACCGCATTTTATCAAACCATATTTTTACATATTTAATATATTTTGGATTACATTTTGAAAGGAGAAACCATGTTTTACAAAATGTTGAGAGCCGTCAAAATGACGACAACAGGGTTAGTCGTATCAGCCTTGTTATTCACTTCAGTCATACCTGCTGCGCCGGCATACGGCTTCACAGGGCCTGTCAGCGAGCTCGGTGATGTGCAGTATGATGATGCTTTATCATTGAAAGTGCGTCTTAAAGATAATGTCACACTCAGCGCACCAATAGTGATCGAGGCAAATGAAACGCTGGAAGTACTGGGTGCGGAAACCGGCAGCTTCACTGTCACAGCGGCGCCCGGACAAAGTGTCTTCATAATGAAAGACAATGCCGTTCTTACCATCGGAAGCATGGATGGCGCATATCCTTCTTCGTTCCGCGGAAGCAGCACGGCGGAAAAAGGATATCCCGCTATTGATGCATCAGATGCCAACGGTCAGGGTGATCTGACCATCGATAAAAATATCGTGCTTTACGGCGGTAATGGTGCATTGCCGGCCGAAGCAGTACGATACCCCTCATCTCAGATATTATTTGTTGCACATATTGCCGGCGAATTGAAAAGCGGGAAAGATCCTGATCCCGGAAATCAGGGCAGCACTGTTCTCCCTCCGTCTGATTCCGGCGGCGAAGTTTCACCGGATGCCGGAAAATCATCAGACGATACAGCTTCCTCTGTTGCGGCAGGGGACCGGTTCATATGCGGCAGACTGGTTTATAAAGTGACTTCTATCTCAGCTGCCGGCGGCTCTGTAACCGTTATTAAACCTAAAAAGAAAACATACAGATCCGTGACGATTCCGGCGGCGGTCAGCTGTCAAAGCGGGAAATATAAAGTAAAAGCTATATCAAAGAATGCTTTTAGGAAAAACCGGAATCTCCGCCGGATCACAGTCAAAAGCAGATCTATAAAAAAGGCAGGTAAAAATGCTTTCCGCGGTATAAAACGGAATGCAGTTGTTCGCGTACCGAAAGGCAAAGTCAGGGTCTATAAAAAGATGTTTCGCAAAGCCGGTATGCCGAAAAACGCTAAAACCTTAAAACTGAAATAGATTTATACATGTTCCGTCGTTTGTTACTGCACATCTGAAAGGACACAACTATGAAAAGCACAGGAATAATGCGCCGGGTGGATAAGCTCGGCAGAATTGTAATACCCAAAGAATTGCGTGAGGCCAATAAAATACTTGATAATGATCCCATGGAAATCTTTACCGACGGGAACAGAATAATACTTGTTAAGATAAACCTGCCGGCGGGCGGGAGCTGCGCGGTCTGCGGCAATACAAAGGAGCTGCATGATTTTGCCGGCAGGAAAATATGCACCCGCTGCATCCGTGAATTCAAGAAAATGAGATTATAGGAGGGCATCATGCTGAACGAACAGGATACAAACCTGAAGGACCGGGAATCCGCTGCAGAGCGCAGAGCGCTGTTGAAGGAGATCCGCTCCTGGGTATACCTGGTAAAAAAGATCGAAGATATCATTTCTCAGGGGATGCTGCTCAGCAAAGCACTGAAGCGCCTCATAAAACAAGAAGAAGAGGCCATAACTGATCAGCATAAAACTGAATCCGGCATAACCGATCAAGAAACGAAATAACAATGACAGCGGCCGTTTCGTATAACAGAAACGGCCGCCTTACAATCATCAGTGCATATATGGCTTATCATCCCCATGTCTTTGCTGACAGCAAGTCTGCGATCTGTCCGGTATCAGGGATATCCTCAGTTTCCAGTATCTGCGTTAAATCAAATATTCGCGTTCCCATCGGCGCTCTTGGTGTGATTTTTTCATAGTCAGTTGCGTAAAACTTTTCGACAAAGAAATACCTCTGCGTACTGGTTTTTAAATTATATCCGTATTCATAACCATTGGAAATTGCCCGATCGATTTTTTGCTTTCTTTCATCAGTCAATTCACCGAACTCTGTTGTGTACTGCATCCCTTCTTCAGTTTCAACTGCGGTTATCCGCGCGCACACTTTCCCTACAGCCCTGATGCTCTTGTTTTTATAGAGACACAAATAATCATGAGGCCTGAAGCCCCGGTCCACATTATCATAATATATATTCTCTTTAACATTAAAATCAAAGGTTGTTCCTGCAAGCTGCATCCTCATATATTTCCATGAATCCGAAACTTTGATCAGGCTGTCAGTGTAACAGTAATTAAGAAAATCATCCACTACATCCTGCATTTCATAATCCCTGTCATCGATCACGTCCTGAATAGCATTAGCTATATTCTCAAAAGTTGTATTGATATGAACAACAGGATACTTTTGCAATGCATTAAATTCTGTTATCTGCTCCGCAACTGATTTCATTTTATCATCTGCCATAGGCTCCGGAGCGAGCGTCATTATTACTTTGAATTCTTCATCCCCGAACGACTGAAGATGCCGCATCAACTGATCCGAATAAAACCAGTCTGACAGTTTTGTCTCAACTACTATTTTGAAGCTTTTCTGTGTAATCGTTGCATCCGGAACACTGTCGATACTTTTATCCTGCAAAACAAAAGCCATTTCCGGTTCAAAAGAATCTGCAAAGAATTCGGATTTTAAAAAGCGGAAGAATTTATCGGCTGAATATTGATACAGGCGCGACAGCAGCAGCATCGTATTTGCGGTAGCAACATTTTCTTTCTGATGATATCTTTGAAAATAGTGGATCCTCATATATTCGCGTTCCTTTCATGCGGCTTGAAATCCATGCTGCTCTGACGGCCAAAGGTCAGGCGGTTCAGATAAATCTTGCGAGTGTTTCAAATATTATATGTGCATCCAGAGGTTTAGCGACATGGGCATTCATCCCGTTCTCGAGAGCTTCAGCGATGTCTTCTGAGAATGCTTTTGCGGACATGGCTATGATCGGGACCGTTTCCGCATCAGGACGGTCGAGTGCGCGTATCGCCTTTGTGGCTTCATAACCGTTCATGTTAGGCATCATGATGTCCATGAATATGCACTGGTAATAGCCGACGTCAGACGCCTTGAATTTGTCTACTGCTTCCAGCCCGTCTGCAGCAGTATCTACGATAAGGCCGCTTTTTTCCAGCAGGAACAGAGCAATTGTCATATTGATTTCATTGTCTTCGACAAGAAGTGCATTGACGCCGCTGAAGTCATAATCTCCGGCAGGGACATCAGTATCTTCAGAAGCGGCGGCATTTCTGTCTATTTCCAGAGAAAGTCTGACGATGACCGCAGTGCCTTCTCCCGGTTTGCTGTTGATTTCAATAGTCCCTTCCAGCATGTCAACATACTGTTTTACTATCGACATACCGAGCCCGGAGCCCGGATAATTCGTGCGCGCGTTTCCGGAATCAGCCTGTACGAATGTCTGGAATATTTTTTTCTGGAATTCGTCATCCATTCCTATACCGGTATCCGCGATCTCAAAACGGCAGTTGAGTATCTTCTCTTCCGGATCAGGATGACCTTCCGCTTTGAATATGATTCTGCCTCCGTCCGGAGTGAATTTAACAGCATTGGAAATTATATTTATCAATATTTGTCTGATGCGCAGTGCGTCTGTAAGGACATAAGGGTGTTCAGACATCGAAACTGACGTCGTGATCTCGAGATCGCGGCCGATTATTGAACTCTTCAGAACTTCGATACATTGATTGACCGTGGTACGGATATCAGCCGGCTCATGCGCCATGATGATCTTGCCGCTTTCGATCCTGCTGAGATCGAGAATATCATTGATCAGTGTCAGGAGATGTTCTGAACTCTGACTGATCTTGGCGATGGAATCCTCAACACGGGCAGTGTCATTTATATTTTCCCCGGCGATCTGCGTCATGCCGATGATCCCGTTCAGAGGTGTGCGTATATCATGGCTCATCTGTGATAAAAATCTGGTTTTGGATGCATTGGCGCTGTTTGCGGCTTCGACTGCTTCTTCAAGCGCTTCGTTGCTTGCTTTAAGTTTATCGGCATTTCTCCGCTGTATCAGAATGAACCCTATCAATACGGCTAATATGAGAGATATTAACGATATCATCAGCGCAGGATTGTCGGCCAGAAAATCCAAGATATTGTAGCTTTGCTTTGCGCTCACTAAATATGCGTCCGTGATTTCTTCCGTCTGCGAATCAGTAATTGTATGGGATGCCTGGTTGAGGAATGCATACAGCGCCATGTCGGTCTTTGAGTTTACTGCCATCCTGAACTGGAAACTGTTGTCGTTCAGCTGCGACGCTTTGAGTTTGTCGTTGTGGTCTGTGAGTATATACATCTGCGCAGTCAGGGAATATGTATAAGTGCAGTCCGCCTTCCCGGATTTCACGGCCTTGATGCAGTCGCTGAATGAATCGTAATTGATTATCTTCACCTGCTCATTCTGATCATCTGCAATAGCTTCAAACGCCTCAGAACCTTTGATCACTGCCGCTGTAGCGGGTGTGCCTGTGAAACTCTTTTTTGTAATGACTGAACAATTGGAGCCGGCGTACGGCGAGGTCAGCCGATACCCGAGAACTTCGGCTTCGTCGGTGGATTCGACAAAATCAAGAATGATATCTGCCTTTTTATCATCTCTTAATTGATAATATTCATCGATGCTGCCGGCTTTGACAAACTGATACGGCAGATCATATTCGGAAGCGATCTGCTTGAATATATCGACGAGCACACCTTTTGCAGCTCCGCCCTGATAATATGAAAGAGGGTACCTTTCCGGATTGAACAGCACTTTGAGAGACTTGTTTTTCTTCGCCAGATCACGTATATATTTTGTTTCCGACTGTGACATGGACATGTTTGAAGAGTATTCAGAATGGAAATATTTCTTCTGAAGATCGATCATCCATCCCGGATCGGCGGTATTCAGTTTCTTTATGCTGTCATCGATCCTTTCGAGAAGAGAAGTATTGCCTTTTTTGACAATAACATATATATTGCGCGGGCTGAACTTATCTATGATGACTTCATCGGATAAGACCCGCATATCCTCGGAAAGCATGGCATCGATTTTCCGGCCCTTTTTTAGCGCCGCCTGAAGATCGGCCTCGTTTGAATAATATACAGCAGTATATGATATGCCGTTTTCGGCAGCGTACGCATCAAGATCTCTTTTACGGTCGGTGCCTTTTACCATTCCTACACGCATACCATCGAACGGATCATAATCGCTGGCCGCAAATTTTGTGTTTTCCGTTGAGGTCGTCAGCAGGGCGGAACTCGTTCCGATGTTATGTTTGCTGAAGTCGAAATACTTTTTGTTCTCTGTCGTTTTCATGGCAAAAGTGAGCATGTCGATCCTGCCGTCTCTGAGCATGTTGACCATATCGCTCCATGTATTCTGATAGCCGACATAAACGTATTTGAAATTGGCATAGCCGGATATCATCTGCAGGAAATCATAACCATAGCCGGATTTTTCACCGGAGCTGTCCATGTTGTGATAGCCGTCATACCGGAAAAACCCGACGTGCACGATTTTCTGATTTTTATATGACCCCGTCGCTGTATATTCCGAGGCATAGACATTACTGCAGACGAGCATCAGGGAAAGCGCAACAGCAAAGACGATCAAAGCGATTTTAAACGCATGACCGCATCTGCTGCGTTTTATTCTGCTGCATCCGGTATAAACTCTGCACATATCAATGTTTCCATTTTGCCAGGAGTCTGGCTTTTTCTTTCACGGTATCGTTGCTCATGTCAGCATATTTGATATCGCTCGGGTAATTTTTGAGCGAGAAAGTTTTATTTTTATAAATAGTTTCCGGCATGTATTTTTCACAGTTGTCATAGTTGAATGTGTTTACCAGATAATTGAACACATCTCTGACGGCCTTGCTTTTTTCCTTGCCTTTGATTATCGCCTGACCGTAAACAGTGAAAGGCGCACCTTCTCTGAAGTATACTATCTTCAGAGGCGTCCCTTCATTGATCTCTGCGCCCGCTGTAGCGGTCGTACCGAGGCCGATGGCGGCTTTGTCTTTAGCCACTGCTTTAAGAGGCCCTGAGCCCGATTCTGTGTATTGCAGGATATTATCTGTAAGTCTGTCGAAGTAAGCCAGAGTTTTCTTGACTCCCCAGGCGTTCACAAGAGATTTATAGAACATATATCCGGTGCTGGATTCTTTGGGATCGGGCATCACGACCAGCCCGCGATATTCCGGTTTCAGAAGATCGGCATAAGATTTCGGTTCGTCAAGATTCATTTCTTTGAGCATATCTGTATTGATAATAATGGCCCCGCTTCCGCGTTCCTGCGGCAGAAAATCATTGCTGACGATCATGCCTTTCGCATAAATACTCTGGTCATAAGAGGATAGATCTGCGAGATACCCTTTGGCGTCAAGCTGCTGAAGATAACTGTAACTGAGACTGTGCGTGATGTCGCAGTCTGTTTCAGTGCCTTCTTTTAATAGTTTTGCTATGTGATCTCCGGTCGAAAGGAATTTGATAGTGATGTCATAGTCAGGGAATTCTTTTTCGAGCTGCCGGTCGAGATATTCGATCCTGTAATCCTCGATGCTGGTATAGATTGTGACTTTATCTTTATCCGATGAAGAAGCTGAAGATGAACAGCCGCTCTGGAGAAAGCCGAGCAAAACAATAACAGCGCAAACCCCTAATACTCGCGCAAACGTATGCATCCTCATGCTTATACCTCCATCACCCCACAACACTATACTGATATTATAGCACAGCGTATATATATAAATCCATACTCACTTATTAATAGCAGACATTGGAGATACCGCCGTATTGATAGTAATAGTTATTTAACTTTTATTTTCTTTGCCACTGTCGAGCGTGACCATGTATAAGTGCCTTGTATCTTATATTTATACGACATGCGTACGTAATATGTGCCTTTCCTGAGGCCGCTGATCGTGTGCGCCCTGCTCTTGGCATTTCCCGTGTACTTTGTCTTGTACTTGCCGCTTGTGCCTTTCCTGATCTGGATCTTATACTTGCTTGTGCCCGCTTTCCCGGCCCAGTTCACCTTCAGAGTGCCGGATGAAGGATTCCTGACTGTAAATGACAGCGAGCCGCAGGTGTTATCGCCCGTAATGATGGTTGTCTCAGACGTGTTCGTCCCGTCGGTCGCATTGACCTCATAGAAGTAACGTGAATCCGCCTTGAGGCCGGTATCGAGATACGAGTTCTCTGTCGTTTCCAGGGTCTTCTTGCCGGCTAAGGGATCGGTGCGGGTGATAGTGTACTTCGCCGCATTGGAGATCTTGTGCCATTTCAGCTGTATCTTCGTCGCACTCACCGCTTTTGCGCTAACGTCGAACGGATCCGCGATAGTGTATTTGACCTTCACGGTTATAGCATCGCTGTTCGCAGTGGAAACCGGTGTTACCGTTATCCCCGAGCTCGATCTGTCAGATCTCTTCACACCGTTGTATGTACGGGTGTCGAATCCGAAATATGCATATCTCGCCGTGGCGGCGTCGTTGTAGAACGGGTATGCTGCCACAGGAGGCGCGCTGCTGTAGATCGAATCTTCGTAGTAGGCAGGCATGATGCCCGGATTGTGCTCTTCGGTATTGATCGAGTTGTCGGCTTCTGCACCGTGCGCTTTCACCATATCCGTATCGACATGCCAGAGTATTATGCCGCCGGTCTTGTTATAGGAATTGAAATATTTATAATTGTAGTATATGTTTTCCATTCCTGCATCGAAGCCTTCGTACTGTCTGTTCTCGACGATGAAAAACTCATTGTCCTTTTCTGTCGGGATGATGCAGCATTTGTATCCCCGGGAACTGTCGAGCGATGTTACTGTGTAATCGCCGCTGCCCGTGACCTTTTCCGGATCGATGAAGCCGAGCATCATGCGGCAGTAAGGATCAAGATACACAGGGCTTGCTCCCGCTCCGGATGTCGCCTCGGAATATCCCGGAGCTCCCTGTACGGTTGCTCCCCATGCGCCGTTGGCCATGATGCTGACGCCTCCTACAGTATAGTCGACCCATTCGCCCTCTGTCGCGTATCTCGGATTATAGAGATCCGGAAGACCGAGGACGTGTCCCAGTTCATGAGCAACGACTCCGACTGTTGCATGGATCTTGCCGGTCCCCTTGGATATATTTTCACCCATAGTGATGTAATCTCCGGCTTTGACGCCGTCAAGAGTTACAGACGGGATTTCGTACAGATGTGCCCAGATGCTGTAGCCGAGATGTGCTCCGCCGTCGGCAGCTGCTTCATATCCTGCTACTACGAACAGTAAACTGAGCTCCTTCGGCTCGAGCTTGCCGTCGCCGTTTTTATCGTATTTGGAAAAATCGACATCGCTGTCGGCTTTTTTAAGAGCAGCCGCGAAATCTTTCTCGAAGCTGGAATTGGTATTTGGATCCGACCAGTCCTCATGAGCTGCATCGAGATTCACATGCACGATACCGTCGTTGACCGCATCGCGCGTATTCGTATTGCCGTCTTTTTCATACTGCGAAGTTTCCTCGCAGGGAGCAAACGTGAATTTGCCGTTCGAATTTGCTTCGTAATATTTGCCTATGCTCTGATCGCCGCTGAAGATGTAATTTCCCCAGTCATAATCATTCTCATACGCCATATTGTTGAATCCGATCACTATCGTGAGCAGCGGGACCGATGTCCTGGTATCCGTCGTCTTCGTATAAAAATATGATGAATTTGTTTTCTTGAGGCTCTTGTAAGTCAGGAGCTCATTCGAAGTCTGCGGCAGAGTTGACGAATAACTGCTGTCTGCCAGCCTGCTGTAAGCCGTCCTGTTTGCCTTGTTCGAAAAAGCCGCCGCCTTCAGACGGCCGGCCGCCGTCGATTTGCCGGTCTTCGCCGAGACTCTGCTCCCGAATGAAATGACACCGTTCGACATATTTACTGTTTTCCAGTACTTCGAAGAAGGATCGCGCTGTATGATATTGCCAGAGGCATCCTGGTAGTAATGGAAGTATTCATCTCCGTAAGCTATACTTTTGATCGTGGTGCCGTTCGGCTGCGACACATTGGAAAAGTAATGATACGCCGTGACTGCGCCGGCATCCTGCGGCGCGAGCAGGGACATCGTGCAGATGACTGCGACAGCAGCCAGCGCGCAATAATACTTCTTGTCCATAAAATCCTCCCTGACACTTTATAACTGATTTTACCAACAAGTAAATTATATCACAACGATGTCAACACATCAGCTAATTCCGCCGATACAGTCCCTTTCGGCGATCTCTTTGTTTCGAGAATAGAAAAACCTCCGGGGATTTACCCGGGAGGCCTTCATCATTATTTTTCATCGGTATACTTTTCTTCGATGCCCTACCGTAAGGATGAGTATAATCACTTTATCATCTTCAATGTCTGCAAGGATCCTGCTGTCGCCTACCCGGTATCTCCACTCTCCGCTGCTGCGCTCCTTCAAGCATGACAAAACAGCGGCCGTTTCGGGCCGCTGCATTTGCTGTGTGTTGTTGAGAGGATGAGATATTTATATTTTCTTTACAATGTTAATATACGTGATTATCCTTAAAACAGTCTTAAAGGCAATATTTTATGTGCCTGATTTTACCACCCGTTGTCATTTGTTCAACATTATCAAGTATCTGAATCAGGATTATCCACAAGATCTTCTTTATATTCAATCATATTTGATGGCCATAATGATTTATCGCATTTAAAAGTTACATAGCTCTCAACTTGTAAGTGACATGGATAATATCTGTTGACATTCACGCCACGAACACCTATTACAAGGTAATCTGATACTACAGGTTTCCATGCAATAGTATCACATTCATGGAACCTCATAATGGAAAAATGGCTGTCACGCGGCAGCGGTATATTATATTCAAGCATTGTGAATACCGCATCATCGTCAGCCGGACCATATATTTCTTCATTCCCTATATAACAGGATGCTCTTCTGTGAACTAAAAAGCCTCCGCAGGAAGGTTCCGGTATTACATCAACAGATGAAAAGTTTATTCTTGGCTCAACTTTTTGCCATATAGCGGAACCCGTTTCTCCATTAAATGGACCGCACACATTAATACGAAAGCCACTAAGAGCATCTCTCGCTGTAGAATTTACTGTAACTTCCTGATCAATCAATGTGATGACTTCTCTATCGCCATTAAAATATAGTTCTGCAGCAGGCTCGTTTTCATAACCTTCGAATGCGCTGAGTGTCATCAGCGCGCCATCTTCTGCATTACCGAATATGTGTTGTCCGCCGATAATCATTGTTGCTCCCGGAGCCAGGTAAATATTTGATCCAACTGCAGGTAAAATATCGGAGTAATCGGAGACTTCAACATCTGATTCCATTTTAAGATTCATGCCGGTATTGAATTCAGCTTCATCTGCATCTGGATTCAACTGCTGTGAATTATTTACAGCGGCATCAATAACAACTTCTTGTTCTGATTCAGCATTTGGATCGTTAACGACATCATCAAAGGGCTTAATCGACGCTGGAGTTTTAGAAGCAGCAGATTTGCATATATATGTTGCTGCAGTAATATTTGTTATGCGGCCATTGTTGGTAATTGTACCGCCGGCTGCAGTGAGTTTGATCCCGCGCCCTAAAAGCACAGTTTTTGAAGCCGGTATTGTGATATCAGAAGTCACTTTAATATCATTGTTACAATAATATTACGTTCTCTGCCCGACAGTGATGACTGAAGTTCTTCAAATGCAGATACCTTTTTTGCAGACACGATCTTAAATTTTTGCTTGCCGCCTGGCAATTTGCGACTTTTAATTTTACTGTTGTTTTAACAGATCGCTTTGCACGTGAAATGATTGTGATTTTTGCATTGCCTTTTCTTATGGCATTTATTTTACCGGTTGGTGTTACTATTGCGATTTTATTATCAGATGATGTATAAATATACCCTTTTTTACTAATATACTTTTTTGCTTTCGGATGAAGCTGAATACTATTTGAAGTTGTCATCTGTACGGATTTTTTCACATTAATTGTGTCGGAAGAAGCCGCATAAACATCCGAAGTTTGAAAAAAACTTCCTATGAAAATAGCAACGGCAAAGGATAAAAAGATGGCTGCTAGCTTTTTCATAATCAAGTCCTCTCTTTCTCGATTGATGGAAAATAATATACTATATTCTATCACATTATTACAAATAGAACGAATACTCTCATTTTATCGACGCAATCAAATATATCATGCCATGCGGCTTGATTACATTGGATTTTCACATTCCCTAGAATTAGTGCATTTCTTAATGAAGTTTAGCGCTTTTGGTTCTGGCTCTTTGCCATGTTTCCCAAAGAGTCAGACTTCGCTTTTTAGTTGATAAGTTTTTTGTCTTGTCTAAGTCGATGCTCGAGGTAACATTTATCGACATACTTTTTGATCCCTTGAGTGAGTTTTTGGTGCCGCCATTTGTAAGGTTTGTGTTCTTATTTATATTTAAAAGTAACATATGTGTCCACGCTGAATGCTCTTTTAGAAGTCCCTTGTCCAACTTTTTTCAGAGGACCTCCGCCCAGCTGTTTATAAATAGTGTATGTCTTAACTTTGTAAATAGGACGCATGTGGATCATTCCTCTATAAACTTTTTTGCCGTTATGTTTTGCAGGAACTTTATATGTGCCGGAGTACGTTAACGTTTTGGCCTTGGTAGTGCCCCATGTGGCTGATAATATCTTATCTTTATCACATCCAAATGTGGCTGTGACAGAAATCTCATATTTTTGAGTGATTGCTTCGGATTTTGCCAAGCCAATATTTATACCTGGGGCGCCCTGGTTACTGAAAAAGTCTTTGCCATATTGGTCTTTTTGCGTCTTGATGTTTTTGGTATAATATACAGGTGCTAACTTCGTCTTTGCAGCAGCGATTACATCAACTGGTATATACATACATGTAACGGTACATATTAATAAGATGACCAAAACATTTCTTCGTTTCATAATTCAACTTCCTCTCTATTACTAATTCTATTTAGTATAGCACTTGCTCAATGATATGGTAATAAGCGATGACACCATTTATATATTTCACCTGTCTTCGTATACTTTCAAAAAATGCAAAAGCTGAGGATTGCTCCCCAGCTCCTGCTTGCAATATCCATGCTTTATAGTCATTCTTTGAATATTTGCGTTTAATGAAGTTTAACTCTTTTGGTTCTGGCTCTTTGCCATGCTTCCCAAAGAGTCAGACTTCGCTATTTAGTTTCCGTACTTTTTCAACGGAAGTTTATGTTATTAGTTTAATACAAATGTCACGCCTGCCGGAGCTCCAGAATAGTTTCCACTTGGTGTGAAAGCAATCTCATAGTTGCCAGTATGTGTAGCGCCTGCAAGGATATTCAGTATTCCTGTCGTTGTGCTAAATGTGTAATCTGTACCTGCAACTGCGCCACTTGGAGTAGTAATTGCATATGTACCAGTTGCACCAGCAGGTGTTGTTGAAGGCGTTACGGTATAAGCTGTTCCGTGTGTACCGGTTGTCTGATCAAGTGCTATTGCAGTAACGACTGTAGTGATAACAGTTGTTGTAGCGGCACTCTTCGCTGTTCCAGTATAATTTGTTGCGCCTGTTGCAACTACCATGATCTTATAGCCCATGTCAGCATCTGTAAGTTTATATGTTGCACCAGTTGCACCAGTGATTGCTGTTTCTGTAGCAGTTGCATCGTTGGTAACTCTGTACCACTGTAATGTGTAATCTTTTGATGTAACAGTACTGTTTCCAGTTACTGTTGCTGTAAGTGTAGAACCTACTGTCTTGTTTCCACTAATTGTAGGAGCATTTAATGTGCCAGAAACGAAGTACTGTGACGATGCAACCTCAGCGCCCTGATAATCCGTATCATTTGCACCTGTAACTACTGCAACTATGTACTTGCCTACACCTGTTGATGCAAGAGTATAAGATGTTCCTGTTGCTCCTGAAATTGCATTCGAAGCACTTGGTGCATCTGTTGCAGCATCTAATGCATACCACTGGATGTTGTAATTTGTGGAAGCAATTGTTCCAACCGCTATCTGAATCACATCATTCTCAAGATTCGTTGTTCTAGGTGTGAGAGCTCCAGCTCCTGTTACATTCTTTGATGTCACTGCAGGAAGTGCTGATTTTGCAACAGTATATGTAGCAGTCGTAGTTCCTGAAAGTCCGTATGTAGATCCAGTCTTGAGAGCTATAGTTACCTGATAGTAACCTGGATTTGTTGCTACATATGTAGCACTTGTAGCACCTGAAATGTTTGCAAATGATCCAGCACTAGTAGCTTTATAAGCCCACTGATATGTTACATCACTTGCTGCCTGTGAAGGTGTGATTGCAGTTTCAAGTGTGGCACCAGCTGTTACTGATGATTTAACCGCAGATACTGCTACCGAATTTGAAACAGTCTTTGTAGCTGTTGCAGCAACGGCAGTACCTGTAACACCAGTTTTACCGGTTACCTTGCATGTCAGAATCTGTCCAATCATATCTTTTGTAACAGTGTATGAAGCATCTGTTGCATCTTTTATAGCTGTCTGTCCAGCACCATAGCACCACTGATATGTTACATCTGAGAGGACCTGTCCACTTGCTGTCTTAGCTGTGGCTGTTAATTTATCGCCAACGTATGGCTGGTTAACCAATGCATTACCTGCTGTGTTCTGAGCTGTTGTAGGATATTTGATTGTTACTGAGGCAATAGTTGCAGCAGTAACTTTAGCCGTAGCTGTTGATGTAACTGTGCCATTATATGAACCAGTTCCTGTCACTTTGCATGTAATTGTTTTACCAACCTGTGCACCTTCAACTTTGTATGTCTGCTCTGTAGCACCACTAATTGCTGCGCCGTCAGCCATCCACTGATATGTCACGGCAGCTCCTGCAGGTGTAGTTGTAGCCTTAAGGATATCACCAACCATTACAGCAGAATCATCGCCAGTTGTATAGTTTGCAACTGCAACTGCCGTTACGGCTGTTGATTTCTTAACCGTGATCTTGATCTTTTTAGTCGTTGTCTTGTACTTAACACTGATCGTTGCTGTACCAGCTTTAACGCCCTTAACTTTAACTGTCTTGCCCTTTGACGCTGTCAGCTTAGCTACTGACTTCTTGCTTGAAGTCCACTTAGCTGTCTTTGTCGACTTAAGGGTCTTATATTTTCCTACATAGACTGTAGCCTTTGTAGGAGAAACCTTCCATGCTGCTGCGTGTGCACTTGATGTGAACGCCATAGCAGGTGTGAAGGCTACCATGCAAGCTACTGCTAATACAATAGCGAGCACTTTCTTTGATACTGTGGTCTTGGTATTAACCATGTTAGCATCCCTCCTGTTTTGATAAAATAACTTGTAAGCAT
>Ga0183096_1001003_pt1 | contig 27739 bp, 23 predicted proteins | sample Biomet5_FD_127791 | JGI IMG/M metagenome (GOLD analysis project Ga0183096, IMG submission 127791) | Microbial communities from bioreactor (seeded with sewage sludge) at LBNL, California, USA - Biofuel metagenome 5 (version 2) (version 3) | ecosystem: Engineered > Bioreactor > Anaerobic >... | reverse complement strand
TGCGGAAGATCATCTCTTCCATTCCGATGATCCCCTGCACCTCCTGCGGCTACTGCAAGGAAGGATGCCCAAAGCATATTTCCATTCCAGGCATCATCGAGGCACTCCAGGTGCTTCGCGTCTACGAGAACGAGGAAGCTGCCCGGAAGCGATATGTCACCAACACGACGGTACGCTCCCATGCCAAGGTTTCCGATTGCCTGCACTGCGGAAAGTGCGAGCGGGTCTGCCCCCAGCACATTCCCGTGATCAAGGTGCTGGAGGAAGCGGCGAAAGCGTTCGAGCCGTCGAAGTGATTATTACTGATTCTCCTTCCCGTCAGGGAACGAGAAGGAGCAGTGGGCGCATGAGCCGCACGAGCCGCAGCACCCATGGCATCCTTTCTTTCCCTGTTTCAACATCCTTCTCATCGCCAGGACAACAAGGATGCCAAGCAGGGAGAGGACGAGAATGTCGAGCAGGTTCATAGAATCCTCCCTATCTGAAATGCCAGAAATGCGACAATCCATGCGACGCCGCACTGCAGGATGACGACGCCAAGTGTCTCAATTTTCGAACCCAGTTCCTTGTTGATGGTCGCGACCGCCGCGACGCAAGGCGTATAGAGCAGCGTGAAGAGCAGGAAACTCACTGCGGAAAGAGGGGTGAAGAGGCTGGAAAGCACCGTGCTCAGACTGGACATGCCGGTCCCAAGCAGGATGGAGAGTGTCGAGACGACCGCTTCCTTCGCCGTGAAGCCGGAGATGAGGGCGGTGGCGATACGCCAGTCTCCAAAGCCGAGAGGCTTGAAAATTGGTGCGATGAGCCGCCCGATCATGGCAAGCAGGCTCTTCGTGCTGTCAGTGACCACGTTCAGGCGTGTGTCGAAGGTCTGGAAGAACCAGATGATGATGGTGGCGACGAAGATGATCGTGAACGCTCTTTCCAGAAAGTCCTTCGCCTTGTCCCAGAGCAGCAATACGACATTCTTCGGAGAAGGGAACCGGTAATTTGGCAGTTCCATGACAAACGGCACCGGGTTGCCCTTGAAGGTCGTCGTCTTGAGGATGAGTGCCATCAGGATCGCCATCAGGATGCCTGTGGCGTAGAGGATGATCATGACGAGCGCGCCCTTTCCCGGAAAGAATGCCGCCGCAAAGACCGCATAGATGGGGATTTTCGCAGAGCAACTCATGAATGGGGTGAGCAGGATGGTCAGTTTTCTGTCTCTGTCGGAAGAGACGGTGCGGGTCGCCATGATGGCGGGAACCGTACAGCCGAATCCTATCAACATCGGGACGAAGCTTCTTCCCGACAGGCCAATCTTCCTGAGCGGCTTGTCCATGACGAATGCGACACGCGCCATGTAGCCCGTGTCTTCAAGGATGGAAAGGAAAAAGAACAGCGTCACGACGATGGGAAGGAAGGAAAGGACGCTTCCGACTCCCTGGAAGACGCCGTCGATGACGAGGGAGTGGACGATGGGATTGAGACCATAGATGGTGAGGCCTCTGTCGACCATGTTCGTGAACGCTTCGATGCCGAGGGAGAGCCAATCGGAAAGCTCCGCTCCGATCACATTGAACGTCAGGTAGAACACCAGGCACATGACGCCCAGGAATACGGGGAACGCCGTGTATCTCCCGGTCAGGATGCGGTCGTACCGCATCGATCTCTTGTGCTCCTCGCTTTCGTGGCACTTGACGACGGAAGCTTTCGTGATACGTTCGATGAAGTCATAGCGCATCTCCGCCAATGCGGCATTTCGGTCAAGCTTTGATTCCGTCTCCATCTCGACGACACAATGCTCGATCAGCTCCTTCTCGTTTTCGTCGAGTTCCAGTTGCCTCGCTGCGTCCTTGTCCCCTTCGATGAGCTGGGTCGCACAATACCGTGCGGGAAGACCCAGCCGGTCGGCGTGGTCCTGGACCAGGTGGATGACCGCATGGATGCAACGGTGGACAGGGGAACCCGGAGCGCAGAAATCGGTCACTTTTGGGACCGTCCTGCTTTTCGCGACGGAAATCGCCTTGTTGATCAGTTCCGTGACACCTTCGTCTTTCGCCGCGCTGATGGGGATGACGGGAATGCCCAGCGCGATGCTCATCTTCTCCGTATCGATCGTGCCGCCATTTTTGCGTACCTCATCCATCATGTTGAGCGCAAGCACCATGGGGACTCCCAATTGAATCATCTGGAGAGTCAGGTAGAGGTTGCGTTCGATGTTTGTGGCATCGACGATGTTGATGATGCCGTTCGGCTTTCCCTGGGTGACAAAGTTTCTGGTGATGATCTCTTCCTGGGTGTAGGGACGGAGGGAGTAGATGCCAGGCAGGTCGACGACCGAGCAATCCTTCGTTCCCCGTATCGAGCCGATCTTCTGGTCGACGGTCACGCCGGGAAAGTTTCCCACATGCTGGTTGGAGCCGGTGAGCACGTTGAAGAGGGTCGTTTTCCCACAGTTCTGATTGCCTGCAAGTGCGAAAATCATATGCGTTCCACCTGGATGTTGTGTGCGTCCTCTTTCCGTAGGGTCAACTCGTAGCCGCGTACCTGAATCTGGATCGGGTCTCCCATTGGAGCCACTTTCTCCAGCATCACTTTCGTGTGTGGAATGAGCCCCATGTCGAGGAATCTGCATCTGAGCATGCCTTCCCCTCCGACAGCCGTGATGATGGCGCTTTCGCCACAATGCAATTGGTCTAATGTCATGCTGTACTCCGGCAGTATGTTAGGTTAATCTAACAAAAGGTGTCAATATTGTTTTGGTGAAAAATGAAGAAATCGAATTTGAAGATATGCTGTTGTTCGCACAGAACAAAAAGAAGCTGTCGCATGTGCAACAGCTTCTTCAGCGGAGTGATGAATTAGGTTATTTTTCGTACAGCCAGCAAGCCACTCTGTGCCCCGGTGCGATCTCTTTCAGGGTAGGGATGTGATCCTTGCAGTGCGGTTGCTTCCTTGGACAACGGTCGTAGAAGCAACACCCTTTGTATTCCTTGTCCGGGGAAGGCACGTCACCCGTGAGGATGATGCGCTGCCTCTTCCTCTCAATCTTGGGATCGGGGATCGGGGCGGCGCTGAGAAGCGCTTCCGTGTAGGGGTGGCTCGGATTGGCATAGAGCTCCAGTGCATCTGCGATCTCCATGATTTTTCCAAGGTACATGACGGCGACACGCGTCGAGATGTGCTGGATGACGGCGAGGTCATGCGCGATGAAAAGGTAGGTGAGGCCGAATTCCTTCTGCAGGTCGCTGAGCAGGTTGAGGATCTGGGCCTGGATGGAGACATCCAGAGCGGAGACCGGCTCGTCTGCCAGAATGATCTTCGGTTGGAGCGCCAATGCTCGGGCGATGCCGATGCGCTGCCGCTGTCCGCCGGAGAATTCATGGGGATACCTGTTCTTGAAGAGCCTGTTCATGCCGACACGTTCCATAAGGTATTCCACCCGGTTCTCGATGTCTTCCCTCGTCAGCTCTTTCTCCATCATGTGCCGGTTGTTGTAGATGATGAGGGGTTCCGCGATGATGGAGCGTACCGTCATGCGGGGGTCAAGGGATGCGTACGGATCCTGAAAGATCATCTGGATGTCCTTGCGGGCCAGCAGCATCTCTTTCTCCGATGCCTGGCAGATGTTCTTGCCTTCGAAATAGACTTCCCCTGAAGTCGGCTTGTAAAGTTGTGCGATGGACCGCACCGTTGTTGACTTGCCGCATCCCGACTCTCCGACGATGCCGAGGGTCTCCCCCGGATAGACGTCAAAGGAGATGTCGTCCACAGCCCTGATGTACCCGACTTTCTTGTTGAAGAAACCGCTTGAGATGGGGAAGTACTGTTTCAAATGGCTGACTTGCAGCAATGGTTGTCTGTTTTCTTCGCTCATTTTCTCTTTTCCTCCTCAATGGCCTGCTTCTTCTCGTCGTCCGTCGCATAGAGCCAGCAGGAGACGGTGTGTTCCGCATCAAGCTGTTTTGCCGGCGGGTAGGCCACATGGCAGATTTCCTGGCATTTGTGGCACCGTGGATAGAACGGGCAGCATGGTTTCAGGTCGATGACGTTCGGTGGCTGGCCTTCGATGGAGAAGAGCCTTTTCGCCTTGCTGCTTGCGTCCATATGGGGAACACTTGCGATCAGGCCTTCCGTGTAAGGATGAGCCGGATGGCTGAAGAGCTCGTCGGTCAGTGCCTTCTCCACAATCTTTCCGGCATACATGACACAGACGCGGTCGCACATTCCCGCCACGACGCCAAGGTCGTGGGTGATCAGGATGACCGCCGTGCCAAGTTCGTTGGAAAGCTTCTCGATCAATTCCAGGATTTGCGCCTGGATGGTGACGTCAAGAGCCGTGGTCGGCTCGTCGGCGATCAGCACTTCCGCCTTGCAGGAGAGCGCCATGGCGATCATGACCCTCTGCCGCATGCCGCCGGAGAACTGGTGGGGATAGCAGAAGATGCGCTTTTCTGCGGCAGGAATGCCCACCTGCTTCAGCATGTCGATGGAGCGGGCGAGCGCATCCTGCTTGGTGATGCCTTTCTCATGGAGCATGATGGTCTCCACCATCTGGGTGGAGATGCGGAGGAACGGGTTGAGGCTGGTCATCGGGTCCTGGAAGATCATGCTGACCTTGTTGCCTCTGATGTTTCTCAGCTCGCTTTCCGGAAGTTTCAGGATGTCCTGGTCTTCGAAATAAATCTCACCTCCGACAATCTTGCCCGGAGGTGTCTGGACCAGACGCATGATGCTGAGGTTGGTGACGCTCTTTCCGCTTCCCGATTCCCCGACGAGTCCAAGAGCCTCGTTCTCATGCAGGTCAAAGGAAACTCCGTCGACCGCTTTCAGGATGCCGGCGTCCGTTTTGAAATATGTCTGCAGGCCTTTGACCTGAAGCACTGTCTTTGCATTCGGTTTCAACATCTTTCGCCTCCTTACAGCTGGTTCTTCGACTGCGGGTCGAACGCGTCACGAAGACCATCGCCGAAGAAGTTCATGGCGAACAGGAAGATGGTCATGGTCAGTGCGGGGTAGATCAACCGCCAGGGATAGAGCGTCATGCCGTTCACGGCGTCTCCGACCAGGGATCCCCAGGAAGCGAATGGCGCCTGGACTCCCAAGCCGAGGAAGGAGAGGAACGACTCCTGCATGATGAATGCAGGCACACGCAATGTCGAATAGACGATGATGACGGACAGGGAGTTCGGGATCATATGGCGGAGAATGATGCGCCATGTGGAGGCGCCCATCGATCTTGCCGCTTCTACGAACTCGCTGTTCTTCAGACTCATGATCTGTCCTCGGACCATACGGGCGATCGTCAGCCAGCTGACCAACGCCAGCGCGACGAACAGGTTGACGATGTTCCGTCCGAAGACCGCCATGCAGATGATGACGAGCAGCATGTACGGCAAGCCATACATGATGTCGACAATCCTCATCAGGATGTAATCGAGTTTTCCGCCGACATACCCGGCGAGCGCGCCGACCAGGATTCCCACGATGACGGAAGTAAGGGTGCCCACAAGGCCGATGGCGATGGAGACCTGCCCGCCGTAGATGATTCTGGAGAGCATGTCGCGTCCGACGTAATCGGTGCCGAGCAGGTAATGCCTGCTGTGCTTCTTGCTTGCGGTGATCTGCATCGTGATGGACTCACTCAGAGAGTAGACTTCCTTCATCGGGAAGGTGACCGATCCGTCGGTGGCCTGCTTTGTCAGTTCCTTGGTGCAGTTTTTCTGCGCCAGGGTGATGATCTTTCCGTAGATGTTCTGCTTCGCGATGCTCTCGAGACCTTTCTCCCCGAGACTCTTCATCTCAAGTTCGGTGTTGGTCTTCAAATCCTCTTCGGAGAGCGTGTTGTCCTTGGCTTTCACATCGTTCATCACCTGGTTGCGCACTTCGTTGCCCGTCTGCTCCTGGATGAGCTTCTCGTCGACGCCGAGCAATCCTGCATAGATGGGCATCAGTTCCGAGCTGCTCATCTTCCCAAGGTTCTGTTTCTTTCCCGTGTCGGGATTGAGGTACCAGGCTTTCTTGATGGTGACGAGCAGTTCGGTGTCGATCTGCTTCTGAAGCCGGTCGATCGCTTTCTGCGCGCTCTTGCCGAACGCAAAGGTTCCAGCTTCTGTTTGCCTCTCCCCTTCGGTGTAGCAGAATTTCCAGACTTTGTTGGTCTCGTTGTCGGTGATCCACTGGTTGATCTGCGCCGACTGCTCTTCCGTGACCTTCATTTCACCTTTCTTCCAGGCATCGAAGTAGAGTTCCTGCTTTTTTGTCTTCATCATCAACTCTCCGGCAGTCGTGTTGAACGAGGGGGGAAGCTGCTGGTGTTCCAGAATGATTTCGTCGTAGGGATAGATGGGAAGCACGCTGGCGAACAGCGCGAGGAGCGCATAGACGATGACGATCACCATGCCGATGACGGCCATCTTGTTTTTCTTCAGTCGTCTCCATGCATCTTTCCCAAGGCTGTTGCCTTCGACGACCTGATTGAATTCATTGACTGCTTTTTCGTTGCTTTTCTTCTTGAGCATTTTTCAGGTCCTCCTTATTTATAGGTGATGCGTGGGTCGAGCAATGCATAGACGATGTCGACGATCAAATTCATCACGACCAGGATGAGCGAATAGACGATGACGACTCCGACGATCAGGGTGTAGTCACGGTTGAACGAGCTTTGGACGAAGAATTTCCCGAGTCCCGGGACACGGAAGATCTGCTCGACGACGACAGAACCGGTCAGGATGCCTGCGAACGCCGGTCCCAGATAGCTCACGATTGGCAGCATGGCTCCCTTCATGGCGTGCTTCATGATGATCTGGCTGTTCTTCATGCCCTTTGCCTTTGCCGTGCGGATGTAGTCGCTGCGGAGTGTCTCCAGCATGGAGGAGCGGGTGAGACGCGCGATTGTCGCGAAGTACTCGAACGAAAGAGCCAGACACGGGAGAATGATGGTTTTCCACCCCTCTCCTGTGGTATACCAGCCACTCGTCGGCAAAAGCTTCAGTTTCAGGGAGAACACCAATTGCAGGACAGGTGCGACGACGAACAGCGGTATGGATATGCCCATGACGGCGAGCGCCATGCAGAGATAATCGATCCAGCTGTTCTGATAGACGGCCGCAAGGACGCCGAGCAGAATGCCGACGACGAGCGCGATCGCCATGGAGATGCTCCCAAGCACCATGGAATTGGGAAGGGAGTTGGCGATGTAGTAGTTTACGTCATAGTCCTTATATTTATAGGACGGTCCCAAATCTCCACGAAGCACGTCGAAAAGGTAACGACCATATTGCTGGATCATCGGTTCATCCATGTGATACTTTGCCTCAATGTTCCTCTTGATGACTTCCGGCATGGCTCTTTCCGTTGCGAACGGACCACCAGGGGCAAGCCGTACGATGAAGAAACTCAGTGTAATGATGATGATCATGGTTGGAATCATTCCTATGATTCTCTTGATGATATATTTGGCCATCGCTACCTCGTTTTGTTTTTGATCGACTGTTTGCTGAGGTACAGTGACACCCAGAAAAAAACAGTCTTTCCCATACTATAACAAGAAAAGAGAATATGCAATAAACCAAATAAGGAAATAATATTCATTTGCTATGCAAGAAAATGCATGTTTTTTTACTGTTTTCTGGAGAGACATCATACGCTTCCTCACCCTTTCCCGATGCGGAAGGAATAAAGGTGGAAATGGGCCGTAAAGGGAAAGTCTGGTGTTTGAGGAGTTCCTTGTTCACCTTTGACGGCATGCTTCCTGATTTGTCAAAGATTGGTGACTCAATCTTCTGATTGGAATGCGATTGTACTTAACTGTTTACAATATAAAAATATAAATTCCATGAAAATTTTGTCATATCAGCTTTTCAACTTGTCTATTTACGATTTTCTAATTGGTGGGAGACTGAAAGCGTATCAAAAAAGGAGATTTGCTGATGAACCGGAAAGAAGAAAGGGCGCATGAAGACGAGGTGCGTCTTATGAGCGGAAACCTCTCGACGAGGCAGAAGATCAGGAAGGACTTCGCATCGAATAAAGAGTTGTATCTTCTCCTTGTCCCCGTGCTGGTCTATTATGCGGTATTCCAGTATGGCCCGATGGTGGGGCTTTCCATCGCCTTCAAGAATTACACTCCGGCCCGTGGATTCTTTGCCAGCAAGTGGGTCGGACTGAAACACTTCAAGGCTTTTTTCTCCGATTACTATTTCAGCCGGATTCTCGGCAACACCATCCGCATCAGCCTGCTGACGCTTGTCTTCAGCTTTCCGATGCCGATCATCCTTGCCCTGTTCATCAACGAGTTGCCCAACAAGCGTTACTCGAAAGCGATCCAGACCATCACCTATCTGCCCCATTTCATCTCTGTCGTGGTCATCTGCGGCATCATCGTGCAACTTACCGCATCGACAGGAGCCATCACCAATTTCCTCGGTCATTTCGGCTTCCCCCAGGTCACGATGCTGAACAACCCAAAGTGCTTCCTGCCCATCTACATCGTTTCCGGCATCTGGCAGGGTATCGGATGGAATTCCATCATCTACCTTTCCGCCCTTACCGCCATCGACGCAGAGCTGTATGAGGCCGCCCGCATGGACGGTGCGGGTAAACTGCGCCAGCTTTGGTCCATCACGCTGCCGTGTCTTGCTCCCACCATTGTCATCATGCTGATCCTGCAGGTGGGCAAGATGTTCAACGTCGGATATGAGAAAATAATCCTGCTGTACAATCCGCTGACCTATGAGGTCGCCGATGTCATCTCCACCTACGTCTACCGAAAGGGGCTGCTGGAGTTCAACTGGTCCTATTCCGCCGCCGTCGGCATGTTCAATTCCGTCGTCAGTTTCCTGCTGGTCTCGTTCACCAACAAGTTGTCGAAGAAAGTCAGCGGTTCGAGTCTGTGGTGAGGAGGTGCGGCATGAAAGTGAAGTCAACCGTCGGTGAGAAAATATTCATAGCGATCGACGCCATCCTCGTCGGTCTTCTGGCGCTTGCGATCCTTGTGCCGCTTCTGAACATCCTCTGGGCATCGTTCAGCGATCCCGTGGAAGTGATGAAGCATGAGGGAATGATGTTGTGGCCGAGAGGTTTCACCCTCTCGTCCTACAAAGCGGTGGCAAGGAACCCGAACATCCTGAGCGGATATCGCAACACGCTCTTCATCGTGGTGGTCGGAACCTGTCTGAACCTGTTCCTTACATTGCTTGGCGCGTATGTCCTCTCTCGAAAGCATGTCCTGCTGAACAGGTTCTTCACCCTGTTCATCGTGTTCACCATGTATTTTCAGGGTGGCACCATTCCGTTCTACCTGACCGTCCGGGCTGTGGGGCTTGACGGCACCATCTGGTCGTTGATCCTGCCTGTGGCCATCAGCACCTTCAATCTGATCGTCATGCGCACCGCCATGGCGGCGGTGCCGGACAGCCTTCCCGAGTCGGCGATGATGGATGGGGCGAGCCATACGAGGATCCTGTTCTCCATCATGGTCCCGCTGACGCAGGCGACGATCGCCGTCATCACGCTCTACTATGCGGTCAGCCACTGGAACAGCTGGTTCAACGCCATGATTTTCCTTAGGGACAAGAAACTCTATCCCTTGCAGTTGATCCTCCGTGAGATTCTGATCCAGGACGACACGGCGACGATGTCCGCCGGGACGGGGGATGATCTCGGGTTGGTGAGTGACACCATCAAATATGCGACCATCGTGGTCGCGACCGCACCGATCCTTTGCATCTATCCGTTCTTGCAACGCTACTTTGTGAAGGGTGTCATGGTCGGAGCCGTGAAAGGCTGAGGAGAAGCATATGCGTGTACCGTATGAAATGATGAGAAATGAGTTTGTCCGTGTCCTTGAGAAGTATGGCATGGGAAAGAAAGACGCGGCGTTGGCTGCGACGCTTTTCGCCGATGCCTCGCTCGACGGGGTCTACACCCATGGGCTGAACCGGTTCCCAAAATTCATCAAGAGCATTGAGAACGGAAGTGTCGTCGTCACGAAGAGGGCGACAATGAAAGAGCGGGTCGGCGCCTTGGAGCGGTGGGACGGCAACCGCGGGCCGGGCAACCTCAACGCCTACCATGCGATGGGGCGCGCCATCGCCATTGCAAAAGAGAAGACGTTCGGTATCGTGACGCTTTCGGACACCAACCACTGGATGCGCCCCGGCGCCTATGGCCTTATGGCCGCGCGGGAGAACTGCATCGGCATCCTCTGGACCAATACCGTGCCGAACATGCCGCCTTGGGGGGCGAAGGACGCCCATCTCGGCAACAACCCGATGGTCGTCGCGATCCCCCATGGGGATGTGCCTGTGCTGCTCGACTGCGCCATGTCGATGTTCAGCTACGGCAAACTGGAGAAGTATGTCATGGAGGGGAAGAGACTTCCCATCCAGGGCGGATTTGACAAGGACGGCAAGATGACGGACGACCCTGCGGCGATCCTGGAGACCCATCAGGTGTTCCCCATCGGCTACTGGAAAGGCTCCGGTCTCTCTCTGGTGCTTGATCTCATCGCGGCAATACTCTCCGGCGGAAGGACCAGCAAGCAGATCGGTGACCTTCCGACCGAAACGGAGCTCTCCCAGGTGTTCGTCGCGATCAGTCTTGATGCGTTCCCGGACAAAGAGGCCGTCAAGGAGAAGATTGAAGAGACATTGAACGATTTGCATTCCGCCATCCCCATGGACGGACAGCGTCCGGTCAGGTTCCCCGGAGAGGGGATGGTGCAGGTTCGGGAAGAGAACACGAAGAAAGGCATCCCTGTCGATGAGGATGTCTGGAACAAAGTGAAGGCCCTCTGATGTTGATCCCCGGTATGGTTTCCGCCACATTCAGGTCGCTTCCCGCCTCCGAGGTGCTTTCCCTTTGCCAGAAGGCCAATCTCTCCTCCATCGAGTGGAGCGAGGGGAACCATGTGCGTCTTGGTGAGGACGATCAGGCGAAAGAGCTTGCGATTCGTTGCAATGGTGAAGGCGTTTCCGTCGTCGCCTTGGGCTCCTACTACAAGCTCGGAATGGGAATGGACTTTCATCCCGTCCTGTCTCTTGCGAAAGCCATCGGCGCTCCGCTGATCCGTATCTGGGCGGGAACGAAACCATCCGTAGCGGTGGATGCGTCCGAATTCTCCGCTCTTGCGGCTGAGGCGGAGATGGTGGGAAAAGCGGCGAAGGAAGAAGGGATGACGGTGGCCTATGAGTGGCACAAGAACTCTCTGACCGATACCAACGCATCCGCGATGAGACTTCTTGAGGCGACCCCTTCCTGCGACACGCTCTGGCAACCGACCGTCGCCCTTTCGCCCGATGAGCGGTGTGACGGCCTGTCCCATCTGGGAACCCGGCTGAGGAACCTCCATGTCTATTACTGGGACGACGAAGGGAAGCGCAGACCGCTTTCTGAGGGGAAGGATCTGTGGCAACGCTATTTTGCGACTGTTTCCGGTGACCATCATGTGTTGCTGGAATTCGTGATGGACAACAGCCCTGAGCGGTTTCTGGAAGATGCCAAGACGCTGGAAGGGATGGTGAGGTGAGTATGGCAGACATGCATGTGGAAAAATTCGGAATGATCAATCCGTTCGTGATCGCTTCTTCTCCTGCGACGCAGGGCGCGAGGAATCTTTTGAAAAGCTCCGCTTCCCGTCCGGGAGCATTGGTGCTTCGGAACTTCGGACACGGTTCCGGCGGCGGTTCCTTCATCTATCCTGACGCCAACGCCATGTATCGTGGCAACGCTTTCCACAGCCATGCCGTCGGGACGCAGGTGCCTGACGACATCTCCACGCTGGAGCAGTATGCCCAGGAAGTGCGGGACATCAAGAAGGAACTGGACAGCGACATCAAGCTTTGGGTTTCCGTCGGGCACTACAGCGATATTGTGAAAGGCGGGGATTGGGAGAAGAACTGGTGCTCCCAGGCGAAGGAACTTGCCTTGGCCGGCGCGGACGCCCTGGAACTCCACTTCAACACTCCTGGCGTGGCTGTCGCGAAAGATCGTACGTTTGACTATTACCATCTTGTCTCTTATGCCTGCCGTCTGATCCATCAGGCGGTGCCCGATATGCCGATCATGGTGAAGCTCGCCATCGAGGATTGCGATGCCTTGACCACCATGCGCGGCCTCACGGACGCTGGCGCGTTCGCTGTCGGGCCCACTGCACGATGGAAAGGATTCTATTTCGACCTTGACTGGAAGAGCACCCAGGCCCGTCCTGGTTCCGGCTATGGCGGGACGCAGGCGACCCCGATCGTCTGTTACAACGTCGCGGAGGCGCGGAGCAAGGGCATCACCTTCCCGATGTATGCCGGTGGCGGGGTCTTCTCTGCGAAGCAGGCGCTCCAGATCCTGATGGCAGGTTCCGAGTGCGTGCAGGTCGGCGCTCTTGCCTGCTCAGGCGGTGTCGGCGCCGTCCGGCGTCTCATCGCCGATACGGAAAAGTGGATGGACGAGAATGGCTACAAGGACATGCGGTCGCTGACGGGTGCTGCGCTTCCCCTTTTCTCCATGGACAAGAAGACCACAGACCTTCGCACAAAGAGACTGGGGGATGCGTACAAGGGAACGCCGGTCGATGCGGGAAAATGCATCGGATGCGGACGTTGCGTCGATGTCTGCTGGCACGATGCGATCCATCTGGAAGGGAAGAAAGCGGTGAAAGGGGAGAAGTGCATCGGCTGTGGCTATTGCTATGGTGTCTGCCCGACGGGTGCGCTCCATGTGGATGCGCCCTCCATCCTGAAAGCCGCATATGATGAGGCGCAACGATGAGCGTCGGCGTGCTTCTCGTGGGCGTTGGAGGGTATGGGCAGAACTATCTCGATGAGGTGCTGGATCGTCCGAATGAGGATGTGTACCATGTCGCGGGCATCTGCGACCCGTTCCTTTCCTCTTCTCCCCGCTCTGCGGATGTCATCTCAAGACAATTCCCCCTGTTCTCCGATTATGGGGAGGCGCTTGCCTCTGCCGATGTCAATCTCGTCGTCATCTCGTCTCCGATCCATACCCATTACGGCTATGTGAAGGCGGCGCTTCAGGCGGGGAAGATGGTGCTGTGCGAGAAACCGGTCACGTTGGAGGAGAAGGAGCTCGATGACCTGCTGGAGACGGAACGCAACTCCTCCGGGGTGGTCGCCGTAGGGTTTCAGCAGTGCTACAGGAACGATGTCTCGGCCTTGAAAGAGGACATCAGCAGGGGGATGTACGGCAAACCGCTTCTCCTGAAGTCACTCCATATGATGCGTCGGGGCATGACCTATTACAGGCGGAACAGTTGGGCGGGAAAGATTTCCGTGCACGGCATGGAAATCTTTGACAGTCCGCTCTCCAACGCCTGCGCCCATGATGTGGAGAACATGCTCTATCTGCTGGGGAAGGAACGGACGGAGACCGCGGTCGTGAAAAGCGTCGATGCCCGTCGGTTCAAGGGAAATCCCCATATCGAGAATTTCGATGCCGTGGCGCTTTCCGTGGTGACGGAAGAAAATGTGCCGCTGTTGTTCTACACGGCCCATTCGATAGCGGAGAAGAGGGTGGGTCCGTACAACGAATACCGCTTTGAGAACGGGACGATACGGCTTGTCGACGGTTCCTATGTCGCCTATGGACCGGATGGCGCTGTGCTCCGTGATTACCGCCCCCTTGGTGAAGGAGACCGCATGGAGAAGTTCTTTGCCGCCATCCGTATGGCATCCGATGGGACGGAACCCGCATGCAGGTTGTGCACTGCGTACGAGCACATGAGGCTTGTGCGTCTCGCTCAAGGACCTGCGATGCGTATGGAAGCGGAACCGGTCATGCTGGATGGACAGGAGTGTTATCCGATCCCCCATCTGACCGATGTGTTTGCGCATTGTTATGAGACGGAATCGTTGCCCGATGAGGCGATGATTGAGAAAGGGACATCTACGAGGAGGTTGGTATGATGAGAAAAACCCTGTGTGTGTTGGTTGCGTTGATGGTGCTGGCGATCCCGGCATTCGCGCAAGGTGGCAAAGAGGCTGCTCTTCCGGCTCCCGCCGGACAGCAAGGACCAGTTGAGCTTTCCTATTGGATTCCGCTCAATGCGACGATTTCCCAGGTCGTGCAGAACCAGGGGGATACGGAGTACATGAAGGAATTGATGAAGCGGACCAATACCACGCTGAAATTCCAGCATGTCGCTTCGGGAAACGATAGTCAGACGACGGAAGGATTCAACATCCTGGTCGCTTCCGGCGATTATCCGGACATCATCGAGTACAAGTGGATCGATTATCCAGGCGGACCTGGCGCGGCGATCGACGACGGTGTCATCATTCCGCTCAATGACGTGTTCGAGAAGTATTGCCCGAACATCTCCAAACTGCTGAAGGACCATCCGGACATCGCGAAGATGGTGAGCACCGATGACGGCAGGTACTATGTGTTCCCGTTCCTGCGCGGGCTTTCCTATGTGGACAACAAGATGATCTTCACCGAAGGGTGGGTCATGCGGAAGGATCTCATCGACAAGCTTGGCATGGATATTCCCCGCACACCGGAGGAGTTCGAGAAGGTGCTCCGCGGTCTCAAGGCCATGGGCATCAAGTATCCGATGACGCTCAGAAAAGACCATGTGAGCCGCGCTTTGGCTCCTGGGTTTGACAGTTATGGCGCCGATGTGAACGATGGTTTCTACGTGGAGGATGGCAAGGTCAAGAACGGACTCATCGAACCGCAGCGGAAGGCCTATCTGGAGACGGTCGCACGCTGGTACAAGGATGGTCTTTTGGATAATGATTTCTTCGCCGTCGACAAGAAGATCCAGGCGACCAAGGTGCTGAACAACGAAGTCGGCATCACCTACGCTCCGGGCGGTTCGGGCATTGGGACCTGGCTTCCTTCCATGCGGAAGAGCAATCCGTCTGTCGAACTGGTCAGCGCGCCTCCGATGACGCCGGACAGAAGCAGATATTCCAAGTTCGCAAAGATGGACACCCTGTACACCAAGGCCGGCACCAGCGCGGCGATCTCCACCTCCTGCAAGAACGTCGAGGCGGCCGCGAAGCTGCTTGACTACAACTACAGCGAGGAAGGCGCCATGCTTGCCAACTTTGGCGTTGAGGGGCAGACCTACACCATGGTGGACGGCTATCCGACCTACACCGATTTGATCATGCGCAATCCGAACGGGCTTTCCCTGAGCCAGGCGATGAGCATGTATCTGCGCAGCAGCATCAGCGGACCGTTCGTACAGGACCAGAGAGAGCTGGAGCAGTACTACCAGTTGCCGGAGTTGAAGGATGCCTTGACATCCTGGACGATGACCGACATGGGCAAGTACATCTATCCGCCGGCATCTCCGAGTTCTGAGGATTCCGAGAAGCTTTCCCAGATCATGAACAACGTGAAGACCTACTCCGACGAGATGGAGTCCAAGTTCATTACCGGGCAGCTTCCGCTTTCCGACTACGACAAGTATGTCGCGCAGCTCAAGAAGTTCGGCATCGAGGACGCCATTCAGATCAAGCAGAAGGCGTACGACAAGTACATGGCGAAATAACGACGTTTTCAGTTTCTTGCCGGGCACTGCCATATCGTGGTGTCTGGCATTCTTTTGGAAGGAAGGATTGTATGGACCAACATGATGAATATGTGAAGTTTGCATCCCGCATTGACTGGAACAGGCCTGAATTCAACGAGGCCAAGCGGTTGTGGGACAAAGGGGCTGAAGAGGAAGCGATGCATCTTGTCGCCACCCATTTCCGTACCAGGAAGGTTCCGCTCTATCTCTTTGACGCTAAGGATGCGGGCGCCTGTGCGGATCCCCAGGTGATGGTCGAGGCGGAGCAGGTGATGCGCCACTTCATCTACGGATATCAGTTTCCCGGTGACATCGACTGGTCGTTCAATCCTACCGAAGGGACAAGTCATGACGACGAGTGGAGCTGGTCGCTCTACCGCACCATCTACTGGCAACCGCTCTGCAGGGCGTATGCGAAGACCCATGACGAGAAGTATGCCGGTGAATTCGTCAAGCAGATGCGCTCTTTCGTCTCCGCCTGGCCGGTGGAGCCCTTCATGGAGGACGAGCATTATGGGGACAGCTATGTGTTCCCCGGTCATGCGTGGCGGACCATCGAGACCGGCATCCGCATCTACACCACATGGCTTCCCTGCTACGAGGTGTTCCGCTCCTCCCCATCCTTCGACGATGCGTCGCTCATCCTGTTTCTTGACGCGATAGCCGACCACGCCGAGTTCCTCTCCACCCATTTCAGCAACCACAAGTCCTCCAGCAACTGGCTCAGCATGGAGTGCACGGCGCTTCTGCAGACGGGTGTGCTTTTTCCTGAATTCACCAATGCCCATGCCTGGTATCTGCTCGGCTACCGGAGGACGATGCATGAGGCGCTGTACGATTTTGACGAGAACGGCATCCACATGGAACGCACCCCGGTCTACCATATGGTCGCGGCCATCTCGTTCTACCAGTCGTGGAAGCTTTTGACGAAGAACGGTCTCCCCGTGCCTTCCTACCTGTTCCCCCTTGTGGAGAAAGCGGCCCAGTATGTGATGAATCTGGTCAAACCAGACCTCACCACCCCGATGGTGGGCGATGCCGACAGGGAGGATTTGACGACGAGCCGTGCCGATGTCTCCCTGTACGAAGGGATGAACCTCTCATTCTTTCCCGATGACTTGAATGAGCTCAGGGCTTTCTTCCGGGAGATGGGGAAAGTGACGGGACGGAAGGATTTCCCATATTTCGCCTCACTCAGGAAAGAGGGGCGACCTCCCGTTCGGCTCGATTACAACCTGCATGAGGGCCTTTACCTGATGCGGAGCGGCTGGAATGCGGACGACAGTTACCTGCTTCTCCACGGTGTCCGCCTGGAACGAGGAGAGAAGAGCACCCACAGCCATGTCGACCAATGCCATGTCGAGTTGCAGGTCCGTGGAGAGGATGTCCTGGTGGATTGCGGCCGGTACATCTACAACCGCTCGGTATGGAAGGATTGGAGACAATATTTCACCTTCCAGCATGCCCACAACGTGCTTGATGTCGATGGTCATCAGATGGGGCAGGTACCGGGCCAGACGGAGCGGATGCGCGGGGTGCGCACCTACTGCCATGCGTTTGAGAAAACAGATGGCTATTGGCTCATCGACCTCTCCCATAACGGATACGCCTATCTGGACGACCCGGTCTTCCAACGTCGGCAGGCCGTGAGGCTTCCCGGCGAGGTCTATGTGGTTGTCGACGCCGTCACTGGGCTTGGGGAAGCTGACCATGATTTCACGCTCTTCTTCAATTTCGCCCCCGGGAAGATGGAGAGGAAGCAGGACGGAGCCTATCGCTATGAGACGAAAAAGGGGACGGCGTTCCACTTCGCTTTCTCATCTGATGCGCATCTTGACGGTACCCTGCTTGTGGGAAGCGAGGAGCCGAAAGGCGGCTGGATTTCCTATGGCTATTCCTTGAAGGAACCAGCCCCCCAGATCATGCTCTCCCGGCATGGGAAGACCCCATTCAAGGTGGTTTCCGTAATCGCTCCCGATGGTATCGTTCCTGAAGTGACGGTCGGAAAGAGTGTCATGGTGCGGTATGGAAGCCATCAGGCGATGATTTCCGATGCTGGCGTGGAGGTGACGGAATGAAGTACGGACTTTGCTGCAAGGAAGATGGATGGGCTTTGGCGGGAAGGATCGGGTTCGATTATGTCGAGATGCCGCTTTCCTGGATCGCTCAACTGGACGATGAGGCGTTCTCCCGTCTTACGGAAGAGGCGAAGGGGAATGTTCCTGTGTTGCGGTGCAACCTGATGTTTCCGAAGACGATGGATCTCTACACGGTCTCGGACGGGGAACTGGATGACTATCTGGAGAAGGGGTTCTCCAGGATGGACGCTCTCGGCTCTGCTCTCGTGGTGCTTGGTTCCGGCAAGAGCCGCATGGTGCCGTCCGGCATGGAGTATGGCCGTGCGGTGAAGAGGCTTTGCGCCGTGACGCGCCGCTCTTCCGATGCCGCTCTTCGCCACAAGGTGACCATCGCGCTGGAGCCTCTCAACCGGGGGGAGTCGAACATGCTGAACTCGGTGACGGAGGCATCCCTGTTCGCCTCCTTGGTGGATCGGCCGAATGTCCAGGTGCTTGCGGACATGTTCCACATGACGAAGGAGAATGAGGATTGGGGGCACATCAACCTTGTGGGGCATCTTGCCCATACCCACATCGCCGTGCGTGGCACGAGAGGCTATCCACTCGAAAAGGATGAGGATGTCGCGGCGTTCTTTTCTTCGCTCGCCTCCATCAGCTATGATGGGACGATGAGCATCGAGGGAAAGACAACCGATATGGGGAACGATGGAGCGAAAGCGTTGCGCTTTCTGAGGAGTCTGCATGGATAAGGTACGTTTGGGAATCATCGGGTTCGGAAAGATCGGGAGTCAGCATGCGAAAAAGCTGATGGCCGGTGCGGTGGAGCAGTGCGATCTCGTGGCGGTCGCGGATATCGAGCCGAAAGCTTTGGAGAATGCCAAGGCGATCATCGGGCCGCAGGTGAGGACCTTTTCCACCGCCGATGCGTTGATCTCTTCCGGGTGCGTGGATGCCATCCTGATCAGCGCCCCCCACTATTTCCATCCGCCGTACGCCATCAAGGGCTTTGAGGCGGGACTGCATGTCCTTGTCGAGAAGCCCGCCGGGGTCTATACCCGGCAGGTCAGGGAGATGAACGAAGCGGCGGCACGCCATCCGGAGCTCGTCTTCGGCATCGATTTCAACCAGAGGACCAATCCGGTCTACCGGAAGGTGAAGGATATGGTGGAAGAAGGGGTCGTCGGTCCCATCGTCCATGTGAACTGGATCATCACCAACTGGTTCCGGAGCCAGAGCTACTATGACCAGGGCGGCTGGAGGGCCACGTGGGCCGGGGAGGGCGGCGGTGTCCTGCTCAACCAGAATCCCCACAACCTCGACCTGTTCCAGTGGATCTGCGGCATGCCGGAGAGGGTGCGTTCCCAGGTCTATTACGGGAAGCATCGGAAGATTGAGGTGGAGGATGATGTCTATGCCATCATGGAGTATCCTGGCGGTGCGGTCGGAAGCTACATCACCACCATCGCCGATGCGCCGGGCACCAACCGTCTGGAGATTGACGGGGACAAGGGGAAGATTGTCGTCGAGGATGACAGGATCGTCCTCACGTTGCTGAAGGAGAGCGAGTCCGCTTTCAACGCCCGCTTTACGGGAGGAATCGGAAAGCCGGAGTGCGGGAAACCGGTGGAAGTGCCGGTGGAGGGAATCTATACCAGCCATATGGGCATCATCTCCAATTTCTGCAACGCCATCCTGCACGGGGAACCTTTGATCGCGCCTGGAGCGGAGGGGATCCGGGGACTCGAGATCTCCAATGCCATCCATCTTTCCTCTTGGGAGGACGGCGGATGGGTGGACGTGCCGGTCGATGAGAATCTGTTCTATGGGAAGCTTCAGGAGAAGATCGCCGCTTCAGCCGGAAAGTGAGGGAAATGCATGACGTGGGGAAGGAACGCGAAGAACACACAATCGGTCGCATGGAAATGGTTTGCGTCCTACCTGTTTGTGTTCCTTGTGCCCGTGGTGGTGTTCATCGCCCTTTCCCAGCAGTACAACAAGCAGCTCGTTTTCCAGATCCAGTATTACAACATGCTCTCCGCGCGCCAGCAGATGGTCTATTACGATGGCCTGATGGAGCGTGTCTCCAATGTGGCCGACACGATTGTCACCGATGAGGCGTTCTCCTCTTTCCTTGACGGAGGGAATGTCTCTCCTCTGGATACCTACAACGCCTCCCGGATGCTTGCGCAGACCACGTCCAAGAACAAGGACATCGAGAGTGTCTACGTTTCCTGTCCCGAGTACGGAATGCTGCTCGGCAATTCTGTCTTTGGTACCTATCGCCTGATGTATGATTCCTACTTCGCTGATTCCTCTTTTTCCTACGAGGAGTTCCTTTCCTGCGTGACGAAGAGGGGGAGCGGGCCACAGTTCTATGATTTCTCCCTCTCTTCCCGTCAGGAGAAGATCCTTCTCGTCCGTCCTCTTCGGCTTTTCCCGAGGAATGCCAGGTATGCGAACCTTGTCCTGGTGCTTCCCCGCTTCTCCTCAGGTTCCCCCTCCCCCCAGAAGTTCGCCATTCTGGACGATGTCCGGCAGTGTGCGGTCTATGCGGCCGCCCCATTGCCGGTTGAGGTCCCTTCCTTGCTGGAAAACGGGAGGGAACTGTTTGTGATGAGAAGCGGTAATGGAAACTACATGTTCGCTTCCGCCCATTCGTCGTGGCTCAACTGGGTCTATCTGGTCTATGCGGACGAGGCGACCTTCCTTTCCAACGCACGGATCATCCGGAAACTGGCCTCTGTCGTGCTTGCCGTCTGCATCGCCATCGGTCTTGGCATCATGCTTTTCCTCTCCGGTCACTCCTACCGGAAGGTGGATGACGTCATCAAACGCATAGACGGCACTTCATTCTCCGGGAAAGGGGACGAACTGACCTATATCGGGAATTCCATCACAAGGATGCAGGACGAGAAAAGGCGGCAGCAGGACCAACTGCGCTCCCAGGTGCTTTCTTCCTTGCTTGAGGGAAACATGCCGGATCGCCATCTCTTGGAGAACGCGGGCATCGTCTTCCCTTACGACTCCTGGTTCGTCGTCATCACGGAGAATCCTCTTTCCGCCGAAGGCCTTGTCACCTATGGAATGGAAAAATGCATCCTGGTGAATGCCCGGGATGAGAGGACGCTTCTGGAATGCGCCGGAAAGGGAGGGGGAAAGGTCGATTGCTCCTCCCGCATGCTTTCCTACAGGATGGTTCCCCAGGCTTGGCAGCAGGCGAGGGACGTCGCCGCCTATCGGAAGATGTACGGCTTGTCCGATGTCGCTTCGTATGACGACCTCCTCCGTCTGGTGAAGGGGAAGAACTTCTCCTATCCGGTCGATGCGGAGATCACGCTGAGCGATGCCCTGAAGGAAGGGAATGAGGCGAAGGCGCTTGCCTGCATGGATCAGGTCATTGCCGCCAATACGGACCTTGGCATCTCTCCGCAGGCTTTCCGTTTCCTTTTGCTCAACATCGCGGGCACCACCATCAAGGTGTTCAGCAGGATGGGCGAGGACCAGCTTTCCCAGTATCCCGAGATCTCGCTCCATCCGATCCTGCAGGGAGGGGAGATGGAGACGACGGAGAAGGAACTGAAGGAGATGATCCGGCAGATATGCAGGATTGTCGGCCGGAAGGCGGTCACGATGCAGCAACAGCAGGAGATATCCCTGTACAACGCCATTGTCCGGTATGTGCAGGAAAACCATCAGGACAGGAATCTGAGCGTCACTTCGGTGGCTGAGGAATTGGGCATGACTCAGGTCAACCTTTCCCGGCTGTTCAAGAAGGTCGACGGTTCTCTGATCTCCGATTACATCAATGGAATACGTATCCAGCATGCGAAGGACATCATGGACAGCGAGAGCAATCTCGCCGACATCGCCGAGCAGTGCGGATTTGGAAGCCTCAGGACATTCATGCGGGTGTTCAAGGAACGGGAGGGCATGACGCCGGGGCAGTTCAAGAGTCTGGTGACAGGCAGAAAAGAGGGGCAGGTATGAGAAAATTGGGAGTTGCGGTCGTCGGTTGCGGAGCCGTCTCGAAGAATCATGGGAAAGCGGTCTCCGCAAGTCCGGAAGCGGATCTCTTGTGGGCTATGGATATCGACAAGGCGAAGGCTGAGCAGTTTGCCCGGACTTATGGCGGGACGGCAACCGATTCCTGGAGGGAGGTGCTTGCGGACAAGCGGGTGGATGTCGTCCATATCGTGACGCCCCATTTCACCCATCCGGGGCTAGCCATCGAGGCCATGGAGGCTGGGAAGGATGTCTTCCTGGAGAAACCGCTTGCCATCCATCCTTCCGACGGACGGAGGATCATCGATGCCGCCGACCGTACGGGGCGGAAACTGAATGTCTGTTTCCAGAACCGCCTGAACGACGCGACGGTGGAGGCGAAACGGCTGTTGGATGCGGGGGTGTACGGGAAACTGCTTTCCGCGGCGGCGCTGGTGCGCTGGGACAGGCATGGCGATTACTATGCGAAGAGTCCCTGGCGTGGAAAGTATGAGACCGAAGGTGGCGGATGCATCATCAACCAGTCGATCCATACACTTGACCTCCTGCAGTACCTCTGTGGCAGGGTCGTCTCCCTCTCGGCTGTTGACGCTCATCTCAGGGCAGGGCAGGAGTATGAGGTGGAGGATTCCGTCATGGCGAACTTCACGTTCGCTTCCGGCGCCACCGCCGTGGGCTCGTTCACCAACTGCGCCGCAGGATTCAAGACCGCTCGGGTTGAGCTGGTTCTGGAGAAAGCGTTGATGACCGTGGAGCAGCAGGGACTGACCATCGTCCATGACGGCGTGACGGAAGTCCACAACAGTGAGGTGGCGACCGGGGAGAAGAGCGAATGGGGACTTTCCCATGGACGGATGATCGAGGCGTTCTATCACTCCATTTTGGATGGGACGAACCCACCGGTGGACGGACGGGCAGCCTTGGAAGCGGTGAAGATCATTGCGGCGATCCAATACTCAAAAGGGAAGGTCGTCCAGCTTCGGGAGGAAAAACGGTGAAAGGGCATGAACTGTTCCATTACAAAAGTCTTGAGGAGATCGTGCAACGGGGAAAAGAGCTCGGTCTTGCCGAAGAGCTTCCCGTAAGCAGGGACCTCTCCATTCTTGCTTCTCCGCTCTCCGTCGGGACGAAGACGGCGCCCAATCGGTTTGCCGTCCTGCCGATGGAAGGTTGCGACAGCAATCCTGACGGGTCACCATCGGAGAGGGTGTGCCGCCGATATGACCGGTTCGCTTCCGGAGGCTCCGGCATCGTCTGGTGGGAGGCAAATGCGGTGGTGGAGGAAGGAAGGGCCAATCCGCTCTCGATGATGCTCACCGACGGCAATCTCTCATCGTTCCAGAAGTGCGTCGCCGAGGCAAGGGATGCTGCCGTCTCCAGCATGGGGAAAGAGCCCGTGCAGATCCTGCAACTGACCCATTCAGGCCGATACTCCCGGCCCCATGGGGAGAAACCGCTTCCGCTGATTCCCCAGCATGACCCCCTGCTCGATGGGAGGGTCGGCCTCAAAGGCGACGAGCCGGTGGTGAGTGATGCGTATCTTGATTCTTTGGTGGAGAAGTATGTCCATTCTGCGGTTCTCGCCAGGAAAGCGGGGTTTGACGGCGTCGACATCAAGGCATGTCATCGCTATCTGATCAGCGAGCTTCTGGCAAGCCATACGAGGGAAGGGAGATATGGAGGGAGTTTTGAGAACAGGAGCAGGCTCCTGCTCGATATCGTCAAGGCTGTCCGTTCCGCGCTTCCCTCAGATTTCATCGTGGCCTGCCGTCTCAACGTGTTCGATGCCCATCCCTATCCCTATGGCTTCGGGGAAGACAAGGAGGATATGTGGAAGTTCGACCCGTCCGAGCCTGTCGCCCTCGTCAAGGCGCTTTGTGCGGAGGGCGTCGGACTGCTGACGAACAGCGCGGGCAATCCCTATTACATCTATCCTCAGGTCACCCGACCGTTCGACCATTCGTCGATGGGCATACCGGTACCTGAGGAACACCAGTTGCAGAGTGTCGCCCGGCTTTTCTCTTTCTCTTCGCTTGTGCAGAAGGCGGCGGGAAAGGTGCCGGTCATCGGAAACGGCTATTCGTGGCTCCGACAGTTCGCACCTTATTACGGGGCGGAGAACATCAAGGAAGGACATGTCTCCTCCATGGGGTTCGGCCGTATGGCGATCGCCTATCCGGACGCTCCCAAGGACGTGCTGGAGAAGGGGGCCATGGACGGAAAGAAGTGCTGTGTTGCCTGCAGCAAGTGCACCCAGATCATGCGTGACCATGGACAGACCGGATGTGTGGTGCGGGACGGGGAGATTTACGCTCCGCTTTACAAGTTCTATCGTGAAGAGGCGGAAAAAAGGGAGGCGGGAAAATGAAAGTCGCATTGGTGACGGGGGGCAGCAGGGGCATCGGGCTTGCCATTGTCAAACGGTTGTATCAGGATGGTTTTTCCGTCGCAGCCGTGGGGACAAAGGAAATGGAAGCGGAGGATGCCCGATACGAAGGTCTCTCTCCTGACCGCTTTCTCTATGTCGCGGCCTCGATCGCGGAGAGCGACGACCGCATCAGGATCGTCCGCTCCTGCGTGGAGAAGTTCGGCCGCATCGACGTTCTTGTCAACAACGCAGGGGTCGCGCCATTGGAGCGGAAGCCCCTGCTTGAGATGAGCGAGGAGAGTTTTGACCGTGTGGTCGGCGTCAACACCAAGGGCAACATGTTCCTGACGCAGCTTGTCGCCCGGCAGATGCTCTCCCAGAAGATGGAAGGGAAGAAGCGGGGGACCATCGTGAACATCTCCTCCTGTTCGGCCGATGTCGTCTCCACGTCCCGTGGCGAGTATTGCGTCTCCAAGGCCGGGGTGTCGATGCTGACGAAACTGTACGCTTCCGCCCTTGCGGGCGATGGCATTCTGGTCCACGAGGTGCGTCCGGGTGTGATCGCCACCGACATGACGAGTGAGGTGAAGGCGAAGTACGATGCTCTGATCGGAAATGGGGTGTTCCCCATCAAACGGTGGGGCACGCCGGAAGATGTGGCTTCCGCCGTCTCCATGTTCGCTTCGGACACGCTGCTCTACACGACGGGAAACTACATCGATGTCGATGGGGGTTTCCACCTGCAGTCCCTATGAGCGAGTACTCCTTCTCTGTGATCATCGTCGGTCATGGCGCGGCCGCCCTCAGGGAGGCTGATGCTCTCCTCCGTTTGGGGAGACGGAGCGTCGCTCTTGTCTGTGAGAACCGGAAATGGGGCACAAGCCGCAATACGGGTTCCGATAAGCAGACCTATTACAAACTCTCCGCAGGGGGCAAGGAGCCTGACAGTGTCCGGGCGATGGCGGAAAGCCTGTTTCAAGGCGGTGCCGTCGATGGTGATCAGGCGCTGCTTGAAGCTGCCCTGAGCAGTGAGAGTTTCTACCATCTTGTCGAGCTTGGCGTGCCGTTTCCCCGCAATCCCTGGGGGGAGTACGTCGGCTATAAGACGGACCATGACGAGACGAGAAGGGCGACAAGCGCAGGCCCCTACACGTCAAAGTTCATGGTGGAGGCGTTGGAGCGTGATTTGGCCGTTCCTCTGTTTGAGCATGAGCAGGTGTGCCGGATCATGGTGGAGGACGGAGTCTGCAAGGGTATCGTCTGCTGGAATACCGAAACAGAGGATTTTGACCTGTTCTATGGGCAGGATGTCGTCCTTGCGACGGGAGGCCCCGCTTCCCTGTTCCGCTCTTCCGTCTATCCTGCGAGCCAGCATGGCGCGAGCGGGGTGGCCTATGAGGCGGGGGCCGAGGGGCGGAACCTGACGGAATGGCAGCAGGGGCTTGCGTCCATCCGCCCTCGATGGAATGTCAGCGGCACCTACATGCAGGCCATGCCGAAATTCGTCTCGACGGAGAAGGATGGGACGGAGGGGAGGGAATTCCTGCTGGAAGAGAAGAAGGCCTCCCCCTCCTTGGTGTTCCTCAAGGGGTACCAGTGGCCGTTCGACATCGCAAAGGCGAAGGACGGATCCAGCCTGATCGACCTTCTGGTGGAGAAGGAGCTGCTTTCGGGCCGCAGGGTCTTCCTGGACTACCGGGAAAATCCTTCCGGCCTTGATTTCTCCGCACTGCTCCCTGAGGCGAAGGCGTATCTCTCCTCGGCCGGCGCCTTGTGCGGGACTCCGTATGAACGGCTTGAGCGGATGAACATGCCGGCGGTGGAGCTCTACCGCTCTTTCGGAGTTGACCTCAAGAGAGAAAGACTGGAGATATCCCTCTGTGTCCAGCATGCCAACGGGGGCATCGCTGTCGATGACGAGTGGTGTTCCACCATTCCTCATCTCTCCGTCATCGGGGAGGCGGCGTGCACCCATGGCATCCATCGTCCGGGAGGGAGCGCCCTGAACGCCGGACAGGTGGGGGCACTGAGGAATGCGCGGTTTCTGGCGAAGGAGAAGGAAGTCGTCCCTGAAGGAGGGCGCTATGATCTTGCTCCGCTCAGGAACATGGTGGATGAAGCTCTTCGGAGTGAAAATGAGGACGTTTCCCTGTTGTTGCAGGAGGTGACCACGGCGATGAGCCTGTATGCCGGTGCGGTGCGGGAGAAGGCACATCTGGAATCCACATTGTCCCTTGTTGAGGGGATGCTCCAGAAGACGGCGCATGTGTCGTCCAAAAAGGATGTTTCCTTGCTGTTCCGGCTTCGTGATGTGCTCTTTTGCGCCCGTTCCTGCCTCGTCGCCATGCTGGATTATCTTTCACGGGGTTATGGAAGCCGTGGTGGAGCGCTCTATACCGACCCAAAGGGGGAGAAACCTGCCGATTCCTTGCCTGATCTGTTCCGCTACACGATGGGAAAGAGTGATGGGGCATCGATGACCCAGTGTGTCCGGTCTTGTCCTTCTCCTGCCGCCTCTTGGCGTCCGGTGCGTCCGATTCCGCCTGATGACGATTTCTTCGAGGTGGTCTGGAAGGAGTATCGGGAAGGCAAGTGCTGAGGCTTTTTGACCTTGCACGCCCTGTTTCTTTGGGGTATGGTGGTGCAGAAGGAGCGTTTCCCCTATGCGGAAGGTCTATGTGGAGAGTCTCGGATGTGCGAAGAACCAGGTTGATTCCGAGGTGATGCTGAAGAATCTTGAGGACAAGGGATATGAGAAGACCGATGATGTCAAAGAGGCCGACCTTGTCGTCGTCAATACCTGCGGATTCATCGAGAGTGCCCGGGAGGAGAGCGTCAACACCTTCTTTTCCTTGAAGGCGGAGAATCCTGACGCAAAGTTCATCGTCACGGGATGCATGGCCCAGCGTTACGGGGATGAGCTGTTTAAGGAACTCCCTGAAGCTTCGGCCATTTTCGGCAACCGTGACTTGGAAGGGATCATCGGCGTCGCTGACAAGGTGATGGCCGGAGAGCGTGTCGAGGCGATGCCTGAATATCCCGATCCCGACAGGGACTGCTGGAAGCGGAACGAGCTTCTCGGCTACCCGGGGAGCGCCTACCTCAAGATCAGCGAGGGGTGCAATCACTGGTGTTCCTACTGCGCCATTCCGCTGATCCGTGGAGAGCTCCGTTCCCGTCCGATGGGGATGATCCTGCAAGATGCGAATGAACTGGCAAAGAGGGGCATCAGGGAGATCAACCTGATCGCCCAGGATCTTGCCGCATATGGGACGGACTTCGATGGGGCGAGCCATTTCCGCGAACTGCTGGAGAACCTTGTGCGGGTTCCGGGCGCTTTCCGCATCCGTCTGCTCTATATCCATCCCGATTTCTATCCTGATTGGCTTCCTTCCTTCGTCAAGGAGCATGAGGATAAGGTGATGCCCTATTTCGACATCCCGATGCAGCATGCCTCTCCCGACGTCCTTCGCGGCATGGGGCGGAAAGGAGATCCGGAGAAATATCTTCGCCTGATCGAATCCATCCGTTCCGTCCTGCCGGAGGCGGTCATCAGGACGACCATCATGGTGGGCTTTCCAGGGGAAGAGGCGAAAGATGTGCGTATCCTGAAGGAGTTCCTTCTCAAGGCGAGGATCGACTGGATGGGGGTCTTCTGCTACAGCAGGGAAGAGGGCACCAAGGCGTGGAAGATGCGAGGGCAGAAGGAGCATGATGCCGACCAGCCCCGGGCCAGGCGCGCGAAGAATGCGAGTGAGCGACTGCACG
>Ga0183096_1001000_pt1 | contig 27809 bp, 20 predicted proteins | sample Biomet5_FD_127791 | JGI IMG/M metagenome (GOLD analysis project Ga0183096, IMG submission 127791) | Microbial communities from bioreactor (seeded with sewage sludge) at LBNL, California, USA - Biofuel metagenome 5 (version 2) (version 3) | ecosystem: Engineered > Bioreactor > Anaerobic >... | reverse complement strand
TACCAGAAGTCTTCGGTTCATTGCGGACCGGAGCTTTTGTTTTTTGTTGTTTTTTGAATGCATGAAAAAAGGGCCGCGCATCAGGGGATAATTAATCCCTTAATGCGACAGCCCCTTCTTTGTTTTTGGGAATGAATATAATTGCTTGAAATCAACAGTTATTTAACAGCTGAGATTTTTTACTTAAGGTTTAAGGTGTTTTCTCATTTGAGAAATCAGACTGATGGTCTGCTCTCGGGGACACTACATTTATAGATATGGTTGCCTGTGTATGTGTAATGATTATGACAAGACAGGTTTTGATCGATGTTGGCAGTTTGAGGAAAAGCGGGAGCATAATGAGATATAGAAATAGAATGAAGATTTATATGGGTGTAAATCTGAATTTGCAGAGGTGAGCGTCATGAGAATTTAGTATATTGTCATGTATGTGAATAATTTGGAAACCGCAGCATATCAGCACGCCTGCATGGATTGATAAGCAGGATTTTTTAATTGTTCAATTTTTCGCTTGGCTGCAAAGCTTTTTTGTGGCATAATACATTCTATGAGATGTATCGCATGAGATGCATAGGAGGCGCCTTATGGAAGATAAAGAATTACTGATAACATCAAAGATTGTCCGGCTAAGTAATGCGGGTACAGCCAAAAGGAATAAAGCCCTGTTAAAATTCGGGTTAACTGCAACTCAGGTTGATGCACTGCGAATTATTTTTTTGAATCCTGATATCAGTATCACTGAGCTTATGAAGCCTCTGGCTCTTTCCCAGTCTGTTGTTTCTGGTATCATCAGTCGTTTAGAAAAAAACGGCTATATAAAGAAAACTGCCAGCGGTACTGATGGAAGGAAGGTGACGCTGCATGTCACTGATGAAGGCATGCGCAGAAAATCGGATATTCGCAAAACTGAAAAAGAGGTACAGAGACTTGCATTAGCCGGCATGAGCAATGACGAGATCGACGAGCTGTGCAGGCTTTTGGACAAGATTATGAATAATATAAAAAGTGAAAAGATGAATGTAGGCGATGAACAGTAACAGAGAATTATTTGAGACGATGCCGGTGCGAAAGGCACTGACAAAAATGGCAATACCAACTATTATCAGTCAACTTATCACCATGATCTATAATCTGGCGGATACATTTTTTATCGGTCAGACGAACAACTCATATATGGTTGCTGCCGTCTCCGTTTCGTATATGCTGTTTTATATACTTACCGCTCTTTCCAACCTGCTGGGCATCGGCGGGGGCAGTTTGATATCCCGTATGTTGGGAGAGCACAGGGATGAAGAATGCAGAAATGTATGTTCGTTCAGCCTGTACACCTCCGCGCTTGTGGGAGTTTTATACTCACTTGGTGTGTTGGTGTTTATGGAACCGATACTAAACCTGATAGGTACCTCTGAGAACACCATAGCCTTTTGCAGGCAGTATCTTTTCTGGGTCGTGGTAGTCGGCGGTCTTCCCACCATGCTTTCACTGACAATGTCACATTTGCTGCGTAATATCGGACATGCAAAAAAATCGAGCTTCGGTATTGGTATGGGCGGAATACTGAATATAATACTCGACCCGATATTTATGTTCTTGATTTTAAAGCCGGGAAATGAGGTCATAGGTGCCGCCGTTGCTACTATGCTGTCAAACGTCATTTCCTTTATCTACTTCGCTGTGGTGTTCTTCCGACTCAAAGACAGTACCATCCTGTGCTATTCAATAAAGAAACTGAAACCGCACAAGGGCGCGATACCTGCTATCTTTTTGGTGGGGTTGCCCGCCATGCTTGGGCCGCTATTGGCCGCAATATCAAACATCGTCGTGAATAACCTCATGGTATCTTATAACGACTTTGCTATTGCCGCTATGGGAATTGTAAAAAAGGTGGATATGATCCCACTTAGCATTTCTCAGGGCGTGGCGCAAGCCATGCTCCCGCTGGTGGCGTATAACTATGCGTCAAAGGATTATAAGCGTATGAACGACTTTACAAAGGCTTCCCAATTTTGCGTAATGGGCTTTGCATTTGCCTGTGTGATTGTCTTTGAGATGTTCGCACTGTATATAATTACACCGTTTATCAAGGACCCGCAGACCGTGGAATACGGGGTCAGATTTTTGCGTATCGCAGTAATAGGCACACCGTTTATGGGCTACAACATATTGACTACCTTCAATTTTCAGGCCGTTGGCAAGGGTGCTGAGTCTATCGTGATATCTTCATGCAGGCAGGGTGTTATTAGTATTCCATTTATGTTCCTGATGAACAGGATAGCCGGGCTTTTCGGCCTTGCCTGGACTCAAACTCTGGCAGATATTCTTACGTTTATCATTGCTTTTGTCCTGTACAGACGTTTTTATAAAAGGCTCAGGTCATCACAACTATAAGTTCAAAGCGCAGGTTATATATGACCGCAGCAGAAATAATCATGGAGACAAAATCAAAAGACAGGCCAATATCGATGATTATGTCGTTTCTTCTATGGACAATGCGGCCATATACGAACTTTATATTTTATCCTTGTGGATTTGCTGTAAGGTTCGGCTATAGCCCGTATACTTAAAAAGCAGCCCTGCGGCTGCTTTTTAAGTGTATAATAAACATGCATACGGAAACACAGCCATGTGAGCCATATCAGCTTTTTGCGGATGAGTTTGCGATGATGCTTTGGGCTGGTTTATGCCGACAAGCATTTTATGTAATCCGAAAGGGCAAGGTAATATCTAAAACAGAACCTGCGAAACGGGAAATCCAATGGCATAAAAACACAGAAGAAATTGATTATAAATTAAAACCAGATAATCTGTGACAAGGAGGAAGCAAAATGGACAGAAGAGACGATGCGAGAAGTAAAAAAGTGATATTTGTATCAAGTTGCCTGCTTAATACAAACAACAAAGTAAAGGGGCTGGCACGTTACCCTGGCATGTGTAAAGAGGTCTTTGACACTCTTTATGAAAACGATCTGGGTATCCAGCAGATGGACTGCCCGGAAACATTGCTGCTGGGGATACAGCGCTGGTGGTACACAAAAAACCTGTATGACAGTCGCGGCTTCAGAGACCATTGCAGAGCGCTGGCCGAAAAAGTCGTTACATATATGGAAGAATATAAAAGAGAAGGTTACAGGACGGTCGGAGTATTGAGCTGTGACGGTTCTCCTACATGCGGTGTGTCAATAACCAGCTGGGATAAGAACTGGGGCGGCAGTCCGGTAGATCTTGATTATAATGCTGCTATTATAGAAGGTGAAGGTGTCTATATAGAGGAACTGAAGAAGGCAATAAAAGACAGAGGACTGGAGATACCGCCTTTCTATGGACTGGCACTGGATGATGAATCGGCGGACATGGACAAGATTATCAGCGATTTCAGAGATTTTATTAAATCGATCTGCTAATAGAAGCCGTGTAATCGAAAGGTTATATTGCGAGTTGATTTTATCAGTAAAGTATTATAACGATGACCCGAGAAGATAATGATTATCTTCCCGGGTTTAATTATATAAAAGAATATGCGTACAGTTATCAGATAATAAGTATAAGGGATTTCGTATCACATCTGTCAAAGAACGGTTTCAGGATCATCGATCCACTTGGACATGCCGGCTCCCGTATGGTCAGCACCGGGGCGTCTCCTGAATCCGAATTTTTCGTAGAAACCTTCTTTGCCTTCAGCGGCCATCAGATAGACCATGATAGTCGGCCGCTGTTTTTTGATTTCGTTCAGCCAGGCTTCGATGTGTTCAAGGAGACTTCTGCCGATGCCGCGCCCCTGATATTCGGGGATGACTATGACATCGACAATCAAATAAATGTATCCCATGTCGCTGATGACTCTGGCGATGCCTACAGGCCTTTCTTCGTCCCAGACCGAAATCAGATAGGCCGAATTATCGAGGCCGGTCCTGGCCTGCCCGGGGCCGAGGCGCCGCCAGCCGGCGTTTTCTCTCATATCGTTGTATTCTTTTTCGGGCATCTCGTTTCTGAATGTGATCATTATTATTCCGCGCCTTCCATTTTTACCGGTTTTTCTATGCTGCGGCAGGATTGTCGAAAGTGTCTGCCGCTGTATGACAAAAATTACATGAACATCTTATCACAGGCGTGAAGAATATGTGAGGAAATGTCACGGGCCGGCAGCATGCGATACCGTTGACACCGGTGCGAGCGAAAGGTTACAATCTAGCTGTGATGAAGCATAAAATGAAAAAGATCAAAATAATATCATATACGGCTGCAGCGATAATGTGCCTTGTGATAGCTGCCGGTCTGATGACCGATCCCTATGAGAGCAGCGCAGCTTCGCATAAGGACTCGATATACTGCGGGGACAGTGCGTTTGTCAGCGTTGTGAAAAAACTGACATCAGCAGGCGGCAAAACGGATCTGTCGGGCGGCAGGACTTTTTATGTCAGTACGGACGGGAGCGACGATCAGCCGGGGACGGCAGCTGAGCCTTTTGCAACTTTCAAACATGCGCTGTCGCGTCTTTCTCCGGGAAGCACCCTGTATATAAAGGGAGGCACATATACAGAACCTCTGAATATAGGGAGCAGTACAGGGGGAAGCGCCGGCAGGTACATAACCATTGCCAGTGCGCCGGGAGAAAAAGCGGTGCTGAGCGGCAGAGGCAGGCGCTCGGTGCTGGCGTCGATAAACGGTGCTTCATATATCCGGATAAGCGGTCTTGATTTTTCCGATGCCGACGGACAGGATTCATGCGGCATAAATGTTGCTTCCGGAGCGAACCATATAATAATCGACAATTGCGAAATGCATGATATCAGAGTCCCGGATCCTGCAGGCGAAAATCACTGTGCCAACTGTATCCTGATGGAGGGAAGCAGCAGCACACGCAGCATCAATAATGTTCTGGTATATAAAAATAGTATGCATGACTGCAGCACAGGCTGGTCCGAATGTCTGTCAGTGACAGGAAATACAAAATATATCAATGCGGTTGCCAATACGATCTGCCGAACGGGTAATATAGGTATCGACTTTTCAGGAAATTACGGATACTGTCGCAGGGTTTCGGTCGATTTTCCCAGGCACTGTCTGATATATAAAAACAGGGTCAGCAGATGCGTTTCTGCATACGGAGACACGGCTTACGGCATATATACCGACGGCGGCCAGTACATACGGATATCGCGCAACCGCATAGAGCGCTGCAGCGGCGGCATCGAGGCCGGCGCTGAAAGGAAAGCCAGGAACATCAAATACGCTGCCGGTCATATAATCATCAGCAGTAATACGCTCGCCGGCAATATTGACAATGCGATTACGGTCGGCGGCTGGAAGCGGAGCCTCGGCTGGGTGCAGGACGTGTATATCGTACGCAATAACTGCGTCGACAACGGCGTCAGCAATGCCGTACTCACACTTTCGAAATGCAGGCGGATACATGTGCGCAGCAACCGCTTCTGCAATACCGGCGGACATGCGGATGTGGTCTATGCGCCATTTTCCGAAAAATACACAGGTCGTATCTACTTCAAAAATAATATATACTGCAACGGCGGCAGTTCAAAAAATACCGATTTTGTATGGCACGGAAGGGAATATGATTCTTTTGCAAAATGGAAAAAAGCCTCCGCAGACCGCGGCGGCAGATATGGCGGCAGATGAAAAGACGTCTGCGGAACAATGTGCAAAACAGGGCCAAAATGATACAGAGAGCGTCACATAAAATGGTATGGGAAACGATATGAAAAATGATATGGGAAACAAGGTGAGGAAGGATATGGAAGATATAAAATGCCGGGATATCATAGCCCGAAGCTTCCCGTTCTGGGAGCATTTGTCCGAAGAAGAAAAACAGAGATTCTGCAGCGATGCTGTCCCGGCGCACTACGCCGGGGGAGAAAGCGTGCATAACGGGAGCGATGACTGCATCGGCGTACTGCTCGTCGAAAGCGGACAGCTGCGTACCTTCATGCTTTCCGAAGACGGCAGGGACATAACCCTGTACAGGCTTTTCCCGGGAGATGTCTGCATCCTGTCGGCGTCCTGCGTACTTGACACGATCACATTTGATGTGTTTATCGATGCGGAAGAGGATACGGATCTGGTGCTGATCAATTCGGCGGTCTTTCATCAGACAGCTGACGAAAACATCTATGTGAAATGCTTCGGATATCAGCTCGCGACGGAACGGTTCTCCGATGTTATGTGGGCGATGCAGCAGATATTGTTCATGGGAGCCGACAAACGGCTGGCGATATTCCTGAACGACGAGATCAGCAAGAGCGGCAGCAGCATGATAAAGATGACGCATGAACAGATCGCAAGATATATGGGAAGCGCCCGCGAGGTCGTTTCGCGGATGCTGAAATATTTTGAAAGCGAAGGGATCGTCGAGCTATCCAGAGGAGCGATAACCGTTATCGACAGGAAGCATCTGCGCATGCTGATTTGAGATCACCGGAAGAAAGCATCTGCGCGTGCTGATCTGAGATCAGCAATTGAAAACGCCGGCGTGTAAATTGCCTGCGCGCAATACTTCTGCATGCCGATCTGATACAGCTGACGAAAACATCTGCCGCAGATCCGGGATCTGCGGCAGATGCTGATTGCAGTGTTTCGATATTTCTGTCAGGCCTTCCCTTATATAAAGAGATTCACATTCGATTCTTCGGCATCGCCGAGATATGTTCCGACTCCGCCCAGTTCGACGCCGTCGATAAGCTCTTCTTCTTTGATGCCCATGACATCCATGCTCATGGTGCAGGCGATTATCTTGACGCCCGAATCCATCGCTTTGCGGATCAGTTCTTCCAGTGAATCGATGTTTTTGTCATGCATGATCTTTCTCATCATGGCAGTGCCCATGCCGCCCATATTCATTTTGGACAGCTTCAGTTTTTTGCTTCCGCGGGGAAGCATCACGCCGAACATGGATTCGATGCTGCTTTTTTTAACGGGCTGTTTCTTTTCTTTTCTCAGAGCGGTCAGCCCCCAGAAGGTGAAGAACATCGTTACAGGCCGTCCCATAGCGGCTGCGCCGTTGGCAATAACGAAGCTGGCCAGTACTTTGTCGAGATCTCCGGAAAAGACGATTATCGTCTTGCCCTCGGGAGCCTCTTTCACTGCAGTCGCGGGTGCGGCGCTTTTTCTGACGCAGGCAACATAATCGCTGCCTCTGCGTTCGTTGGAGATCAGTGTGTTGCCTGTTCTGCGGCACCAGGCTGAGATGTCGCGTGCAAAGCCCGGGTCCGAGGCCGAGACTTCTATGACCTCTCCCTCATTCATATCCTTCATCGTTTCAAAGACTTTCATGATGGGGCCGGGACACTGCAGGCCGCTGCAGTCGATGCGCATGGAAGCTTTCGGCAGGTCGGAGAGGTCGGACATCCCGTTGTCTGAAACAGAATCAGATGCGGAAAAAACCGGCGTGTCGATCTGGGGATGCGTCGACTGGAAGAAACGCGTTCCCGCAGGATATACTTTTACATTCCTGAATCCATGCTGCATGAGTATCCGTGCGGCATTGTATGAGCGGACACCGATGGCGCAGAAGGTAATGATCTCGCTGTCAGGGTCAAGTTCTCCGAGACGGCTGCGCAGCTGTCCGAGAGGGATATGTACAGCCGACGGCAGTGTGAATGCCATAAGTTCGGCATCTTCACGCACATCGAGCAGCACCGCCTGCGGGTGGTTCTTTTCGATGTCCCAGTCTGAAAATGAAACCAGGCCTTTGAGCAGGTTGTCTGCGGTGAAGCCGGCCATGTTGACAGGGTCTTTTGCCGACGAATACGGAGGAGCATAGGCCAGTTCCAGTTTTTTAAGATCTTCTATGCCTGCGCCCATGCGGATGGCTGTTCCGAGAGTGTCAATGCGTTTGTCGACACCGTCGCGGCCGACTATCTGTGCACCGAATATTTTTGCGCCGTCAGCGGAAAAGATCAGCTTCATCGTCAGCGGGACTGCTCCCGGATAATATCCGGCGTGCGAGTTCTGAGTGATAATGATGCTTTCGTAGTCTCTGCCTTTTTCCATGCCATTGGCGTGCAGTGCTTTTTCATTGCTTCCTGTAGAGGCTGCTGTAAGATCGAACACTTTGGCGACGCTGCTTCCCTGTGTGCCTTCATAGTATTCCTCGCCGCCTGCGATGTTGTCGGCAGCGATGCGGCCCTGTTTGTTGGCAGGACCCGCCAGAGGTATCATGGCTGATCCTTTGAGGATGAAATCTTCAACTTCGACGGCATCTCCGACAGCGTATATGGAAGGGTCGGAGGTTCTCAGCATTTTGTCGGTGATGATACCGCCGCGCTTATTTAGTTCCAGGCCGGCGGCTTTGGCGAGTTCGCTGTTGGGGCGTACGCCGATAGAGAGTATTACGAGATCTGCATCTACAGTTTTGCCGCTTTTCAGTGTCGTGGTCACGAGGCCGTCTTTGTCTGCAAAGGAAGCTACACCGTCGCCGAGAAACAGGCGGACGCTGTTCTGCAGGATGTTTTCGTGGAGCATCTGGGCCATTTCAAAATCGAGCGGCGCCATCACCTGGTCCGAGGCCTCGATCAGTGAGACATCCAGACCGGCATGGCGAAGATTTTCTGCCATTTCCAGTCCTATGAAGCCGCCGCCGACTACGGCAGCGGTGCGGATGCTATCCTTTTCTATCATGCCCCTGATGTGGTCCGTATCCGGTATGGTCCACAAAGTGCGGATGCGCGGTGAATCGATCCCGGGTATGGGCGGACGCACGGGCGATGATCCTGTCGCTATCACAAGAGTGTCATATGTTTCCTCGTACAGTTCTCCTGTCTGGAGTTTTTTGACCGTTACGGTCCTGCTTCCGCGGTCTATGGAGACGGCTTCGTTTTGTATGCGTACGTCGATATCGAATTTGGCGTGCATGGCTTCAGGGGTCTGGAGCAGCAGTGCATCGCGGGATTTAATGACATCACCCGCGTGATAAGGCAGCCCGCAGTTGGCGTATGATATATACGAGCCGCGTTCCAGCAGAACGATCTCTGCTTCCCCGTCGAGTCTGCGCAGTCTTGCGGCACATGTGGCGCCTCCGGCCACACCGCCGATGATCACTGTTTTTTTCATTTTATCTCCTCCTGTTTTGATTATTTTCCGATCATGCTGAGAATCGATGCTTTCGGCCTGACGCCGGCGGACTGCTGCTCGATCTTGCCGTCCTTGATGAACACCAGTGTCGGTATGCTCATGACGTTGAATTGACGTGCGAGCTCCGGCTCTTCATCGATATTCACCTTGCATACTTTGACATCCGATATCTCTTCTGCGATCTCGTCCACGGTCGGCGAAAGCATCCTGCAGGGGCTGCACCATGCCGCCCAGAAATCGATGAGCACCGGTTTGTCTGATTGAAGCACTTCTGTATTGAAATTTGAATTTGTTATTGCTGTTACTGACATTTTCGTTCTCCTTTGGTTCTGATGTTATCATTTATGACGTCAGTATAGCCGTGCCCGGGAGGTTTTTCTGTAATCGAGTCACATAACAGCAAAACTGATATTGTCACCAAAGTCAAATTAACGGTTGACAATATTCCCGCCAATCATTATATTGATATCCATGGAGAATATAAAAGATAAAATAATAAACGGGGGACAGATCAGTCCTGAGGAAGCGAGGCAGCTGACGGAACTGCCGACAGAGCAGCTCTGCAATGATGCCGATGAGATAAGGCGGCACTTCTGCGGCAGCAGCTTCGATATGTGCACGATCATCAACGGCAAGAGCGGCAGATGCTCGGAGAACTGCAAATTCTGCGCCCAGGCGGGCTGCTACGATACGGAAATAGAGGAGTATCCGCTGCTGTCCGGCGACAGGATAGTCAGAGAAGCGGAATACAACCGCGACAGGGGAGTGATGAGATATTCGGTCGTCACTTCCGGAAAAAGACTCAGCGATGATGAGATAGATGAACTCTGCACCAGCATCAGAAAGATAAAGGGCATAAAAGTCTGCGTGAGTCTGGGGCTTCTCAATGAAGACCAGTTCAGAAAACTCAGGGAGGCCGGCGCAGGACGGGTGCACAACAACCTGGAGACAGGCAGGAGTTTCTTCAGGAGTGTCTGCTCCACACATACATATGATGAAAAGGTCGCAGCCATAAAGGCAGCGAAGGCGGCAGGCCTTGAAGTCTGCAGCGGCGGCATCATGGGGCTGGGAGAATCTATGGATGACAGGATAGAGATGGCCTTCGAACTCCGCAGTCTGGGGATCAGGTCGGTGCCGGTCAACATGCTGAATCCCATACCGGGCACGCCGCTTGCGGCCCGCAGGGTAATGGATGCAGAGGAGATGAGAAGGACCGTAGCGATATACAGATTCATACTTCCGGATGCATATATAAGACTGGCAGGCGGCAGAGGTCTGCTTCCGGACAAGGGCAGAGCCTGCTTCAGATCCGGGGCCAACGCAGCCATCACGGGAGACATGCTGACCACGGCAGGCATTTCCATCGAGACCGATATGAAAATGATGAAGGAGCTCGGATATGAGGTGACCTGCAGATAACAGCTTTAAGCGCATGGTATATGATAAAATATGGAGCACCAGAGATTTTTCTCTGGTGCATATTTTTTGCGCAGGCCGCAGATATGGAGAAAGGGATCATACAGCCTGTCAGAGGTATAGGCCGACAGTATTATATGATAATGAAGAAATCGTTTTGATTTATTATGACATTATAGTACAATATCTGCATGGAAGAATTGCCGGTGGCGGATAAACTGCAGGGGCACCGGCGGACTGCAGAAGATGCAGAGGGAGAAATGTATGCGCGGCATCAACGGCATATTTAAAGATAAGAGGCTGTCAAGGTACAGTTTGTTCATAATCGTCACGATGTTCTTCGTGTACATTTTTTATTTCATCATCAAGAATCTCAATGTGATACTGGCAGCATGCGCCGGAGGCATAGCCAGCTTCCTCGGCGCGCTGGCACCGCTGTTCATCGGCATCGTTCTGGCATATATAATAGATCCGGCGGTAGAACGGATCGACGGGAGATTTATCAGCAGGATATACAAGAATCTGGATGATCCGGTCAAAAATCTCAAAAGGCAGAAAAGGCAGAGACTGATATCGACGCTGCTGACATATCTGATAATAATGGCAGCTGTCATTGCACTGATATTCTTTTTTGCTACGCTGCTTGTCGGAAAGATCAAGATAGAATCATTTTCGCAGATGATAGAATCGATAACCTCTTATATCGTATCATGCGAGCATGCCTTCAAGGACTGGGTGGCCAACATACCTTCCGATGTGCTGTCGGAAAAGATCGCTGCGCTGGGAGATACGATACTGAAATGGCTGTCGCATCATTTCAATGCGCAGAACACGATCAATCAGGTGACCTCAATCGGAGGGGGCATAGTTAAATTCCTGCTGGGAGTGATAGTAAGCTTCTGGTTCGTGATGGACAAGGCGTTTTTCGTAAGGCTGTGGAACAGGTTTTTTGCAGCGGTGCTGCCGGGCAGAGGCTCGGAGGTGCTCAATAAAAACCTCAAGGAAATCGATGCGATCCTGTCGCAGTTCGTGCGCGGGATACTGTTAGATACGGTCATCATCGCAGTGTTGTCTTCGATAGTGCTTTCTATACTGGGTCTGAAATTCGCGGTCTTCATCGGCGTTTTCGCGGGGCTGTGCAATGTGATACCCTATTTCGGGCCTATAATGGGTATGATACCTGCCTTTGTCGTCGGACTGATCAACGGCGGGCTGGCAGGCGGCATAGTACCGGTCATAGCGCTTCTGGTCATACAGCAGGTGGACGGCAATTTCATTTATCCGAAGGTAGTGGGTTCCTCAACAGGCCTGCATCCGGTGACGGTATTGCTGGCAGTAGTGGTCGGCGGCGTTTACGGCGGGATACTGGGCATGCTGATCGCAGTGCCTGTGACAGGCATAATAAAGCTGTATGTCGTCAAGCTGGTGAAATACTGTGAAAACAGGAAGAAAAAATCTGCGGATGACGCTCCGCGGCCTGCTTTACGGCAGTAAGACGACGTTCTGCAGTCCGGCTTGCGGCAGTCATATGACTCCAGTGGAAAAATAAATAATACCAATTAATACGTTGATAATAATAGAATATCATGGTAAAATATTATCATGGATTTATTATTGTATTCAAGGAGGATGCGGATATGAATGAAACAACTTACAACCTTAAGGGCCTGAAAATGGTCTATATAGGTATGCTTGCCACTCTGGTACTGGGCATTATCGATGGTATCATCAATTTTGCAAGTACCAAATCGCAGATAGCGAATATGACAAATTCAATGTCATCATATGGCTACGGAACATCAGCCGGGTCAGGAGGAGGTGCGATATCGGTCATTTTCTCCATACTGGTTATTGCTGCTTTTGTAATATTCCTCATAGGCCTCAGCAAAAGCAAAAAGTATTCCAGCAAATACGGTACTGCTTTCCGCTATAATATCATCGTACTGATAGTAGGAATAGTCGGTATGATAGTTGCAGTAGTAGTACTCGTGGCATCGTTCGCTTCGATCGCAGCCGGAAATGGCGGCGTAGGCGGCCTGATCGGCGCTGCAATAGCCCTGCTCGTTATCATAGTAGCCTGCTTTATATTTTCACTGCTGGCAATCAAGAATATCCTCGGCGGCAATGAGGATATCGCTGCTGCCAACGGAAACACAGAGCTGGCACGCAAGAATAAGAAAACATGGAGGATATATCTGATCTCTACTCTGGGAAACATCGCGGCCATCATCATTTCAGTATTGATGCTGTGCGTGTATATCGCCAGGATGTTCACATATATTGCAGGCAGCGGAGCGGCCACCGGCAACGGCATGCTTTTTGCCGGGCTGGCATTCATAGGTATTGCCTGCATATTCGGGATCATCAATTTCGTGATGCAGATAATAATCATAGTCGATATTAGCAAGATCTGCAGCACATATGACGGCAAACCGATCCCGGGCATGACGGCAAATCAGGATTATACAGGTGCGGTCCAGGGAGAGATCCCCGGCAGGATGTCCGCAGATGATCTGCAGGAAACGGACGACAAAAAGGAATAAGTTCCGGTTCGGCAGCAAAAAACGATGTCACCAATAGTGGCGGCTGTAATTGACAACAGCTGCAAAGAGTAACAGCAGTAATATAACGACTGCAATAAACAAAGATATGACAAAACGAGTACGGCCCTGCGGCTGTGCTCGTTTTATGCAGTACACTGCCTGCGGCTGCAGGGAAAAGATCATCTCTGGAGCATGCCGCCGAATTTCTGTCTCTCTTTTGCGGACAATTCTCACGGAACGGGAAACTTCGGGCTGTGATATGATATACTGTAGCAGCAGACGCCGCATGAGCTGCGGAGGTAATGACCGGGCAGCGGCAGATCAGCATGCGGGACATATTGATAAAGAAACGAAGTACTGATGAAACTTACAAAATACAGTTATTTGATGATGATAGGGCACATATGTGCAGATACGGCGCAGGGAGCTTTGCCGGCCATGCTGCCGTTTCTTGTGGCGCAGGGAAATATCAGTTATGCTTCGGCATCGGGGCTAGTTTTCGCTACTTCGGCAGTATCCTCGCTGATACAGCCGGTCTTCGGATATCTCGGCGACAGGAGTTCCAAACAATGGCTGATGGCGCTGGGAGTGTTCCTGTCCGGCCTCGGGCTGGCGGCGATGGGCTATATGGATCATTACTGGCAGATGTTTGCTGTAGTTGCAGTTTCGGGAGCCGGAGTGGCTCTGTTCCATCCTGAAGGCGGCAAGACTGCCAATATCGTGGCCGGGAACCAGAAGGGCATGGGCATGGGCCTTTTCGGAGCAGGCGGCAACATAGGCTTCACTATCGGCCCTGTGATAGCTTCAGCGGCCATGGTCGCCTTCGGCCTCAAGGGAACGGCTGTCTTTATAATACCGGGGCTCATAGTGGCAATCATTTTTCTGGCTTCGGCTAAAAATCTGAAGCGGTATATGAGGCTGACCGCCTTGAATGAAAGTGAAGATGTTTCAGAAGAAAGCAGCAGGGAGAAAAATGACTGGCCTTCTTTTGTCAGGGCGGTGTCTTCCGTATTCATGCGTTCCATAGTCAATTACGGCTTGTTTGTTTTCATCCCTCTTTACTGGGTAAGCATCCTCGGACAGTCAAAGGTATCCGGCAGCATCAAGCTGACACTTATGGCAGTGGTCGGAGTTGCAGCCACGGTCGGGGGAGGAATGATAGCTGACCGGTTCGGCTTCGTACCTATGATACGGGCGGCAAATATCATTATGTTCCCTTTCATGCTCGCGCTGGTGATGACAGATAATGTCGTGATCGCGACGCTGCTTCTCATACCTATAGCTGTCTGCAACAGTGCGCCGTACAGCGCGATGATAGCTTTGAGCCAGAGCTTCCTGCCGAAATCGATCGGACTGGCATCGGGCATCACGCTGGGACTTTCGGTAAGCGTGGGCGGAATGTTCTCGCCTGTGCTCGGCAAGGTCGCCGATGCCTGCGGGCTCCATGCCGCCATGTATCTTTTGCTGGCACTGGCAGCCGCTGCGATTGCGGTTTCTTTCATACTGCCGCCGCAGAAGGACAGATGACCATGTTTAAATATCAGGTCGCGTCCAAAGATTTCGGATGCATTTGCGAATAAGGGCAGATCATTTTGCTTTCCGCAGGAAAGGGCAGGTGACCATGCTTTTCGTAAAATAGTGAAACATCGGGCTTGACCTGGAGTTGACTCCAGGTGTTATCCTTTATTTAAAATAAAACATGTAAAACAAAATGCACTGTGACGGTATCAGGCGGCTGCGGCGCTGCTGATGCCGGCCGGACACATCGTCAGAGGCGTGATGTATTATGCAGCAATGCCGGAAGGGAGACAAACGATGCTGGGAGAAGATATAAAAAAGCTGGGCTTCGGGCTGATGAGACTGCCTCAGAAGGACGGGAAAAGCGATGTAGAGCAGGTATGCGACATGGTCGATATGTTTCTGGATGCGGGCTTCACGTATTTTGATACTGCCAGGGCGTATGGAGATTCAGAAGAGACGATCAGGAAAGCTCTGGTGGAGAGGTATCCGCGGGGAAGTTATCAGCTGGCGACAAAAAATGCGGCCTGGCTGGGAGCGAAGAACGCAGATGACGCAAAAGAGATGATCAAAACATCTCTGGAAAACACGGGCGCGGGATATTTCGATTACTATCTGGCGCATAATCTGGGTAATGAAAGAACAAAGATATTCGACGATTACGGCATGTGGGATTTTTTCAAAGGACTGAAAGAAGACGGCTGCATAAGGCATCTGGGCTTTTCATATCACGACAGGGCGGATAATCTGGAGAGGATAATCGAGGCCCATCCGGAGATGGAATTCGTCCAGCTGCAGATAAATTATGCTGACTGGGAAACAGAGAACATCCAGTCGCGCAGATGCTATGAGGTGGCCAGGGAGCATGGCTTGCCGGTGACGATAATGGAGCCGGTAAAGGGAGGCATGCTGGTGAATGTCCCGGAGGAAGTGAAAAAAATATTCGCCGGGGTCGATGGGGAGGCTTCGATGGCATCGTGGGCGATAAGATTTGCCGCTTCTCTGGACGGGATCATCACGGTACTGTCAGGTATGTCCGACCTGAAGCAGATGCAGGACAATCTCGCTTACATGAAGGATTTCAAACCGCTGAATGAAAAAGAAAAACAGGCGATAGTCAAAGCGCGCGGGATCATAGAAAAGCTGCCGCAGATACCATGTACGGCATGCCATTACTGCACAAAGGACTGCCCGCAGCATATAGATATCCCGGGAGTCTTCAAGGCGATGAATTACGAGACCATGTATCATGATATCAAGATGGCGAAAAACGATTATAAATTTGCCACGCTGCAGGCCCTTGCATCAGAATGCATCGCCTGCGGACAGTGCGAAGAGGCCTGCCCTCAGCATATCGGCATAATCGAAGAACTCAAAAAATGTGCCGCAGTGCTCGAAGGCCGGGACGCAAGTTAAGGAAGCCGGAGCCGCCTCATACGGAGGCGGCTTTTTTGATCATATATTTCCTGACATGAGCTATGCCGCCGGCAAGCGAAATAGCCCTGAACATATCGTCTTTGTGAGATGCGTCCCACCAGGATCCGGCCAGCCGGGTCACGCCGGAAGAACTCCAGCCTTTTGGTATCATCGGTGTCGAAGGGCCGACGATGACGATCTCGCGTGAATTGCCGCTCATGGAAAGCAGCTCGTCCATCGTGCCGTTTATGAGGGCGGTGCCTGATATTATCACCAGATCACAGGACGGCAGGATATCCTTCTGCTTTTCTGCCGGCAGTATCTCGCTGCCGCTGTCGTATTCTGTGCCGGCGGCACATGGCCGGTCGGCGGAATTATCAGTAAGCAAAAGACCTTCATCGAATATGCAGAGCTTTTTCGCTGCGGCAGCTATCGCTTTTGCCACCGGAGGTATGCAGCCGATCATCGCGGCCCTGTCATCGGGCCGTATGTCCAGACCGAAGGGCACGGCTGTCCTGATTTCATCGGGTATGTCAAGTGCGCATGAGGCGGCGCAGAGCACGGCGTTGCCGACAGCACGCTGCAGATCATCGCGGCCGTTTTCGAGCCATGCGGCGATCTCCGCAGCCGGCCTGCCGGCGACATCCATGATATATGGAAAAACCGAGCAGCCGTTAGGCAGACTGTCGCGCAGGACATACGAAATGCCGACGCTGCCGTCATCCAGCTGTACTGCTGTCAGCGAAACTCCGACAACTATGTCTTTGACAGTTTTTCCTGAAAGGAAAGGTCCGGCAGCCTTTAGTATTTCATTTGATGTGTTCATTTTTCTTTCCCCCGAATATTTTGCAATTTGATGTTTATACGAGATTATATCACAAAAACTGCCGACATCTGAAAGGTTTACTTAATGTCGGCTCATTCATTGCAAACACTCATGGCTTATTGTATAATAATATAAGTTTATGCAGAAGATGCGGCGGTGTGACTGTCGAAAAAAGCAGAGGATCATGATTTTGAATGAGTTTTTTTTCAATAATATCAATATGCTTTCAATAATGACTATCGGTATCATAGTCATCGCAGTTCTTGTGCTGATCGGCATCATAGTATATACCGAACGGGCAAAGGCGCAGAACAGCACGCTCAGGAGCATTGATTCACATTTTTCAGAAGCAAAGATGATCGGCGGCAGCGATGACTGCGCAGCAGCTGCGGCGGACGCCGAGGCGGGAGATGCCGGCGCTGAAGAAGAGATCACAGCAGAGGACAGCCGGGAAGAGGACGATACGGCCATACCGCTGATAAAGGCGGAGGATGTGGCTGCGATCGAAGAGGAACAGCAATCGGAAAAAGTAATGGATATATACAATACAGGAAAGAGCGGAAAAGTTTATTCCAGAGAAGAACTGGAATTGCAGATCAGAAACTGAACGGAGGATGATGCATGTATTGTAAAAACTGCGGCAGACCGCTGCCTGATGATGCAAGGTTCTGCAGCTACTGCGGCACAAAGATCGAACAGTCTGCTGCGGAGCAGACGGAAAACATTGAAGAGACAAAAGAAGAAGAGACGATCAAAGTGATGCCGCCTGAAGAAAAATTCGACTGGGGCATAGAATCGTTCCCTGGAAGCGGTATCAAAAAAACAGACGACATCGATTTTGACTGGAAGATCCAGGATGGGGAATTCAAAAACAGACCTGCGGACGAACCGGAAATCGCTTTTGGTGAAGATCTGCAGGAAGATAAAGCCGTTGCAGACAAAAGATACGGCGACGAAGAAAAGCAGCAGACGTCAGCAGAAGAACAGCAGCTGTCTGAAGAGAACAACGAAGAGCAGCAGCCGTTCGAAAAGGGCAACGAAGAGCAGCAGCCGTTCGAAAAGGGCAATGAAGAACAGCAGCCGTCTGCAGAGGATCAGGAGAAACAGCTTCAAGAAGATGAAACTGAAGAAAACAAATGGAAAAAATTCACGGCTGAAATACCGAAAAGCAGTGAAATAATAGTCGGCCCCGCCTTTGATGCGAGTGCAGCTTCCCTGTATGGAGGAGTAAAAGCAGCGGACAGGTCGGAGGAAACAGACCGGAAAGAAGCGGCAGATACAGGGGAAGCGAATAAGGAGCCCGAAGCCGGGCCTGAAGAGGAGATAATAGAGGGCGCGGCTCTGGAGAAAGAATTGTTCGGCAGTGAAGAAAAGCTGTCTGAAGAAGAGCTGACAAAAGAGGCGCTTGAGAATACTGCCAGAATAGACAAGTTCTATACATTCAGCAAGAAAAATGAAGAATTTCAGAAGTTGCTGGATCAGGAATATGAGAAATTCAATAATGGACAGCCCATGGATGATGAGGCGCTGACACAGCTGGGCGAAGCGGCGGACAGTGCTGCTGCCGAGGGCATGCCGGAGGATCTCGATTCTGCCAGAAGGCTGAAGGAGATGGAAGAAGCCAGAAAGCATTTCTTTGAAGATGATGCTGATGATCTGGCAGAAGCGGCAAAGCCGGAGGACTCGGCTGGATCTGCAGATACAGCCGGACAGGAAGATACGGCAGGACCGGGAGATGAGGCAAAGCCGGAAGAAAAAGATTTTTCGGCTATAGCTCCCAGGGAAGATGAAGAACCGGAGAAAAAAGAGAAGGACAGAGACCGCGATCCAGGCAAACCGGAAAAGAAAAAAGGCAGAGCCGGAAGAGTGATCATAACCATACTGGCGGTGATACTGATAGCATGTCTTGTGTGCATAGGAATAAGAATGTGCGCACCTGACAGCATCTTTTCACAGAAGCTCGATCAGGCGGCATCGACAGTGATAGGTTTTTTTCAAGGTAGCAGGAACGATGTAACAGAAGTTGAGACCGATAGAACAGTTCCTACGGATGACAAGACAGCAATAATACAGCTTCAGGTAAAAAAGAATCACAATAACAGCATACAGACGATCAAGTATTCAAAAAGTGCAGGATACAGCAAAAATGATAAATATATGCAGAAAGCATATGCGGCAAAGATCAAATCATCTGCAGTTATGAAGGACAATCTGTGGTATAAAACAAAAAACGGCACTCAGATGTATCTGGACGACAGTCTCCTCGGCGCAGTCATCTCTCACGTATCGGCGGCAGCTGACAAGATGACTAAAGAAAGGATGACCCTTCTCGAGCTGGGAGATATCAGAAGGGGCGCCGGCAGCGAGTATTATGTATGGGCACGCGAGACCACTGAAAGCAAGGCGGACAGCAGCGGTACCCATAGCACGAAAAAAGTTTACATAGTGAAGGTTTCGGCCGAGGCCATGAAGGTGACGGGATATACCGAGATCAAGTAGAACGGAGGATATGTTTTGGAGAACAGCGCAAAACGAAAACCCAGGTTATCGAAACCCAAGAAAATAATACTGATATTGATAATTGCGGCTGTCATACTTTTCAGTCTGGTCAATTTTATCACAGATTTTCTCTGGTTCAGCGAACTGGGATATTTAAGTGTATTTCTGAAGCAGCTGTTTACGCAGCTGATGATCGGTATACCGGTATTCGTGATAGTCACGATGCTGGCATATGTCTATCTGAAAGTCATGAAAAAAAAGTTTTATGGCACGATAGAATCGGAACAGGCCGACAGACCGAAACTGATGAACAGAGTATCATGGGGCCTGGCTGCAGTATACGGCGTAATAATCACATATGTGTGCGTCAGCAAAACATGGTTCAATCTGCTGAAGTTCGGCAACAGCCAGTCATTCGATATCAAGGATCCCATGTTCAAGCATGATATCTCATTCTATGTCTTCAAACTGGATTTCATCAATCAGGTGCTCGTCATAGCGATCGGTGCAGTTATCGGACTGCTGGCGCTGACGCTGCTGTATTATTTCCTGCTGATGAATGAACACAGACCGGTCAAAGAAGAAACTGCGGACAACGGCAGCGGTGCTGATTTTGGAAACAATGATGATTTTGGTAGCGACGACGGCAGAGGCAACGGTCTGGGCGGCGGCGGCGGATTCGCTCCGTTCAGAGACGGATTCGATAAATTCACAAGATCCTTCCAGGGAAATGTCAACAGACCGAAGCACAATAAACAGGAGAGCGCTTTTGAAAATCCGAGCGTCAAACAGTTTTTCTCGATAGCATCAAAACAGGTGATGATACAGGGAGCGCTGCTGTTCCTTTTCATTGGCTGCTATTTCTTCCTCAAGCAGTATACACTGCTCAATGATCATACCGGTGCTGTCTACGGCGCAGGATTCACGGATGTAAATATCACCATGTGGGTATACCGCATAGTCGCAGTGCTCGGACTTGCCGGCGCAGTAGCTGTGGTTATCGCGATCAGGAAGCAGATCACAAAGCCGATCATCATCGTGCCTACGGCAATGATCGCAGTAGGGATCCTGGGCGTGGCAGTTGCTCTGCTAGTGCAGAATTTCGTCGTATCTCCGGATGAGCTGTCCAAGGAAAGCAAATATCTGCAGAGAAACATAGAATATACGCAGCGTGCCTACAACCTTGATCAGGTAACGACAAAGAAATTCGCGGCAACAAATGACCTTACCAGTGAAGATATACAGAATAACGAACCGACAATGTCGAACATCAGGATAAACGACTTCAAGCCGGCGAAAACCTTTTACAATCAGACGCAGGCAATAAGGCAGTATTATGATTTCAACGACGTCGATGTAGACAGATATACCATAAACGGAAAGTATACGCAGACCTTCCTGGCTGCCAGGGAAATAGATGAAAGCAAGATCTCTGACACCTGGCTGAACAGGCACCTGAAATATACACACGGATATGGCATAACCATGTCGCAGGTCGATCAGGTCACAGCAAGCGGCCAGCCGCAGATGCTGGTGGGAGGCATCCCGCCCGAATCTGATGCTTCTGCATTGAAGGTCACGAGGCCTGAGATCTATTTCGGCGAGATGACCAACGATTATCTGCTGACCGGAGCGGATGATGATGAATTCGATTATCCTGACGGCGACAACAATAAATATACGAGATATGAAGGGTCGGCAGGAATAAAACTGAATCTGTTCAACAGGATAATGTTCTCTATCAGGGAGCACAGTCTCAAACTGCTGGTTTCCACGAACATCAAGAGCGATTCCAAGATCATAATATACAGGAACGTTGCCGAGAGACTGCAGAAGATAATGCCGTATCTTTCATATGAAAACGATCCGTACATGGTGACGGTGAACGGCAAACTCTACTGGATAATGGATGCCTATACGACCAGCAACCGTTATCCGTACTCGGAACCGTATGAGACAGATACGGATGCGACCAGCGATACAAACTACATCCGCAATTCAGTAAAGGTAGTAGTGGATGCGTATAACGGCGATACGAATTATTATGTGGTTGATGACAATGATGCCATCGCCAAGACGTATCAGAAGATATACCCGAAACTTTTCAAAAACTTCGATGAGATGCCGGCGGCGCTGAAAGCGCATATAAGATATCCGAACACTATGTTCGGCGTACAGGCCGAAGTGTATCAGCGGTATCATATGAACGATGTCAAAGTGTTCTATCAGAATGAGGACCTCTGGTCGATAGCGAATGAGACATACGGCACAAAAACGCAGCCCATGACGCCGAACTACTATATCCTCAATCTGCCGGGCGAGAAGGATGCCGAATTCGTCAATTCCATACCGTTCACACCCAAGGACAAGAGAAATATGACAGGTTTGCTGATGGCCAGGAACGACGGCAAGAATTACGGTAAACTGGTACTGTTCAAACTGCCGAAGAGCCGGGCCATATACGGGCCGGAGCAGATGGAAGCTCAGATAGACCAGAACACAGAGATATCGAAGGAGTTCTCGCTGTGGAATTCGGCGGGATCGAAATATACCCGAGGAAACATGTTCGTCATACCGATCGAAGATTCCATCCTCTATGTTGAGCCGGTTTACCTGGAGGCGACCAATTCATCGATACCTGAAGTGAAGAGGGTCATCGTCTGCTACGGAGATCAGATCGCATATGAATCCAATCTGGCGGATGCTCTGGATTCACTGTTCGGAGACGGAGCCGGAGACGGATATTCAAGCGGCAATGCCAACAACAAGAAGACATCTTCTTCAGGAAGTTCACAGTCGCTGAGTCAGAGCGACCTGATCAAGAAGGCGCAGGACGCTTACGACAATGCTCAGTCTGCGCTCAAGGACGGCAACTGGGCCAAGTACGGCGATTATATGGATAACCTGAGGGAATACCTCAACAAACTCAAGTAATGAACGCTGCAAGCGACAGCGCAACAATCAACAGGACACGGCAGAAATGCCGGAAAGGAAGCGATATTATTGTTCGATTTTGATATAGATGCTATGCTCTACAATATTCCTGCGGATAATCACAGCATAAAAGAGATAAAGGATATTCTGGCAAAACACCCGGAAGTGAGATTTGTGTCACTGGTCGGGATAGATGTCGGAGGGCAGGATACAGATGAAAAGATACCGATGCATGTTTTCACAGATGATATGGAAAAGATGCTGGAACACGGAGTGCAGACCGACGGCTCGTCGGTAGTGCTGCCGGGAATAGCGGATCTTAACAATGCCAAAGTGGATATAATACCGGACAGGAATGTCAACTGGTATGTGGATCATAACATCAAGCATATAGACAGAGAAACAGGACTGCCTGTAGGAACATTGAGGATACCTGCCTTCCTGCTGCATAACGATGTTGCGGAAGTGGGTTCGAGAGTGATGCTGCGGGACAGCGTACAGGCTTTCAGGAAAGAAGTGATGGAGCTGCTGAAAGCACATCCGTATGTTTTCAAAGAAATGACGGCGGACAGCGTGGATGATATAGATGAGCTCATCGTGACATCTGCAACAGAGCTGGAGTTCTGGGTAAAGACTCCGGACGACCAGTCCGACAGAGAGCAGCTGTCGACAGCACAGGTACTGAAAGAACAGTATTGGAAGAGGACTATAGGTCCTGTGCGTACGGCACTTGAAAAATCACTGCTGATACTCGACAAATACGGTTTCGATATCGAAATGGGTCATAAGGAAGTCGGAGGCGTCAAGGCCAAACTTGGCAATTCAGGACATTATGACCACATCATGGAGCAGCTGGAGATAGACTGGAAATACAGCACATCCCTGCAGGCTGCCGATAATGAGAACCAGGTAAAATATGTAGTGCGTGATGTTTTCAGAATGTACGGACTGGATGTTACTTTCACGGCCAAGCCCATGGAAGGCATAGCCGGCAACGGCGAGCATACGCATCTGGGTCTGGCGGCGAAGCTGAAGAACGGAAAAACAGTCAATCTCTTCAGCCCCGCAGACATGAGCAAAAGCTTCATGAGCCCTCTGGGTTTCGGAGCGCTGATGGGACTTTTGAAGAATTACGAAGTTATCAATCCTTTTGTATCGTCGACAAACGATGCCTTCAACAGACTGAAACCCGGCTATGAAGCGCCGGTGTGCATCGTTACCTCGCTGGGACACAGTGTAGACAACCCCAGCAGGAACAGGACGGTGCTGGCGGGCCTGGTCAGAGACAAGGAAAATACGCTGGCGACCCGGTTCGAACTGAGGGCACCCAATCCGACGAGCAATACATATCTGGTGCTGGCCGCTTCCCATATGGCCATGCTGGACGGCATCCGGGCAGCTCTGGGCAGCGAAAAGACTGCAGACGAACTGGAGGCTTCCCTTTCGAAGGAATATGGCAAGGAAGATTTCTATCTGGAAAAAGACCGCATGTATAGAAGCGAACTCAATGTATTCGAGGAGTACACGGCAGCTGACAGAGACAAGTTCTTCGGACGGGCGCCGAGAACAGTATGGGAGAACCTCTGCGCCTTTGATGATCAGCCGGAAAAACTGAAAATATTTGCGGTGGATAATGTGATGCCGCCGACAACGATAGATTCATACAGAGAAGCGATCCTCAACCAGTGGGCGACAGAGCTGCACAACAGGATCATTCCCGAAACGATGGATACAGTAAGACAGGCATGCAAGCTGCACGATGATTCGCAGAGCGTTGATTACGATGTGGCATACTGGGGCAAGATCAACAGCATCAGGATGAAGCTCGGCAAGGACACTCTGAATGAGCAGTGTCTGCTGACGAAGATAATGCAGGCACTCGACCGTGACGAATATGATGTGGCTTCGGAACTGCAGATCGAGATGCAGGACATGATCTCCGAACTGACGGATCTGTACACGACATACAAGAAGAATCTGTTTTAGCGTCTGCGGCCGGATTTGATCACAGGCGTATTGCTGTGATCGGCATGATGATGTGATATGTATATTATTTAAGACCGGAACGGCATGAGAATGCCATTCCGGTCCTAACGGTTATAACAAAGATATTTATTTATATATTTTAGCGAAAGAGAGAAAAGATGTTAGATATCAAAAGGATCAGAGAAGATTTCGACGGAGTGAAGAAAGCTGTCGAATCCAGAGGGCACGGTGATTTCGGCATCGACAGAGTGCGCGAACTGGATATCCGAAGACGTGAGATACTTGCCGATGTGGAAGCAAAGAAAAATAAAAGATCGATCGAATCGAAAGAGATACCGAAGCTGAAAAAAGCAGGCGGAGATGCCAGCGGCATAATGGCCGAGATGAAAAAACTGGCAGAGGAGATCAAAGAGCTCGATGATCAGGTAGCAAAGGTCGAAGAAGAACTCAACAGCGCAATACTGAATGTTCCCAATACGCCGAATCCGGACATCCCGGTCGGAGAGGATGAAAGCGACAACAGAGAAATAAGAAAATTCATGGAGCCGACGGAGTTCTCATTCGAACCCAGGGCACACTGGGATATTGGTACGGATCTGGACATTCTGGATTTCGAGAGAGCTGCCAAGATCTCCGGGACAAGATTCACGGTATACAAGGGCGCCGGCGCGAGGCTGGAAAGATCGCTGATCAACTTCATGCTCGACCTGCATACCCAGGAACACGGATTCACAGAGATACTGCCGCCGTTCATGGCCAACAGGGAGGCAATGACGGGAACAGGACAGCTTCCCAAATTCGAAGACGACATGTTCCATGTGCCGGCCAAGGATTTTTTCCTGATACCGACGGCTGAGGTCCCGGTGACGAATCTGAGAGCGAAAGAGATACTCGGCGCCGAAGAACTGCCGATCTATTACACGGCATATACGCCGTGTTTCAGAAAAGAAGCGGGATCAGCAGGTAGAGATACAAGAGGTCTGATCAGGCAGCATCAGTTCCAGAAGGTGGAGATGGTAAAGTTCGTTGAACCGGAAACATCATATGACGAGCTGGAAAGCCTGATCGCGGCAGCGGAGGATGTTCTTAAGAAGCTGGAGATTCCATACAGAGTCGTCGTGCTTTCGACAGGCGATCTGGGATTTTCTTCGGCCAAGACATGTGACATCGAGGTATGGCTGCCCAGTTACGGCAGATATGTGGAGATCTCATCATGCAGCAACTTCGAGAGCTATCAGGCCAGACGCGCCGGGATCAGATACAGACCGGCAGGCGGCGGCAAGCCTGAATTCGTACACACACTCAACGGCAGCGGACTGGCAGTGGGCAGGACAGTAGCAGCTGTGCTGGAAAATTACCAGCAGGAAGACGGTAGCGTAGCGGTTCCGGAAGTACTGAGACAGTATATGGGAACAGAGAGGATAACAAAAGAGTAAAAAACAGTGATAACTATAGCAATTATTTTCATTATTTATCTGGGCGTTATGGTCTGGATAGGATTCGTAAATTACAATAAGACAGATAATCTGAACATGTTCATTCTCGGCGGACGCAAGCTGAACAGCTGGGTCGCCGCCATGAGTGCCCAGTCCTCTGATATGAGCGGCTGGCTGCTGATCGGTCTGCCGGGTACGGCATATGCGATATACGAAGGTACGTCGGAAGCGATGTGGACTGCCATAGGTTTGTGGATAGGCACTTATCTCAACTGGCTCTTCGTAGCCAAGAGACTTCGTCAGTACACATATGTATCAGGCAATTCCATAACGCTGCCGGATTTCTTCGAAAACAGATTCAGAGACAAACATAATATTCTCAGGCTCATATCCGGCGTATTCATAGTGATATTTTTCCTTATATATACATCTTCTCAGTACGCTGCCGGCGGCAAGCTGTTCAATACAATATTCGGGATCGACTATGTATGGGGCCTGCTGATATGCGCTGGCATTATCCTGGCATATACGGCCATGGGCGGATTCAATGCGGTATGCTTTACAGATACGATCATGGGAGCGATCATGTTCTTCGCTTTGATAGCAGTGCCTCTGATAGCGGTGATTCATATGGGAGGGACTTCGGATATCGGCAACAGACTGGCGCAGCTGACACCTGAGTCGATGGGATTCTTCCCCAAGGATCAGGCGGGCAATATCAATGCTCTGCTGCTCGCTTCCAGCCTCGGATGGGGACTGGGATATTTCGGACAGCCGCATATACTGGCCAGGTTCATGGGTATCGAATCTCCTGATGAAATACAAAAGTCAAGAATAATAGCCATGGTATGGGTGACAGTGACACTTACTGCCGCTGTGCTTATAGGCGTGATAGGCAAAGCTCTGCTGCCGAACCTGGCAGACGGAGAGACGGTCTACATGCAGATGATCAACGTGATGTGCAATCCGGTAGTATCGGGACTGCTGATGGTAGCGATACTGGCAGCCATTATGAGTACGGCAAGTTCGCAGCTGCTGGTGACATCTGCCTCAGTATCGAGAGACATATATGCCACTATTTTCAAGAAGGATGTGGAAAGCAAGAGCATGGTATGGGCCAGCAGACTGACAGTAGTCATCGTTTCGGTGATTGCGATAATCCTGGCGATCAATCCGAACAGCTCCGTGTTCAATCTGGTGTCGTTTGCCTGGGGAGGCTTCGGTTCGGCATTCGGACCGATGATCCTCTTTGCTTTGTTCTGGAGACGCATGACTCTTCCGGGAGCAATAGCCGGCATGGTGACAGGCGGAGTGGTGGATATATTCTGGTACAATATGCAGGGCGGGATATTCGATATATATGAAATAATACCGGGATTTATATTCTCGTCGCTGGTAATAATAATCGTCAGTCTTTTCACCGAAGTATCGCAGGAGATCACTGATGAATTCGATACAGTAAAGGATACGAAATTTTAACGATGCCATGCAGGCAGATCCTTCGGGGCTGCCTGTATCGATATACAGATGAACATACTGCATAAAAGGAGAAGCAAATTATGAAAAGATGGACATATCTGGTGATAGGAGCATTGATGCTCCTGTTCCTGGGTCTCATATACGCATGGTCGATATTCAAGGCGCCGTTCAGCGCCATATATACAGACTGGTCGGTATCGCAGATATCACTTACTTTCACGATCTCGATGATATTTTTCTGCCTGGGCGGATTTTTCTCAGGCAATCTGATCAAAAAACTGCAGCCGCGCATCGTGCTGTGGATAGCGGCAGCGATGCTGTTCGTCGGGTTTTTCGGAGTATCTAAGCTTGATCCCGAAAACTCCGCAGCCAGCCTCAGACTGCTTTATGTGCTCTACGGAGTGCTGTGCGGCGGCGGGGTAGGCATGTGCTACAACGCGATAATAAGCACAGTCAATAAATGGTTCGCTGATAAGACAGGTCTGGCTTCAGGCGTGATGATGATGGGCTTCGGTTTCGGAGGCCTTATTCTCGGCAGCGCCACCAGCAGGATGATAGCGGCGAGCGGACTGTTCCATACATTCATGATACTGGCGATCGTCATAGCGGTAGTAGTCGTGATCGGATCGTTCTTTATGAATCCTCCCGCAGCGATGCCGGCAAAGACCGTTT
>Ga0183096_1000988_pt1 | contig 28072 bp, 26 predicted proteins | sample Biomet5_FD_127791 | JGI IMG/M metagenome (GOLD analysis project Ga0183096, IMG submission 127791) | Microbial communities from bioreactor (seeded with sewage sludge) at LBNL, California, USA - Biofuel metagenome 5 (version 2) (version 3) | ecosystem: Engineered > Bioreactor > Anaerobic >... | reverse complement strand
GGATTTCCTGGACCACGTCCGTGCCCACGGCCGAGATGGCCTCGGCGTGATAGCCCCGGGCGCGCATGACGCCCACATAGGTTTGCAGCCCCTCTTCCATGTTGGTCTTGAGGCGCGACATTTCGGCAACACCCTTGAACACCCCGGCATCCACCACGCCGATCTGCACGAACACGTAGTTTTTGATGTCCTTGCCGAAAAGGCGGGTGACGGACAGCAGGGTGTGGATGCCGAGCCCGTTGTAGCCGTTGACGAAAATGACGGCCGAAGGGGCCAGCAGGTCCGGTGCGGTGACGGGCTTGGGATTGGCGGCAATGGCCGGCGCGGCTTCGGTGTCCGTGTCGAGGACCGCCCGCAAGATATCGAGTTTGCGGATCAGCCGCCCCACGTGGTTGTAATGCCGTTTGATGCCCAAGGCGGTGGCGGCCAGGGCGCTGGTAATAAGAATCGTGACCCAGCCGCCCTCGAAGAACTTCACGCAGGTCACCATAATGAGGATAAAGGCCGTCAGGATCAGGCCCAGGCCGTTGAGGCACAGCCCTTTTCGCCAATGGGCGGCCCGGCCCCGCACCTGCCACCAGTGGCGCACCATGCCGAGCTGCGACAGCACGAAGGTGATGAAGACGTTGATGCTGTAGAGCACGATCAAAAGGTCCACCGAACCGCCGGAGACGATCATCAGAACAAGCGCCCCCAGGCCCATGAGCAGCACGCCGTTCTGGGTGACCAGCCGGTCCGAAAGCAGGGCGAACCGGGCCGGCAGCCAGCGGTCGATGGCCATGTTGGACAGCACCCGCGGCCCGTCCACGAAGCCGGCCTGGGCGGCCACGAACAGCAGCAGCGCCTCGGACACCAGGGTGACCAGCACGAAGCCGCCGCCGAGGGTTCTTCCCCAGCCGGCGGTCACGGACTCGAACAGCACGGCATTGAGCGTCTTGCCCGTCGCGGGCTCAACCCGGAAAAGCAGGTAGCACAGGATGATGCCGACCACGGTTATGGACAGGGACAGGGCCATGTAGAGCATGGTGCGCTTGCCGGTTTTTTCCCTGGGCTCACGCAGGATGGGCAGGCCGTTGGACACGGCCTCGATGCCGGTATAGGTGCCCGCGCCCATGCTGTAGGCATGCAGCACCAGAAGGAACATCCCCAGCAGGCCGAGCTCGCTCCGGGCCGCGCCCACGTCCTGGCCCAGCCGGGCGGCCACAGCCGGCAGTTCCCTGGCGTGGAAGAACAGCCCGTAGCCGATGGCCACGGCATGGGTGACGACGAAGGTCATGAAGACGGGAACCAGGGCCATGACCGATTCCTTGACCCCGCGCAGGTTGAGCAGGATGAGCATGAACACCCCGGCGATGGCCACGGGGAGTCGAAACGGCAGCCAGGCATCGGGCAGGAAGCTGAAAACGGCGTCGGTGCCGCTGGCCACGGACAGGGTGATGGTCAGCACGTAGTCGATTAAAAGGGCGCAGCCGGAGATCATGCCCACCTTGGGCGAAAGGAGCTTGCTGGCCACGATGTAGCCGCCGCCCCCGGACGGGAACAGATCGATGATCTGGGAATAGGCGGCGCTGATGACGAAAATGGTCAAGGCCGTGCCCAGGGCCACGAACACGGCCAGAAACGTGTGGTGCCCGAGGGCCAGATAGGCCTCGGCCGGACCGTAGCAGGACGAGGACAGGCCATCGGCCCCCAGGCCCACCCAGGCGAAAAAGGCGATGAGCGACAGCTTGTGGAAAATCGACTGGTCGGCCAGACTCAGGGAATCCCCGATGACGGCGCGGCGCAGACGGTGCCAGAATGACAAACGACGTTTGGGCATGACGGGCTCCCCTCACGGACGACGGTCGGACGGCTGACGCTTCCCCAGGACCGGACGGCGGCGGGGCGGAGCAAGCGGATCATAACAAACGGGGAGCAGACAGAAACGGGCGGACCGGCAAGGCCCCCCGGCGGACAGGCGACCGGGCATAGGCATCCCTCCGAACAAGCGGTTTCCGGGAAACCAGCGGCGGTCCGGAGGTTTCCCCTTCGACATCTGCGAGGTTAGCTGACGGGCTCGGGCCGAAGAGGTTGCCCTACGCGATTGCCGCGATACGCCCCAAAGGATGGTTCCCCCGCTCCCGCCCCAGGCGGGACTCGACGTTTGCCCGGAGGTAGTCCCAATCCCCGTCGGCTGTCAATGGATACTCCCGGCTCACGCCCCGCCGGGGGCGAACCGGCGACCGGAAAAAACCGGACGGACACGTCCACGGCCGCAGCTGCCCGTTGCCCCCGGGGCGGGCCTCGGCTACTCTCCGGGCATGGAACGTCCCGGCTTCTTCTTTCTGGCCTGTCCGGACCCGGAAATCATCCGGGAAAAGGTGGCCCGGCTGCTTGCCGACACCGGCCAGAGCTTCACCAAGGAGGTCTTCTGGGGTGACGAGGAGCTCGGCCCGGCGTTTTGGAACGCACTCACCGTCCAGAGCCTGATGGGGGGACGGCGGGCCGTGGTCCTGCGCCGAGCCGAAGCGGCGCCGGCGGAATTCTGGCCCAAGCTCGCCCCGGCCCTTCACGGCTATAACGACAACGTCTGGGCTTTTTTCTGCCTGGAGGGCCCGTTTGACCGCAAAGGGCCGAAGATCCCCAAGGGATTGGCCGGACAGCCGTTTTACAAGGTGGCCGAAAAGCGCAAATGGCTGTTCGTCTCGCCGGGGCTGACCCGCCGGGACATGGCGCCCCGGTTGGCCGACTGGGCCTCCCGGCGCCAACTGGCCCTGGGGCCGGGGGTGGCCGAAGCCCTGGCCGCCGCCCTGCCGCCGGATCTGGCCCGGGCCGACAACGAGCTGGCCAAGCTGGAGCTGGCCCTTGGCGACCGCACCGAGATCGAGATGGCCGATCTGGCCCTGCTCTCCTACCACGAGGGCATGGACGGCTTCGCCTTTCTGGACGCCCTGGCCAGCCGGCGCGATCCGGCGGCGGTCTGGCGCGAAATTTTCGACAAGGAGCTGGCCGGCGAAGAGATGATCTTCCCCTTCATCGGCCTGCTGCTCTACGAGGCCCGGACCATGTGGCGGCTGGCCGCCGGCGAGGCCGGGGACATCCGGCTGCCGCCGTACATCCTCCAAAAAAAGGAGGCCATGGCCCGGCGCTTGGGAACGGCCGGGCTGGCCCGTGTTTTCGAAGCGGCCTTCACGGCCGAGGCCGGAATCAAATCCGGGGCCAGACGGCCCGATCAGGCCATGGAAGGCCTCACTGCCGAACTTTTCCAGATTTTTGGGGCTCCGGGCGGCGGGAAAGCCCGATTTTCATCATGAACCGGGCCGAAAAGCGTCCTTTCGCTCCCGAACCGGTGCCGGATACCCCTGTTTTTTCCCCGGAAAGTCTTGCCCAGGCCGAAAACTATGCTTACTAAGAACGAACATCCCCACTACCTCGGCCATCGCCGCCGCTTGAAGGACCGGCTCATGGAGAACCCCCGGTCCCTGGCCGATTACGAGGTATTGGAACTGCTTTTGGGCTATGTGAACGTGCGCCGCGACACCAAGCCCCTGGCCAAGGAGCTGCTGACCCGGTTCGGCAGCCTGCGCGGGGCGCTTAACGCCCGGATGGGCGAGCTGCGGGACATACCGGGTTTCGGCCCCGGGGTGGAGGAATTCCTGACCCTGTGGCGCGAGGCCTGGGCCAGGTTCCAGGAGCAGCCCCTGCGCGACCGGGTGGTGTTCACCAGCCCCGACATCGTGGCCGAAGCGGCCAAGGCCCGCATCGGCGCGGCGGAGCATGAGGAATTCTGGATGGCCCTGGTGGACAACAAGAACCGGCTGATCGGCTGGGAGCTGGTCAGCAAGGGCACGGTGGACCAGGCGGCGGTCTATCCCCGGGAGGTCCTGGGCGCGGCGCTCGCCCGCAAGGCCAGCGGCATCATCCTGGTGCACAACCACCCCGGCGCCGATCCCAGGCCTTCCGTCCAGGACGCGCAATTCACGCAACGCATCAAACATGCGGCCCGAGAGCTCGATATCCGGGTGCTGGACCATCTGGTGGTCACCGAAAACCGCTTTTTCAGCTTCCAGGCCGAGGGTATGCTCTAATCAAGGAGAAGGAAGCCATGACGCCAAGCCTGCATGCAACCGTTACCGGCAAGGTCCAGGGTGTGTATTTCCGGGCCTGGGTCTCCGATCAGGCCCAAGGTCTCGGGCTGACGGGCTGGGTCCGCAACCTCGCGGACGGCAAGGTGGAAATCCTGGCCCAGGGTGCCCCGGACGCCCTCAACATGTTTAAGGAACGCCTGCCCCTGGGGTCGCCCCTGTCCCGGGTAGACGCCGTGGAAACGAAGACCATCGACTACGACAAACACTACGCCAATTTTCAGATACGCGGCTGAACGGCCCGGTCCCGAAGACCGCCCGACCGGCAACGGTCGGGGGCGCAACCAAGAATGCATCGCACGTCAGCCTCGAAGGAGCAGCATCCATGGCCAACCCATCCGATCCGAAAACGTCGCCCGTGGCCGGCGACGCCCCAAACGATCCCGCCGGCCCCGAGAAGCAGCAACAGGCCGCGGCCGAAACCGGCGCACCGCCGGCCGGCGATTCCCCGGTGGCCGAATCCGATCAGGGAGAGAAGTCCCAGCCCGACATCCCGCTGGAACTGCCGGTCTTGCCGGTGCGGGACATCGTGGTCTTCAATTATATGATTCTGCCCCTGTTCGTCGGGCGGGAAAAATCCGTGCAGGCCGTGGACGCGGCCCTCAACCATTCCCGCTACATCCTCATCCTGACCCAGAAGGACGAGAAGGTGGAGGAACCCGGCCCGGACGATCTGTACCGGGTGGGCACCGTGGGCATGATCATGCGGATGCTCAAGATGCCCGACGGCCGCCTCAAGGTGCTGGTCCAAGGGCTGACCAGGGCCCGGGTCGAACAGTTCATCCAGTCCGACCCCTTCCACATGGCCAAGGTGGAAATAGTAAGCGAACGCGAGACCAAGGAAATCACCCTGGAGCAGGAAGCCATGATGCGGGCCGCCAGGGAAGAAAGCGAAAAGATCCTGTCGTTGCGCGGCATGGCCTCCTCCGACATCATGGCGGTCTTAAACAGCGTCAACGAACCCGGCCGACTGGCCGACCTGGTGGCCTCCAACCTGCGCATGCGGGTGGAGGAGGCCCAGCGCCTGCTCGAATGCGAGGACCCCATCGAACGGCTGCGGCTCGTCAACGAGCAGCTCGTCAAGGAAGCCGAAGTGGCGGCCATGCAGGCCAAGATCCAGAACATGGCCAAAGAGGGCATGGACAAGGCGCAAAAGGACTTCTTTTTGCGCGAGCAGATGAAGGCCATTCGCCGGGAACTGGGCGAAGGCGGCGAGGAATCCGACGAGCTCGACGAGCTGAAAGCCGCCCTGGACAAGGCCGGCATGCCCAAGGACGTGAAAAAGGAGGCGGACAAGCAGCTCGGCCGCCTCATCTCCATGCACCCCGACTCGTCCGAGGCCACCGTCATCAGGACCTATCTGGACTGGATGGCGGACCTGCCCTGGAAAAAGATGTCCAAGGACCGGCTCGACATCAAGGAAGCCAAGCGCATCCTGGACGAGGATCACTTCGACCTGGAAAAGGTCAAGGAGCGCATCCTCGAATACCTGTCCGTGCGCAAATTGAACCCCGGCATGAAAGGCCCGATCCTGTGCTTCGTCGGCCCTCCCGGCGTGGGCAAGACCTCGCTTGGCCGGTCCATCGCCCGGGCGCTCGGCCGCAAGTTCATGCGGATGTCGCTCGGCGGCATGCGCGACGAGGCGGAAATCCGCGGCCATCGGCGCACGTACATCGGGGCCATGCCCGGCCGGGTCATCCAGAACATCAAGCAGGCCGGCACGAGAAACCCGGTCATGATGCTCGACGAAGTGGACAAGCTGGGCTCCGATTTCCGGGGCGATCCGTCATCGGCCCTGCTCGAGGTCCTGGACCCGGAACAGAACTTCTCCTTCTCGGACCATTACCTGAACGTGCCCTTCGACCTGTCCAAGGTCATGTTCATCTGTACGGCCAACATGCTGGACACCATCCCGGCGCCGCTTCTGGACCGCATGGAAATGATCCAGCTGCCCGGCTACACCGAGCAGGAAAAGGTGAAGATCGCCCGCCGCTTCCTTTTGCCGCGCCAGATCAAGGAAAACGGCCTGGAGCCGGACGACATGCGTATCTCCGACCAGGTGCTGTCCCGGATCATCCGGGACTACACCCGGGAGGCGGGCCTGCGCAATATCGAACGCGAAGTGGGGGCCGTGTGCCGCAAGCTGGCCCGGCGCAAGGCCGAAGGCGAGACGCCGCCCTTCCGGGTGACCATGGCCTCCTTGGACAAGCTGCTCGGTCCGCCCCGCTTCCTGGACGACGAGCGGGAAACCGACCTGCCGCCGGGCGTGGCCGTGGGGCTGGCCTGGACGCCGGTCGGCGGGGTCATCCTCCACATCGAGGCGGCCACCCTGCCCGGCAAGGGCGGCCTGCAGCTCACGGGCAAGCTCGGCGACGTCATGAAGGAGTCGGCCCAGGCGGCGCTCACCTACGCCAAATCCCGGGCCAAGGAGCTCGGCATCGATCCCGAGATCTTCGAAAAGCACGACATCCACATCCACGTTCCGGCCGGCGCCACGCCCAAGGACGGCCCGTCGGCCGGCGTCACCCTGGTCACGGCCCTGATCTCGCTTTTGACCGACACGCCGATCCGCAACGACTTGGCCATGACCGGCGAGATCACCCTGCGCGGCCGGGTGCTGCCCGTGGGCGGCATCAAGGAAAAAATCCTGGCCGCCGTGGCCGCCGGCATGAAGCGGGTCATCATCCCGGCCCAGAACGTGAAGGACCTGCGCGACATCCCCCGCGACCTGCGCGGCCGGATCAAGGTCTTCCCGGTCAAGCGCATCGACGAGGTCTGGCCGCTGGCCCGCAAGCAGGACGCGGAGCCGGCCGCCGAGCCGAACGCCGTCGAACCCGCCGCGAAATGACGCCTAGAGCCGGGAGAGGTGCCGCCTCTCCCGGCTCTCTCCGCCAGGGCGCCACCCAGGCAAGCCTGGGGGAAGCATTCCCCCCGGTCCCCCTGATTCGGGGGCGTCTTCTCCAGTTTTTCTCCCGTGCGAGGGAACCGGGAATCCCAGTGCGAACAAGCTTCTCTTCGGTGCGAGGGGTCCGGGGCATCATGCCTGCCAGCCGGGCGTCCGGCCCCAGCCACCGGAGGCCTGCTTCCCTTACAACCGCCGGGCGGCTTCCGGGCGCAGGGGAATATCCCCAGCCAAGGCGGCTTCGATGCGGGCCAGGCCGGCCGCCTTGTCCCGGGGCAGGCGCAACCGCAACGGCAGGTAGTTGGAGGCGTGGTTGGCGAAAAAAAGGCCCCGGAAGTCGGTATGGGTCAGCAGGGTGTGCAATTCCCGGAGAAGCAGGGCCGCATCGGGCAGGACGAAGCGGCCCTGCCCGGCCAGGACGTCCAGAGGCGTCCCCGGAATGAGCATGAGGGACAGGGCCGCCGCCTGATCCGGGGCCATGGCCGTTATGGCCTCGCCGGTCAGCCGGGCATGGACGGCCGAGCGGTCGATCCCGGCCAGACCGAGCAGCACCGAGACCGAGACCGTCATCCCGGCCTGCCTGGCCCGCCGGCCGCCGGCCACGATGCCGGCCACGTCGGTAGCCTTGCCCATAGCGGCCAGGGTGGCGTCATCGCCGGATTCCAGGCCGAGGTAGACCTTGGCCAGTCCCGCCCGGCGCAGCTCGGCCAAGGCCGCATCACTGCGCCGGCCGAGGCTCGCGCCCGAGGCGTAGGAGCCCACCCGGGTGATCCAGGGAAGTTTTTCCCGGATGGCCGCCAAAAGCCGCAACAACCGGTCGAACGGCAGGGCCAACGCATCGCCGTCGCACAAAAAGATGCGGCGCCGGTGACGATCGCCGGCGGCGATCTCGTCCAGGTCGGCCAGCAGGGCGGCTTCGGATTTCATGCCGAACGGTTTGTCCCGGTAGGCGCCGCAAAAGGAGCACGCATTGTGCGGACAGCCGTAAACGGCCTGCACAAGGATGCTGTCGGCCTCGCTCGGCGGCCGGATAACCGTTCCCAGATATTCCATGGCAGGCTGGCGGAAAAGATCCGGACTCGGGGGGGCGGCAGGCTGGTGCCGCCCCCCCGGAGCCCGGGACCGCGGGAGGCGCCAGGCAGGCGCCTCGTGGTTCATGGCGTTGGGTTGCCTAGCGGCCGGAGTTCCCCGTACCGCAGCCGGAGCGCACGCTCTCGCAAAACGCCCGGCAGGCGTTGTCGCCCCGGCAGTTGGCCAGGCAATTCTGGTACTGGCTGGCGCAATATTGCGGCGACTCGAAAGCCGGCTCGCCCACCGAGGAAAGCATCCGGCGCGTCACCTTGACCGTGGGCAGCCCGGGGGGCAGCTCCGACTGGCCGTCGTGGAATTTCTGGACCGCGCTACAGGTCAGGAAGCACTGGGGAACCACGGCGTTGCAGATCACGCTGGGATCTTGTTTGGCCCCGCGCGGCAGGATGATGCCCGCCACCGGAGAGCCGTCAGTCTTGACGCAAACATATTTGCCCTGGGCCGACGCGACGGAGGCGGCGACCACGACCAGACACATGACCAAAAATGCAAGCAGGACACGTTTCATGAATTCCCTCCTTGGCAGAGATTCGCGACTACCCTACCCCAGAGGCCGCCGGTTGTCATGGAGCAAAAGAGCGTGTCCGTCCGCGCTTTTCGACTTGTGCCCCGGGCCCGTCGGCGTTATGAAACCCAACGGTTCTTTGTTGAGGGAAATCCTGGAACACAGGCCTGCCCGTTGACTTTTATCCGAAAGACATGGTAGGGCCGGTGAGTTTGTGAACTTGTGAACGAAGCGTGGCCGCGACGGCCGCCAGCCGGGGAGCCGCCCAGTCTCCTCCCCGGGGAGACGGCATGGTGTTCGGGAAGCTCATCAAGGACCGGAACCTGCGCGAGGCCATTGCCTCCGCTTCGGTGGTGGGCCTCAACCTGGTGTCCGCCACCTTTATCGGACTGGCCATCGGCTATTGGCTGGATCGGTGGTGGGGGACCGGCCCGTGGATGTTACTCGTTTTTTTAGTACTGGGGATCGCGGCCGGGTTTAGAAATGTCCTGCTGGAAGTGCGAAAAATCCAACAGGCCGACAAGGATACGCAGAAAGACCATGACGGCGATGCTACGTAGGATGCGGGACCGGCTGGACGGCTGGCTGTGGCGCCGGGGGTACGATCACCCTGCGGTGCGTGAGCTGGTTCGCTGGCAGATCGTCCTGACCGGCCTGATTGCCGTCGTCTGCCTGCCGCTCGCCGTCGTTTGGGCGGGCGCGTGGTCCCTGGTCGCCGGGACGGTCATCGTCGCGGTCAATTTCTCTTCCCTGGCCCGGTTCGGACAGCACCTCGCCGGCCGTACCTTCACGCGCATGGCCATGGCGTCCTTGCTGTTCGGATTCTATTTCCGGCTCGCCCTTACCGGCGTGGCGCTGTACGCCTGCATCGCCTGGTTCGGGGCCAGACCGCTGCCGCTTCTGGTCGGCACTTCCACGGTCGTTCTCAACATCGTCGCATGGGGCGTGGTGCGCCACGCCGACACCAGGGCACGTCAAACGCTTACGGGAAAGGAGGCTTAGGGCCATGGCTGGTGGGTTGCCGCATCCGGTTCTGCTCGTCAACGAGGTTGCAAAGGATCTCGGGATCTATAAGCTCAACGAAACCTTTCACGCCCAAGTCATCGACACCAACGTCGTCTACGCGTGGTTCGTCATGTTGCTGCTCATCGTCGTGGGCCTGCTCGCCACCCGCCGCATGGAAATGATTCCCTCGGGTCTCCAGAATATCTTCGAGACCGTCATCGGCGGATTGGAAAATTTCGTCGTCACCAATGTCGGCGAAAAAGGCCGCAAGGTCTTTCCGGTCCTGTGCGGGCTGTTTCTGTTCATCATCACCTGCAACCTGATCGGACTGGTGCCCGGCTTCGACTCCCCCACCAGCAACGTCAATACCAACGCCGCCATGGCCATCACGGTGTTCCTCTATTATAACTTGTGGGGACTGCGCCTGTGGGGCCTGGGTTACATCAAGCATTTCATGGGGCCGTTCTGGTGGCTGACGCCGCTCATGATGCCGATTGAGGTCATCTCCCATCTGGCCCGACCGCTTTCGCTCACCCTGCGGCTTTTCGGCAACATCCGAGGCGAGGAAATCGTGCTGCTGCTGCTGTTCTCCCTGGCACCGGTCGTCAGCACCTTCCCCATGTACTTCCTGTTCACCCTGTCCGACTGCATCCAGGCCTTCGTCTTCTTTATGCTGACCATGATCTATCTCATGGGCTCGCTGGAACGCGCCCATTAGACTCGGGGGAAATGGTCCTTCGGACCGTAACACATAACACCTGCTTGCAGGAGGATCGACATGCGTAAGGCATTCCTGACCATCTTCGCTACAGCTGCCCTGCTGTCCCTGTCTTCGGCCGCGTTCGCCGCCGACGCCGCCGCCCTGGGCGTCATCAGCACCATTTCCTGGGCTACCGCTTTTGCCATGGGCATCGCCGCCGCTTTCTGCGGCTTGGCGCAGGGCATGGGCCTCAAGGCTGCGTGCGAAGGGACCGCCCGCAACCCCGAAGCCAGCGGCAAAATCACCGTCACCCTGATCCTGGGCCTGGCCTTCATCGAGTCCCTGGCCATTTACGCCCTGGTCGTCTGCCTGATCCTGCTCTTCGCCCATCCGTTCAAGAGCGTCATCATCGGCTAACTGCCGACGCGAAAGGAGGCCGGAAATCGTTCCGGCCTCCTTTTTCCCGATTCCGGGCAACCGCCGTCAGTTCGTGCCGCAGCATCGGCAGCAGAGGATGCCGCCTTGAAGAGCGAACACATCCCAAAGGCCACCATCAAGCGCTTGGCCATGTACGTGCAAGTGCTGGAGACCTTCAAGCGTGACGGCACCCAGGTGGTTTCCTCGGAGTTCCTCGCCCGGGCCTGCAGCGTCAACCCTTCCCAGATCCGTAAGGATCTTGCCTATTTTGGCGAATTTGGCGTGCGCGGCGTCGGCTACCACGTCCAGGATCTCATCTACTCCATCAAGCATTCCCTCGGCGTCGATCGGATCTGGAAATGCGCCCTCATAGGCGTGGGCAATCTCGGCAAGGCCTTGCTCCGCCACCAGGACTTCAAGTTCCGGGGATTCGACATCGTAGGCGCCTTCGACAGCGATCCGTTCAAGATCGGCGAGGAAGTCTCGGGGCTTGAGGTCCTGTGCACCCGCCGCCTCAAGGATGCCGTGAAAGAACTCGGCATCGAGATCGGGCTTATCACCACGCCCGTCAACCGGGCCCAACGGGCCGCCGATTTCCTGGTCGACGCCGGCATCAAGGGCATCATCAACTACTCCCCGGCCATGCTCACGGTGCCGCCCAACATCTCCGTGGAATATGTGGACTTCTTCCATAATTTCTATTCGGTGGCCTTTTCCATTACTCTTGATCGCCTGGATGAAATCGACTTCGACGAAGCCGATCCCAAATAACGGGGGGGAAGGCCTCCGGCGGCCGGGGCATTATGCCCCCGGACCCCTCGCACCAAAGGCAAATGGGAAAATACGGTCTCCGGCCCCCGCCTACGGGCGATAGAAAAAATATGGTCCCCGAAACAGGGGGACCGGGGAAAATAATTTCCCCCGGCAGGTCCAGGACAGCGCCCTGGCGATGCGGGTCCGGGAGAGGCAGCGCCTCGCCCGGCCGACGGAGGCCTCTTCAACCGGAGCATCTATGCGTCAGTCCGTTGCCCAAGCGCCGCTCATCGCCCTGCTGACGGATTTCGGCCTGACCGAGCCCTATGTCGGCCAGATGAAAGCCGTGCTGGCCGCCGCCGCACCCGGCGTGCCGGTCCTCGACCTGTGCCATCAGGTGGTCGCCCACGACCGCGCCCAGGCCGCCTTTTTCCTGGCCGCAAGCCTTCCCTGGCTGCCGCCGGGCTCGGTGGCCGCGGCAGTGGTGGATCCCGGAGTCGGCACCGAGCGCCGGGTCGTGCTCCTGGAGACGGACGGGCGGCGCATCCTGGCACCGGACAACGGAATTTTGACGCTTGTCCTGGAACGGCCCGATCCGGTCCAGGCTTTTGACGCCACGCCGGCCACGCCGCCGGCGAGCGCCACCTTTCATGGCCGGGACGTGTTCGCGCCTCTGGCCGCCCGGCTGGCCATGGGCGAGGAGGCGTCCAGGTTGGGCCGCCCGATCCCGCCGGCGGACCTGCACCGCCTGGCCGGACTTTCGCCGATCCGCCGCGGGGCGAGCGTGGCGGCCCGGGTGCTGGCGGTGGACCGCTTCGGCAATGTGGTGACGAGTTGCGACATCGCCGGCTACGGTCGCCTGCCGCGCTCGCCCGCCCTGCTCGCCCCGCGCCCCCTGCCGCTCCACCCCGTCTCGACCTATGCCGCCATTCCCGCCGGCGCCATCGGCATCCTGGCCGGCAGCCAGGGCTATCTGGAGCTGGCCGCCCCCTGCGCCTCGGCGGCGGAACTCCTGGGGCTGCGCGCCGGGGATGCCCTGCGCATCAACCTGCCCGAGGAAGCCTAAGCAAGTGGGCATCATCACCAAGTATTTGACCGCCCTGGGTTTTCTGACCCGGCTCGGCCCGGCCACGAGCGACCCGGACCTGGCCGCCAGCCTGCCCTATTTCCCGGCCGTCGGGGCCACCCTCGGCCTGGTCCTGACCATTCCTCTGGCCCTGGGGCTGTGCAGCGGCCATCCCCTGGCCGGGGGATTCGCCTATACGGTGGCCAACCTCATCTGCACGCGGGGGCTGCATCTGGACGGCTTTGCCGACGTGGCCGACGCCTGGGGCAGTCTGGCCCGGGGAGAGCGGTTCTTCGCCATCATGAAGGACAGCCGGGTGGGCGCGTTCGGGGCCATGGCCATCGGCGTGGCCTTAACCGGCCAGACCTGTCTGGGAGCCGAGCTGCTCGGCGGCGGACGGCTCTGGATGCTGGCCGTGGCGCCGGCCATGGGCCGGGGGGCGGCCGTTGTCCTCATGCGCCTGAGCCGGGACATCCCCCGACCGGGCCTCGGCGCGCTTTTTCTGTCCGGAGCCACGGGCGGGGCAACGCTGACGGCCGTCGTTTCGGCCCTGGTCTACAGCCTGCTTTTGGTCGGTCCGCTCGTCACCTTCTGGGCCTGTCTGTTCAATGCGGCCGTGATCTGGGTCTTGGCCGGACTGGCCCGGCAACAAGGCGGCATCAACGGGGATTTCTGCGGCGCGGCCATCCTGGCCGGGGAACTGGCCGCCTGTCTGGCCGGCTTGTGCTGATCCTGGTCCGGGATTTGCTTTCCCTCGTTGGCGATGCCACATTTTTGGCGCTCGTCGGCGCCGGACAGGGGACCCGATCATGCCCAAACCTTTCCGCTTCAATCTGGAACGCATCCTGGACCTGCGCATCCAACTCGAAGATCGGGCCAAGATGGAGCTGGCCAAGGCCATCGCCGCCGTGCTGGCCCATAAAAAGGCCCTGGACGGCCTCATCCGGGAACTGGACGACCGCGACGACGCCATGGCCCGAAAAAAAACCGTCACCCCGGGCGAGCTCTGGCTGTGGCGCGCCTACCGCGAGCGTCTGGTCCAGGATATCGAGACGGCCAAGACCCGCCTCAGCGAACTGATCGAGGCCCGGGAGCGTTGCCGCCGCACGGCGGTGGTCCGCTCCAAGGATCGCAAGCTGCTCGACAAACTCAAATCCAACAAGGCGAAACGTCATGCCATCGAACAGAACCTCGAAGAGCAAAAGGAAAACGACGAAATGGCCTCGGTTCGCTATCATCCGCCGGTTGTCTGAGGCTCTGCTCGACCGGCTGGAGCGGCTGTCCGGCGCCATCGCTCCCCGGGCGTCCAAGGTGCTGCGCGTCTTCGTCATGATCGCCGCCGTCAAGCTCGGCATCCTGGTCTTTCTCGGCCTCGACCTCATGCTGCCGAATCCGCCGGTCAGGCAGACGGCCATGCCCCTCTGGAGCGTGACCAGTCCCCTGCCCGGTCCGACCCAGGCCCTGGCCCAGCAGACGCCGGCCCCGGCCAACACGGCCCAGGCCAAGCCGGCTCCGGCGGCCCCGCCCGCCCCGGCCGCGACGACGCCCCCCACCGCCCAAGGGCTGCTCAAGCGCCAGGAGGAACTCGATCAGCGCGAACAGGCCCTCAAGACCCTGGAGGCCGATCTCAACAGCCGGGTGGCCAAGCTCAAGGAGATGGAGACGAACCTGCGGGCCATGCTGGACGAGGCCAAGGGCGTCAAGGATCAGAAGCTCAAGCACCTGATCGACGTCTATTCCAACATGAACGCCAAGCAGGCCGCCAAGGTGCTGGAAACCCTGGACAACAACATCGCGGTCAGGATACTGGCCGGCATGCGCGGTCGCCAGGCCGGCGAGGTGCTCAATAACATGGAAGCCAAGAAGGCGGCCGGTTTGACGGAAATGCTTACCAAGCTGCAACTGCCGGCCCAGCCCCCCGCGAACGGCGCGAATCCGTAGGGAAGACGGGGGCGGTCAGGCGGAAAAAGGCCCCCGCCCCCTCGCACCAAAGAAACGTATGGCCCGTTTGCGGTTAGTCGTCGCCTACGACGGCACGGACTTTTCCGGTTGGCAGCTCCAGGCCCGGGACCGCACGGTCCAGGGCTGTCTGGAGGAAGCGCTGGGCAGGCTGTGCGCGTGCCCGGTGCGGGTGATCGGCGCCGGCCGCACCGATGCCGGCGTCCATGCCCTGGGGCAGACCGCCCATGCCGACGTGCCCGACGCCCTGGCCGGACGGCCCTGGCAGAGGGCCTTGAACGCCCTGTTGCCAAAGGACGTGTGCGTCACGGCGGCGACACTGGCCGCTCCGGATTTTCACGCCCGCTTCAGCGCCCGGGGCAAGATCTACGCCTATACCCTGTGGACCGAACCGACCTTTCTTCTGCCCTGGCGACGGCCCTACGTCTGGGATGTGGGACGCCAGGACGGCCTGGATGCGGCGGCCATGGCGGCGGCGGCCCGGGAATTCGTCGGGGAGCATGATTTCGCCGCCTTCCGCAACGCCGGCTCCCCGGTCAAGGGTACCGTCCGGCAGGTGCTGGCCCTGGAGGCCGGGCCGGGTCTCTCCCCCCGGGAAACCGTCTGGCGCTTTACTGCCACGGGCTTTCTCAAGCAGATGGTGCGCAACATGATGGGGGCCCTGGTGGAGGTCGGCCGGGGCCGCCTTACGCCGGACGACATCCGTCGGCTCCTGGGCGCGGGCGACCGACGGCTGGGCCCGGCCACTGCCCCGGCCGCCGGCCTGTGCCTGGAACGGGTGCTCTACGACGACGCCCTGCCCCCGGTCGCCTTCCCCGACGCAACCTGATCCGGGGCTATTTCTTGTGCGCCGGCCGGACCGGGGCCATCCCTTCCCGCAGACAGACCACGGACCAGCCGGCCTGACGCAGTTTGGCGGCGGCCATCGGGCTGATCTCGCCCGTGACGACAAGTTTTTTGGCACTCGCCCGGCTGTCCGTGGCCGCGCTCCCCAGGATCCGGGCCAGACTGGCCATGGTGGGCGTCCAGGCCAGGTAATCCAGAGGAAAGGCCACGAGGAAGCCGCCGGCGGCGGTCCGGGCGGCGAGGAGCTTGCCCACGGGCACGAAGCGCTCCAGCCGGTCCGTGGTGGCGTTGAGATTGGCGTAAAGGATGGCCATGCGCTCCCGGAACCGGGCCACGTCATCATCGTCGGTCAGCACGCAGAAATTGATAAACGCCGCCCGGTCCCTGACGCCCGCCATCCGATCCAGGGCGGCCACCAGACGGGTCTGCCCGGTAGGCGTGAAATGCGGGTTTTCGTTAAAAAGGACGGCGACGTCCGTGGTCACGCCCATGGCCTCCATCCGGGCCCGGTTGCGGGCGAACAGGTCTTCCGGCGGCGTGCTGACGTCGATCTCGTTTAACGCGTTGGTGCCGCTGGCGGCGCCGACGGCCAAGCCCACCCCGCCGGGAATGGCCACCTTGGCCACGGTGCCCGTCAGCCCTCCGGCGGTTCCGGCCCCGGCCAAGCGCTTGAGGCTGGCCTGAAGAATCCTGTTGCGGGAATAGGGATCCACCCCGAACTGCTTGGCGTATTCGCGCTTGGCCCGGTTGTAGCCGATGAGATTGGCGCCGCCGCCGGCCTCGTCGGGGGGGCGGCGGTCCTGCATGCTGGCGTCGGCCCGGGCAAAGGCCTTGCCCACACCCGAAACGGCTCCGGACAGGGTGTCGATGGGATGGATGACCAGATTGACCGCGCCCTTGACCGTGTTGACCCCGGAGGTAGCCACGGATTTGGCGAATTCGGCGCCGGTATTGACCTTATCCATGGCTGCGGCCGCCTGCAGCTCGTGGATGCGCGTATAGAGCAGGGCCGTGGATTCCACCCGCAGGTCGCCCTTGGGCGAATGCAGGATGTAGATATCCATGTAGCCGTCGTTGCGGACCATCGGGTCCACGGTATGGCTGGGGCCGGACAGGACGGACCGGGGCAGGATGGCCGACGCCGTGAAGACCGGCGGCCTCTCGGTGTCGGAAGACGCGGCCGGGGCCGGGACAACGGCGACGGCCAGCAGGCACAGCGACGCCAACAGGGCGATGCGGCAAGCGGAACGGAAAGGCATGGCATTCTCCTTGGTAGGCTGCGATGACGACCGCGCATTTCCCCGGCCGGCGTTCTGGGGACCGCCCGTCGCGGGCAAGACCGGCCTGCACGAAAGCCGCTTCCCTTTACCTCAAGGCGGACCGACTTGTCATGGCCGACTTTACAGGCGGACCGCCATGGGCTAGAGGCCGCAAAAACAGGGAGGACTGCCTTGGACATTCTGGCCGATCCGGCATTGGTGCGCGAGCGTTGTCATGACTGGTTCCGGCAGCGGGCCGTCGTCGGGCTGGTGCCCACCATGGGCTACCTGCACGCCGGCCACGAAAGCCTGCTCCGCTACGCCCGGGAACACGCCGATATCGTGGTGGCGAGCGTCTTCGTCAACCCGACCCAGTTCGGGCCGGGCGAGGATCTGGATGCCTATCCCCGTGACCTGGAACACGACGCGGCCGTGGCCCGGTCGGCCGGTGTGGACATTCTCTTCACCCCCGCGCCCGAGGCCATGTACCAGCCCGACGCAGCCACCTGGGTGGAGGTGCCCGCACTGGCCAATCACTTGTGCGGTCTGACCCGGCCCGTCCATTTCCGGGGCGTATGCACCATCATTTCCAAACTTTTTCTGCTCACCCTGCCCAGCTTCGCCGTCTTCGGCCAAAAGGATTGGCAGCAGGTGGCCATCATCCGGCGCATGGTGACGGACCTGGGGTTCCCGGTGACCATCGAGGCCCGGCCCATCGTACGGGAAGCGGACGGACTGGCCCTGTCCTCGCGCAACGTCTACCTAAGCCCCTCCGAAAGAAGCCAGGCCGTACACATCAATTTGGGACTGACCCTGGCCGCACGGCTGGCCGGAGACGGCGAACGGGATGCCGGCCGGATTCTGGCGGCGGTCCGGGACTATTTCGCCGGACATATGCCGGATGGCGCAATCGATTATCTGGAATGCGTCCACCCCGAGCGACTGACGGCCATGGCCCGTCTGGACGAACCGGCGCTTTTCGCCGCGGCGGTGCGTTTTCCCGGGGCCCGGCTCATCGACAACCGGCTGATCGGCGCCGTCCCGGCCTAAAGTCCTGCCGGGAGTGGCCGATCACTGCAAAAAGCAGGGCGTGGGCGCAGGGAACGGGCCAGACCAGCCACGCGGCTTGCTTTCTCGTCTTGATTCCGCTATGATCTCACGCTTTGTTTCAAAAAAAACTCGCGGCACCATAAGCCAGTCCGCCCTGCGGCGGGAACAGGGAAAGGGGGAATCCGTATGATCAACGCCAAGGGCCGGTATCTGTTCAGTTCCGAATCCGTCACCGAGGGCCATCCGGACAAGGTCGCCGACCAAATTTCCGACGGTATACTGGACGCCATTCTGTCCCAGGACCCGGATGCCCATGTGGCATGCGAAACCCTGGTCACCACCGGCCTGGCCTTCATCGCCGGCGAGATCACGACGCGGGCTTACGCCGACTTCCCGGCCATCGTCCGGGAGACAGTCAGGGAAATAGGCTACAACAGCTCGGAAATGGGCTTCGACTGGAAGACCTGCGCGGTCATCTCGTCGGTGGACAAGCAGTCGTCGGACATCGCCCAGGGCGTGGTGCGCGAGAAGCCCGAGGAACAGGGTGCGGGCGATCAGGGCATGATGTTCGGCTTCGCCTGCACGGAGACGGAAACCCTCATGCCGGCGCCGATCTATTGGGCCCACAAGCTGTCCCGGCGGCTGACCTACGTGCGCAAGAACAAGATTCTTGATTTCCTGCGGCCCGACGGCAAAACCCAGGTCGCCGTGGAATACGTGGACGGCAAGCCCGTGCGTATCGACAACGTGGTCATCGCCTGCCAGCACGACGAACATATTTCCTATCAGGATCTGGCCGAAGCGGTGCGCCAGGAAGTCATTTTCCAGACCCTGCCCGAGGCCATGGTGGACAAGAAGACCAAAATCTACATCAATACCACCGGCCGGTTCGTCATCGGCGGCCCCATGGGCGACTGTGGCCTGACCGGACGCAAGATCATCCAGGACACCTACGGCGGCATGGGCAACCACGGCGGCGGGGCGTTTTCGGGCAAGGATCCCTCCAAGGTGGACCGCTCCGGGGCCTACATGGCCCGGTATGTGGCAAAGAACCTGGTGGCCAGCGGCGTGGCCGAGCGGTGCGAAGTCCAGATCGCCTATTGCATCGGCGTGGCCGATCCCCTGTCGGTACTGGTCACCTCCCAGGGCACCAGCGAAATTCCCGACGAGGAACTCACCCGGGCCGTGCGCGAAGTGTTCGATCTGCGGCCGTATTTCATCAGCAAGCGCCTGGACCTCAAGCGTCCCATCTACAGACCGACCTCCTGCTACGGCCATTTCGGGCGAGAGCGGCCGGAATTCACCTGGGAACGCACGGATGCCGCCAGCGACATCCGGACGGCGCTCAAGCTGTAGGCGGCATGGACCGCTTCCCTGTGCTCGTACCATGTTGCGACGGCTTTCCGAATCCATCGAGCGGTTCGTGTCGACCAGCGATGCGGCAGGCCGTCGCAATTTTGTCGAGGCCTGCCGGCGCTGGAAGGAGATTGTCGGCCCGGTGATGGCGGAACTGGTGCGTCCGCTCGGGCATCGTCGCCGGGAGTTGCTGCTTGGGGCCGATGATGCCGTGGCCATGCAGGAGATGGTTTTTGCCGCTCCCGAACTTCTTTCCCGAATCAATGCGGCATTGGGGCACGATGCCTTTGACAGGGTGCGGTTTGACTTGCTAGGGAATCAAATTTCCTTGGATGTGGCCCGGGCGGAGCCCCCCCGCTTCTCGACCCCGCCGGTTACGCGGCCGGCGCACCTGGGAGGGTTGGCGGGGGAATTGGATCTCGCTTCGCCGGTGGGCCGATGTTACGCCAAATATGTTGCCTATTTCGAAGCCGGGCCGAAGCCGTCCGGCAAAGCAGGCCGGGGCAAGCGCCGAAGAGTGACTCCGGACGGCAGATAACGGCGCGAATACTTTTCGTGGAGGCGAAAAATGAGTGAAGGGTTGCAACTGGATCTGAAGAAGCCCTTGGACAAGATGACGGCCAAAGAGCTGCGGGAGCTGTGTCTGAAGCAGATTCCGCAGATCACGGGGGCGTCCGGACTGGGCAAGGACGAACTTTTGGTGCAGATCAAGGAAGTGCTCGGGATTGGCGGCGAGGAAGGCACGCGGGTTTCGCCGTACAAGACCAAGATTTTGTCCATGAAGGGCAAGATGCAGGAACTGCGAGCCAAGCGGGCGGATGTTTCCGGCGATGGCGCGCGCAAGCAGAAAGAGCTTCTGCGCCGGCAGATCAACAAACTGAAGAAGCGGACGCGCCGGCTGGCCAAGGCATCCTAGGGGCCAGGGAAAAAAGTTGTTGACTGGTGAGCGGAGGCCGGGTAAGAGATTTCGCTCTTGAGCGTTCACCTGCTGGGGGGTCGTCTAGTGGCAGGACTATGGACTCTGACTCCATCAACCTAGGTTCGAATCCTAGTCCCCCAGCCAATGAAAGCATTCTTGTCCCCATCGTCTAGCCTGGTCCAGGACATCGGCCTTTCACGCCGGTAACAGGGGTTCAAATCCCCTTGGGGACGCCAAGCTAATTCAAAGGCTTACAGCCAAAACGGCTGTAGGCCTTTTTTCTTACCCAACACTATACCCAACACAGATGGGTATAGTGCGGGCGCGGAAGCTCCCTCCACCTCCCCATCTCGCCATGGCCGCAACCTTCGAGTTGCCATGCCTCTCATCACTTCCTCTGGCTGGCGTAAAACTCCCAAGTGTCGAAAAGCCTTGAACCCCGCAAGGCCTATGCGCTACAGGTTTTCCCACGCGTTATAGGGGGGGCCATGGAACAGGTCGTTATCGAGAATCCCGTCATCAACTCGCCTTTCGCCGAACCCACCCGGCACTTCCGGTTCAACGACGATGGCATCACCAATGAAATCATCGAGGAGCGACGGGAAAGCGCCTGTTTTGTCCCTATTCCGCGACCAAGAAAGAAAAGCCGGCAACTCTCTCTTTTGGTTGATACGGAATGGACGCAAGACCGCGTCAAGGTCAACGAGGTTATCAATACCATCCGCCACAAGGTTGGCCTGTGGCGTCGAGGCGGTTATGCCGGGGTTACGCCCGTCACGTCGCGTCTGCTTGCCTACTGGACGGCACCGGAGCGGGAAAAAAGGCTTTTCTTCTGCCAGATTGAAGCCCTGGAAACAGCTATCTACATTACTGAGGTGGCCTCCCGCGCCGGCGATCAATGGATTGCGAACAAACTTCGTGAAGCCAACGCCATGTCCAATCCGGGACTTCCCCGCATGGCGATCAAGATGGCCACTGGCGCGGGCAAGACCGTTGTCATGGCCATGCTCATTGCTTGGCAGGCCTTGAACAAGCTGGCCGCTTCGCGCGATCCGCGTTTCTCCGACACCTTCCTCCTCATCGCTCCGGGCATCACCATCCGCGACCGCTTGCGCGTCCTTTTACCGAACGATCCGCAGAACTATTACCGGCAGCGGGATGTCATCCCGAGTCAATCCATCGAAGCGCTTGGGCAGGCCAAATTCCTGATTACCAATTTTCACGCCTTCCGGCTTCGGGAAAAGGCCAAGATCGGCAAGGTCACCAAGTCCATGTTTCAGGATGGCGGCAAGGCGTTTCTGGAAACGCCTACCGAAATGGCCCGGCGTGTGTGCCGGGAATTGGGCAACAAGAAAAATATCATTGTCATCAATGACGAGGCGCACCACTGCTATCGTCGTAAGCCCGACGGCGAGGATGAGAAGCTCTCGGGCGAAGACCGCAAGGAAGTCCAAAAGCGCGAGGAAGAGGCCCGCATCTGGATTTCCGGCATCGAGGCCGTCAAGGCCAAGATCGGCGTCAAGGCCATTTACGACTTGTCCGCCACGCCGTTTTTCCTTCGCGGTTCCGGTTTTGGCGAAGGGACGCTGTTTCCGTGGGTCATCTCCGATTTTTCGCTTATCGACGCCATCGAGGCGGGCATCGTCAAGGTGCCTCGCGTCCCTGTGGCCGACAACTCCGGAACCGGCGAGCAGCCCACCTACCGCGATCTATGGACCCGTATTCGGGAAGACCTGCCCCATAAAGGGCGGAAGACCGAAGCAGTCGAGGGGGAACCGAAACTCCCGCTTGAATTGCAGGGGGCCTTGCACAGTCTCTACAGCAACTATGAGAAGTATTATCATCAATGGGAGCAAAACAGTGAAGCCAGGGCCAAGGGACTGACGCCGCCGGTCTTCATCGTGGTGTGCAACAACACCAATGTGTCGAAGCTCGTTTTCGATGCCATTGCCGGTTGGGAGAAGACCATCGGGGGCAAGGTCGTCGTCCAGGCCGGTCAGCTCCCCATCTTTCGCAATGACGATGGCCACGGCGGATGGCTCAAACAGCCGAATTCGATCCTTGTGGACAGCGAGCAGCTTGAATCCGGCGAGGCCATGAGTGTCGAGTTCAAGAACTTCGCCGCGCGGCAGATCGAGGAATTCAAGGCGGAATATCAGATTCGATTCCCTGGACGCGACGGCGAAACTCTCACTGATGAAGACCTCATGCGCGAGGTCATGAACACTGTTGGCAAGGTCGGCAAGTTGGGCGAGCATATCAAGTGCGTGGTGAGCGTCTCCATGCTGACCGAAGGTTGGGATGCCAACACGGTGACGCACATTTTGGGCGTTCGGGCCTTCGGCACGCAGCTTCTCTGCGAGCAGGTCGTTGGCCGGGCGTTGCGCCGCATGAGCTACGCGGCCGACGACAATGGTTTTTTCTCGCCGGAATACGCCGAAGTCTATGGCGTGCCGTTTTCCTTCATTCCGTGCAGCGGCATGCCTGCTGAGCCCAAACCGGGGCCGATGCCGACGCGGGTCCGCGCCCTGGAAAGCCGCATCACCTGCGAGATCACCTTCCCGAGGCTCCTCGGCTACCGGTATGACCTTTCGGGCGAAAAGATTGCCGCCACCTTCGACGCGGATTCCGGCCTGGCCCTGTCCACGAACGAAGTCGCCACCAGGACGGAAAACGCGGCTATTGCCGGCAAATCAAGTATCCACACATTGGATGACCTCAAAAACCGCCGGCAAAATGAGGTGGCTTTTTCTTTGGCCAAGCAGACCTTGGAAAAATACTTTCCTGAACAGACATGGCTTTTCCCGCAATTGCTCGCCATCACCAAGCGGTGGCTGTCCACCTGCCTGACATGCAAGGATGGCACGTTCCCTCAGTTGCTTCTTCTGACGGAATACGCCCATGATGCTATGGATCGCATCTACAAGGCCATTGTCCATTCCAGCGAAGGCACTCCTGCCCTGAAGCCCATTATTCAGCCCTATGATCCTGTCGGGTCCACTCGCTACGTGGACTTCGACACCACGCGGCCGGTCTATGCCACGCGGGAGGGCAAGTGTCATATCTCCCACGTTGTGGCCGATACCGATTCCTGGGAACAGAAGATGGCCCAGGTTTTGGAAGACATGCCGGAAGTGGTCCGCTACGTGAAAAATCACGGTTTGGGCTTCACAATCCCCTACACACTGGCCGGCGAGGAGCACCAATACATACCGGATTTCGTCGTGTGCCTGGATGACGGCCACGGCCCGGACGACTTGCTCAACCTCATTGTCGAAGTGACGGGCGAGAAGAAAAAGGACAAGGCCGCCAAGGTGACCACGGCCCGGACGTTATGGGTTCCATCCGTCAACAACCATGGCGGATTCGGGCGTTGGGACTTCATTGAGATCGTTGATCCGTGGAATGCGGAGCATTGTATCAGAAGCTATCTCGAAACAAAGACGCAGCCCACGGAGGGGAAGTAGTATGGCAAAAAGCAGCAAGTCCACGGATAAACCGACTGTCGGCGTGGCCAGCATCCACCACAAGGACAGCCGCACCAATATCCCGACCGAGGAGTTGCGCGATTTCATTGCCGACGAGGAAGCGTCTCCCAAGACCATGCTCTACCCGCGCGATCCGTCCCTTGATCCGCAGCTTGTCTGGAAGGGCAAGGATGAGCAGGACCGGGAAGACCTCGCCGTGCCGGTCGTGCCCATCTACATTCAGGAAAAGATCCATCCGCAGGCGATCATCGACGCCCTGCCGCGCAAGGACAAGCCCGGCGGCGAGCAGGGTTCCCTTTTTGCCGATTTCAACGGCATCGGCGACGACTTCGACAAGAAGGTGGATTTCTACCACCACGACCAGCACTGGACCAACCGTCTGATTCTTGGCGATTCGCTTTTGGTCATGACGAGTCTGGCCGAGAAGGAAGGCCTCAAGGGCAAGGTGCAGACCATCTATTTCGATCCGCCCTACGGCATCAAGTTCGGCTCCAACTGGCAGGTCTCTACGCGCAAGCGCGACGTGAAGGATGGCAAGGTCGAGGATGCCACGCGCCAGCCGGAACAGATTCGGGCCTTCCGGGATACCTGGCAGCTGGGCATCCATTCCTATCTGGCCTACCTGCGGGACCGGCTTACCGTGGCTCGGGAGTTGCTGACGGAAACGGGGAGCATTTTTGTCCAGATCGGGGACGAAAATGTGCATTTGGTGCGATGCGTCTTGGATGAAGTATTTGGGAGTGAAAATTTTATAACAATATTTACCGTTGCAAAGACTACTAGTTCAACAAGAGAATATATTGGTGGGACTAGTGATTTTTTACTTTTCTATGCAAAATCACGCAATTTATTAAAATTTCGGCAGCTTTTTACAAAAAAAACAATAGAATCAGAAGCAGGCGGTCCTTATTCTCTTTTAGAATTTTCTGATGGAAGTCGTCGTCGCATGACATTCGAGGAGAAAAATCGTCCACAACTTATTCAAAAAGATGCAAATGTATATAGAATTGATAATTTACAAAGTCAAAGTATGGGTAGAGAAAAGGGAGAAGGAGCATCTTGCTGGTTCCCTGTTGATTTCGCTGAAAAAAAATGGCTTCCAGGGCGGCAAAGTCGGTGGAAAACAAATGAATTTGGCATGCAACGATTGAAGTTGTCGCGTAGGCTTGAAACAACAGACACTGGCTTGTATTATGTAAGATTTATAAATGATTTTCCAGCAGTCCCAATTGCTGACAACTGGACTGATACTGTTGTGGCTGGATTTGCATCTGATAAAAAGTATATCGTAGAGACTAGTGCCAAAGTCATTGAGCGCTGCATACTCATGACCACCGACCCAGGCGACCTCGTCCTCGATCCCACCTGCGGCAGTGGTACGACCGCCTATGTGGCCGAGCAATGGGGGCGGCGCTGGATCACCACCGACACCAGCCGCGTGGCCCTGGCCCTGGCCCGGACGCGCATCATGGCCGGCAAGTTTCCCTATTACCTGCTGGCCGATTCGCCCGAAGGCATAAAAAAGGAAGCCGAACTGGCCGGACTGCCGCCGTCCTACATCCCGACCGATAGCGACATACGCAAGGGCTTCGTCTACAAGCGCGTGCCCCACGTGACGCTTAAATCCATAGCCAACAACCCGGACATCAAAGAGGGCATGACGCGCGAGCAAATCGACGCGGCCATCGCCCGCCACGCCGATACCGAACTGCTCTACGACCAACCCTACGAAGACAAAAAGACCGTGCGCGTGGCCGGGCCGTTCACCGTCGAAAGCCTGTCGCCGCATCGCGTCCTGTCCCCGGCCGATGACAATTGCGATGGCACGGTCTCCGAAGCGGAAGGCCGGCGGCAACAGGATTTCGCCACCATGATCCTGGACAACCTGCGCAAGGCCGGGGTCCAGAATACCAAGAAAAACGAACGCCTCGTCTTCGACAGCCTGGAGCCGTTCGCCGGCACCTGGATTCAAGCCACGGGCGAATATACCGATGCCGACGGCAAACTCCGACGCGTGGCCGTGTCCCTCGGCCCGGAACACGGGACCGTCGGCCCGCAGCACATCAAGGAAGCGGCCAAAGAGGCCGTACAGGGCCTCGGCCATGACCTGCTTATCGTGTGCGGCTTTGCTTTCGATCCCCACGTTGACGAGGAAGCCAAACGCTATGGCGCCATCACCGTATTGCCCACGCGCATGAATCCCGACCTGTCCATGGGCGACGAACTGCTCAAAAAAACCGGCGCGGCCAATCTGTTCATGATTTTCGGGGAACCGGACGTGGACATAGTGCCCCAAAAAGACGGGCAATTCGTGGTGCGCATCAAGGGCCTGGACGTCTACGATCCAACGACCGGCGAGATACGCCCATCATCCGTGGACGACATCGCCTGCTGGTTCATCGACACCGAGTACAACGGCGAAAGCTTCTTTGTACGCCACGCCTACTTTACCGGCGCGGATCACCCCTACGAGAAGCTTAAAAAAGCCCTTCGTGCGGAAATCGACGAAGCGGCCTGGGCCGAGCTGTACCGAACGGAAAGCCGCCCCTTTCCCCGGCCCGAAACGGGAAAAATCGCCGTGAAGGTCATCAACCACTATGGGGATGAGGTGCTGAAGGTCTACAGCGTGTGATGTAAGACATACGTGCAGAGGGGGGCGCGCGAACGACTTGGACCGATTGGAGCAGGCAGACCACATTAAGTAGAAAGGATAGGGGGGCTCGAAAGTCCAGGCCGTGGCCCTGGCGGAACCGAATGAGCACATTTGCGCGTAGTTTTGGTTCGGTTTTAGGGTACTTTTTTCGTTTATGTGTAGACATACCAATATGATAGCAGCAAAGAAACTGCTTTTTTATTTTGACAGCGCAAGGATATGACTGCCACCAACGGTTCCGGCGGGGGGCGGCCTAGACATTCCACACCCCCTCCCCCTAAATTTTCCGAAAAACTGCGTGCGAATGTGCCCTAATCGGTTCCGGTAGGTCCGGCTTTCAACAATACGCCCCCTATTCCCCTTCCCGCGTGCGAAGGGATCGGTGCGAACCAGGCGGCAATCAGGGGTTATGGCGCGATGCCGAACCGTTGGGCCTCGGCCAGCCAAAAGCTGTCTTCCAGTTCCTCAATCTCCCACCTGATCCGGTCAAAAGTTCGCTGGTGCATCCCCTTGGGCTTGAAAGTGACCGGGTATGCCGTGCCGGCCTTTGCCTGGACCCGTTCCCGCAGCTTGTTGGACCGCCGCAGCAAGCGAGAAATCTTGTCCTCGTTTTCGACGGCATAGGCGATGCCGTAGCAATGCCGACACCAGAAGCGCCGGCCGGCAAACAGCACGCCCACGCGCCGCCCGCACCGGGGACACAGGAACCAAGTCCGCATCCCGCCGTAGTTGCAGAGGGTCCGGTCCAGGTCCACAAGCTCATCCACCTGTTCGCCGGCCCTGGTCGAATAGGATAGGCGGATGGAATCGGGGCTCGTGGTGACGCCAATGCTGGCGGTAGGTTCGCCGCCCCAGGACCAAGACAACGTGAAGGACAGCCCCGTCCGTAGCCAGTCGTTGCGATGGAGAAAACGAACGTCCAGGCGCAACAGTTGTTCCCCAATTGGCCTCCAGCCGGGACGGCCGCTCCCAAATCCGCCCACGTCAGCACCCCCGAAAGTTTTTCCAAATCATAAGCGAAATACACACGTTCCCGGACCGAGAATTACCCCGGAACATAGACGCCATGTGCCTTTCACGTGGTTGCCAGTCGGTAGAGTCCCCAGGGAGTTGCCACCAATCCCCTCGCGCGTGCGCGCGCGTACTTGTCGGGAAACTCCCTCGGCGTACAGTCTCCATGGCGTTCAACGCGCGGGAGTGTAGCGTAATGCTCCGCAAATCCGCATTCCCTCACAAAGCCCCGCACCAACCGGCGGGATAACCGGGGATGTTTCACCCTCCCCGGTTCCGTCTCCATCCTGGGGGCGTAATCGGCTTCCTGTGCGGCGGTTCCGAACAAGGGAATCGTCCGCGCCCGTCGCTGCTCCCGGGCCTCGGCCGAGTAGTACGGCGACACACCCCGGCGATAAGGCCAGACCGGGCAGGGGACCAAGTCCAGATAGTTTTTCCCCGCCGCGCAACCGGCCACGTCGCCACCAGGGGCGCAGCCGTCGCAGTAGGTCTTGATGACCTTGAGCAACCGCCGGGATGCCCCGTCTTCGATGATGCCCATGCGGTAGAGGTAGAAGGCGCAGTCCACAGACGGGCAGTCCGACACCTGGGAGAACGATCCACACATACAGCCGATGCAAAACAGACGAAGGGATTCCAGCGCCGTCTTTCGGGGACCGTCGTACCCGGGGACGGCGGGATTGGGATTCTTATGCATGATCCACCTCCATGAAGCCGTCGCGGTCCAGGGCATCGCCGGCCGCAAGCCAAAGTGCTTGCAGCGTCACGCATTGCCCGGCCGTCCATGTCTTGGAGTACAGCGGCCACCGGGAACCATCGTCGCCCCGACAGAAGCGCAAACCGGGATGCTGGCGCATGATCTCCATGATGGTCTTCACGGCCTCGGCCGGGGACAGGATCGGCAGGCGGTCCATGTTGGTGGTCAGGTAGGGCCGGGCCTCGGCCAGTAGCTCGCTGGCGTAGGCCACCA